>Ga0256841_1000429_pt1 | contig 43647 bp, 36 predicted proteins | sample 356308metaG_FD_185971 | JGI IMG/M metagenome (GOLD analysis project Ga0256841, IMG submission 185971) | Hydrothermal vent microbial communities from Mid Atlantic Ridge, Atlantic Ocean - 356-308 | ecosystem: Environmental > Aquatic > Marine > Hydrothermal vents | place: Atlantic Ocean: Mid...
TTCTTTTTTAAAGGTCTCTGAAAATCATTTTAAATCCTTACTTTTAGCCCTATGATTTTAGTTACCGGAGGCACGGGCTTAGTAGGTTCGCATTTGTTATATCAGCTTGCAGCGCAAAACGAAAGTATCGTTGCTATACATAGAAAATCTAGCAATTTAGCGGCTGTCAAGAATGTATTTTCTTATTATTCAAATAATGTTGAAGCGTTATTTGCACGCATTCAGTGGATAGAAGCAGATATTACCGATATCCCTTCGCTTACGAAAGCCTTTCACCAAATTACGCAGGTATACCACTGTGCAGCAATGATTTCTTTTAGTGCTTCTGACTATAAGAATATGCGAAAAGTAAATATTGAAGGTACTGCCAACATTGTAAATTTATGCATTGAACAAAAAATTCAAAAATTGTGTTTTGTAAGCTCAGTAGCCGCCGTAGGAAAATCACTTTCCGAGAAAGAAATTACTGAAAATGACGAATGGAATATAGCACAAAATAATTATGGTTACGCCATTACTAAATACGGTGCCGAAATGGAAGTATGGCGAGCATCACAAGAAGGTATTGATGTTGTTATAATAAATCCCGGTGTGATATTTGGTCCCGGGTATTGGCATGACGGTTCAGGAAAAATGTTTCGTAATATTTACAACGGCTTCAAATTTTATACCGAAGGTGTTACCGGATTTGTTGGGGTAACTGATGTTGTTACTATCATGCTGCAATTAATGAAAAGTACGCTCACAAACGAACGGTATATTTTGGTAAGCGAAAACCGTTCTTTTAAAGAAGTGTTTTTTGAAATTGCCGATGCATTAGGCACCCAAAGGCCTTCAATTAAAGCCGGCAAATTTTTAAGCGGTTTGGCATGGCGGGTAAGTTGGGTGTTGGAAAAATTAAGTGGGAAAAAATCGATGATTACCAAACAAACTGCTATTTCTTCCCACAATCATTATCCCTATTCTAACAAAAAAATTAAAAAAGCATTGACATTTGAATTTGAACCGCTAAGTGAAACTATAAAAACTACCTGTAAATATTATAAAGCAGACGTGCAATCTACTTCATAGTATTTTCTAACAAGCGTTGTTTTTTACGTTTTATCGAATCTAATTTTACCGCAGGCAATACAGGGTTTTTCTCGGGTTTTAGCTCATTGGCTTTTTGTAGTTTTTTAAGGCGATTCTGTACTTCTTCAAACATTTCTTGGTATTCATCAATTCTTGAAACATAATAAATATTGCTATCGCTAAACCGAACACTATCAATTTGATATTTTTTAAGTACTAAGGGAACATAATTTATATTTTTTCGCAAGTCTTTGGTCTTTACATTTTTGGCTCCTTTAGCAATAAACAAATCTACCCATATTGATATCATTTTATCTCTGTCTATCAAATCTTTTGGTTTCTTATAAATTGTTCTACTCGTACATGAAAAGAGTATTATCACGGCCAACAATAATGTAACTGATTTTTTCATTTATCTGAGAAAGGACAATTGCATTCCTTTGATTTTAGTATTAAATTTTCCTTGATGGTATATCAAATTTCCATTTACAAAAGTATGGGTAATTTTAGCATTGAACCGCAACCCTTCAAAAGGAGACCATCCGCATTTATATAAAATATTTTCTTTGGTAACTTTTTGGCTTGCTTGTAAATCAACCATTACCAAATCGGCATAATAACCTTCCTTAATAAAACCCCGTTTTTCAATTTGAAATAATTTTGCCGGATTATGGCACATTTTTTCCACTACTTTCTCTAATGAAATTTTTTGGGCATGTACGGCTTCTAACATCGCTAACAACGCATGTTGTACTAATGGGCCTCCACTTGGGGCTTTGGTATACGTTTGTGATTTTTCTTCTAATGTATGTGGGGCATGGTCTGTGGCTATTACATCTATCCTGTCATCTAACAAAGCCCGCCACAAACCTTCTTTGTCTTTGTTGGTTTTTACCGCCGGATTCCATTTGATATGTGTGCCTTTTTCTCGGTAATACGAATCGTCAAACCATAAGTGATGAATACATACTTCGGCAGTAATTTGTTTTTCCTCAAGCGGAATATCATTGCGGAATAAAGTAGTTTCTTTAGCCGTAGAAAGGTGAAAAACATGCAATCGGGTGCCGGTTTTTTTTGCCAAAGCAATGGCTTTCGATGATGAAATATAACAGGCCTCTTCACTTCTGATTTGAGGGTGCATTTCGATAGGAATATCATCTCCATAAACGGCAATGGCCTTGGCTAAATTATGTTGTATGGTTTTTTCGTCTTCACAATGTACAGCTATCAACATCTCAGTATATGAAAATATTTTTTCTAGGGTTTCTTCATTGTCAACCAACATATTACCTGTTGAAGAGCCTAAGAATAATTTGATAGCAGCTACTTTTTTAGGGTCTGTTTTTAAGACTTCTTCCAAATTGTCATTAGTGCCTCCAAACATAAAAGAATAGTTGGCAAAAGATGTGTTGGCAGCGATATCAAATTTTTCTTGTAACAATTTTTGGGTAGTGGCTTGTGGTACGGTATTGGGCATTTCAATAAATGAGGTAATCCCTCCGGCAACGGCGGCTTTGCTTTCTGTGGCAATAGTAGCTTTATGGGTTAATCCGGGTTCTCTAAAATGTACCTGATCGTCTATAATGCCGGGTATTAAAAAGCTACCTTTGGCATCGATAATTTGCATTTCTGATGTACTATTAATAGTATCACCAATTTCAACAATAAAATTACCTTCTATTAAAACATCAGCTTTGCGAATGGATCCTTCGTTGACCAATTGTGCATTTTTGATAAGTATCTTACTCATTTACAACTATTTAGGCAGTCCCTTTAATTTCATTTTCAACACTCCAAAAATGGCTTCGCTAATGATTGAGCTATTCATTTTTGATTCTCCCAACGTTCTATCCGTAAAGACAACCGATACTTCTTTGATATTAAATTTGTGTTTCCATGCTTTAAATTTCATTTCTATCTGAAAAGCGTATCCTATAAATTTAATCTTGTCTAACTTTATAGTTTCTAACACTTTACGCCTATAACAAACAAAACCCGCAGTGGTATCACAAATGGGCATTTGGGTTATCAAGCGCACGTATTTAGAGGCAGAATATGATAAAAATAACCTTTTAAAATCCCAATTAATTACATTGATTTTATAATTTACATACCTCGACCCAATAGAGAGGTCGGCACCTTCTTTAGCGCAAGCCTCATACAATCGTACCAAATCATTCGGGTTGTGTGAAAAATCGGCATCCATTTCAATGATATACTCATATGGCCTTTCCAAAGCCCATTTAAACCCATGGATATACGCCGCACCAAGGCCCGATTTTTTTTTCCGTACTTCTAAAAACAAGCGATTGGCGAATTCTTCTTGTAGTTTTTCTACAATTTCATACGTTTTGTCAGGTGAACTATCATCTACGACTAATACGTCGAATGCTTTGTCTTGAGAAAAGGTAGCTCTAATGATATTCTCAATATTTTCTTTTTCGTTGTATGTTGGGATTATGACTAGAGCGTCTTGCATTTATGACTATTTTAGCAAGCAAAGTTAAGATAAAATAATGCTAACTTTATGTTAAGAAATGTTAGAATGAAATTTTTTTTAAATCCTAAAATAGAATTTTTAATATTTATAGTCTTTTTTTTTATAATAAATCTCATTCAAAGTTATTTTACAGGCTTATTAGACGATGAAGCCTACTATTGGGTTTGGTCTCAACAATTAGCCGTTGGATATTTTGACCACCCGCCTTTGGTGGCACTGTGGGTTAAGATAAGTTCGCTATTTTTTCATGGCGAATTAGGGGTGCGTTTTTTTTCAATTCTTTCATTTTTAGGAATGTTGTATTTTATTTGGTTGACAATAGATACACCTAAAAAACGTCAATATGTATGGCTGTATTTTTTGCTTATTGTCTCAGTGGCGTTTTTAAATGTGTATGGGTTTGTAGCCCTGCCTGATACGCCTTTATTATTTTTTACGGCTCTCTTTTTGTTTGCTTATAAACGATTTTTGGAAACAAACTCCACAGCATTTGCTTTGCTGTTGGGAATTGCTTCTGCAGGAATGCTTTACAGTAAATACCACGGTGCCCTGCTGCTTATTTTAATTGTTATTTCTAATATTGGCTTGCTCAAAAACAAAAAGTTTTGGTTGGCAGTTTTAGTAAGTGTTTTACTGCTTATTCCATATATTTTATGGCAGATAGAACACCATTTTATGTCAGTACGATATCAATTATTTGAGCGAAGTAAACATTTGTATAAGCTTAGATATACATTGAATTATTTTGTTGACCTTCTCGTTATTGTTGGTGTTTCTTTTCCAATTATTTTTTGGGCTTTTTTTAAGAAAAAAATCTCCAATCAATTTGAAAAAAGTCTACAATATATTGTCATTGGGTTTATTGTTTTTTTCTTTTTTTCAACCTTTAAAACCAGCACGCAAGCCCAGTGGAATGTAATTGTATTAATACCCTTAGTTATATTGACTTTTGATTATTTTATAGAACATACAACCGCAAGAAAATGGTTGGTTTATTTAGGTTTAACTAACCTTTTTTTAATGCTTATTGCCCGAGTTTTCTTACTAAGTAACAGTTTATTGCCGGTTGAATTTGAAACACACAGGGCTAAAAATTGGGCACAAAATATAAAAGAGAAAACACAAGGTAAACCTATCATTTTTATAAATTCATACCAGCTTGCTTCGAAATATAACTTTTATACCAATATTAAAACGCATTCATTCAGTATTTTAAAAGGCCGGCAAAGCCAATACGACCTCTCGAATTTTGAACAAGAAATGCAAGGTAAAGATGTTGTAGTTATCGGAAAAGAAATTGAAGGAAAGAAATTCTTTAAACAAAAAAACAAAACGTATTTTGGAAAGTATATCAATAATTATCGTTCGTTACAAAAAATTAAATGTATTATTGATAAAAAGCGACTCAAGGTAAGCCCTGATGAAAAGGCTGTTTTACAATTTGAAATTTTTAATCCTTATAATTTTTTAGTTTCATTTGAAAATGTAACATTTGTTGGAGTTTTTCAGGGAAAGAAAAATGCTATTATCAAAGAAATTCCTTTAGTATTGGATACTCATTTTTCTTTACAACCGAATGAGAGAAAAGTGATGAACGCTTCTTTTAAGGTTCCTGAAAATATCAAACAAAAAGGGTTAACTTTTAGAATTGGGTTGGCTTATTATGATTTGCCTGTAGGCTTTCAAGGAAATAAAGTAATTACCACTATCAACAATGAATGAGGCTATAGAACGTATTGTATCTTCTAATGATTGGATTACTATTATCTTATTGATAATCATATCATTAATCATTAATAATAAGATTCGGTATACGGCGAGGTTTCAGAGTTTACAATCGTTGCTATACAGCAATAGTTATATTAATAATTATTCTAAATCGACCCCCTTACTCTTTAATACGTTCAATACTATTTTTATAATTATAGTTATTCTTGTCTTTTCGCTATTACTTTTTACTGTAGCTAGTCAATTCAATTTGATATTAGTTCAAGAGAATAAAAGTCAATTTTTATTGATTATTGTAGGCGTACTTGTTTTTTTTGTCATCAGGTTTATCATTGGTTATTTATTGGCATTTTTATTTGAGAAAGAAAAAGAACAGCATTATATCACTTTTGTCAAAATAAGCTATTTAAGTAATTTTAGTTTGTTTATAATACCCCTATTAATTATTGATTTTTATACTAACTCTGTTATTTTTTCAAAAATTTTAATAATTACCGCTGTTTTGTTATTGTTATATTATTATTATTTACAAATTAAAAACAATCAAAAGTTGGTTTTTAGCAAAATGTTTTATTTTATTTTGTATCTTTGCGCCCTTGAAATAAGCCCCTTTATTATAATTTACAAATTAATTATTAAATAAGGCGTTTAACTAAAAAGTAAAACGAGGATATATGAAAGTAAAAACTATTTTAGTTTCTCAACCCGCTCCGAGTGCAAAACAATCACCTTATTTTGATTTATCAGCAAAACAAAAAGTGAAAATTGATTTTAGATCATTTATTCACGTTGAAGGAGAGGCAGCCAGAGAAGTGAGAAATCAAAAAATTAATTTTTCTGATTTTTCTGCTGTTATTTTTACCAGTAGAAATGCTATTGACAATTACTTTAGATTAGCAGAAGAAATGCGTTTTAAAGTTCCTGATTCTATGAAATATTTCTGTCAATCTGAAGCCGTAGCGTATTATCTACAAAAATATGTAGTATACAGAAAACGCAAGATTTATGTAGGTGAAAAAACATTTCAAGACCTTACCAAAATAATTAAGAAACATAACACAGAAACATTTTTATTGCCTTGTTCTGACAAGCTCAAACCCGGAATTCCTAAATTATTAAATTCATTGGATATAAAATGGGAAAAAGCCATTTTGTTTAAAACCGTAGTGAGTGATTTATCTGATTTAAAAGATGTTTATTATGATATATTAGTGTTTTTTAGTCCGTCAGGCATAAAATCGCTTTTTGAAAATTTTCCTGATTTTAAACAAAATAATACACGCATTGCCGTATTTGGAAATACTACTATCAAAGCCGCTGAAGAAGCCGGTTTACGTGTTGACATTGCGGCTCCTACAAAAGAAACACCTTCTATGACCATGGCCTTAGACCATTATATTAAAAATGTAAATAAATAAAGAGGTTTTTAAAATGTAAACTAAAATACCCCGAAGGCCGAGATTAGCCTTCGGGGTATTTTAATTTTTAAACAAACTACCTCGACGCTGAGCGTGCGAGATATTAAAGAAGAATTTTCTTTTCATTTCGACGCAAGCGTCGGGGAATTAAACCCTTTTTGGCTATCGCCCTGCGATTAGCTATTTATGCTTCTTTATGGATAGCTTCCATTATTTTTGCTTCTAATTCTTCGGCTAATTCAGGATTGTCTTTAATTAACCCTTTTACCGAATCTCTTCCTTGGCCTAATTTTGTATCTCCGTAGCTAAACCAAGAGCCGCTTTTTTTAACAATTCCATAGTCAACACCCAAATCTAAAATTTCACCGGTTTTAGAAATGCCTTCGCCATACATGATATCAAACTCAGCTACTTTAAAAGGTGGAGCCACCTTATTTTTTACCACTTTTACTTTCGTCATATTGCCAATGACATTATCGCCATCTTTAATTTGGGTTCTTCTTCTAATATCCAATCGGATAGATGCGTAAAATTTTAATGCATTACCTCCGGTAGTGGTTTCAGGATTACCAAACATAACGCCAATTTTTTCGCGTAATTGATTGATAAAAATTACGGTACAATTTGTTTTGCTGATAGAACCCGTTAATTTTCGCAATGCCTGAGACATCAACCGTGCATGCAATCCCATTTTAGAATCACCCATTTCGCCTTCAATTTCACTTTTCGGAGTTAAAGCTGCCACAGAATCAATCACGACAATATCAATAGCGCCAGAACGAATTAAATTATCTGCAATTTCTAAGGCTTGTTCTCCGTGGTCGGGTTGTGATATTATTAAATTATCAATATCAATACCTAATTTTTCGGCATAAAAACGGTCAAAGGCATGTTCAGCATCAATAAAAGCGGCAATACCACCTGCTTTTTGAGCTTCTGCAATGGCATGTAGTGTTAAGGTTGTTTTACCAGATGATTCGGGACCGTATATTTCTACAACCCTTCCTCTTGGGTAACCGCCAACACCTAATGCAATGTCTAATCCTAATGAACCTGAAGGAATTGCTTCTACATCTTCTACAACTTCATCACCCAATCGCATCACAGAGCCTTTGCCATAGGTTTTATCTAATTTGTCTAATGTTAATTGTAATGATTTTAATTTTGCCGTTTTTTCTTTGTCTTCTGCCATAATAATGCTTAAAAATATGTTATGAAATGAGCCGAAATAGTGTGTTAATACCAACTAAAATGTATATCGGCGAATTCCTGCTGCTTGTTAAATGATAATAACAAACCGATAGGAATTAAGTGGAGCTAAAATACAAAAACTCTTGGATTATAAGACTAAAATATAGACTAAAATATGTATTGTGCAATCCTCTGAATATCAGTATTCTTTTTCAATAAGTTGCCGGTGAAATTGGTAATATTAGTAAAGGTAAATACCTTACTTTCTGAATCTAATTTATTTGATAAAACTTGTATATAACGGCCCTTATACCAAATTATGAATTTTAGCATATTGCAATAATATGATAGTCTTAGCATCTTTTATCTCTCCGGTTTCAATTTTTGCAAGGGCATCGGTAAAAGGCATCTCTAACACTTCTATTTCTTCGGTTTCTTGTGCTTTTCCCCCACCTTCACTTACTTTCATCTGCTCATTGTAAGCCGCAATAAAATAATGTATTCTTTCAGTAACGGCTCCCGGTGAAGTATATACTTCCATTACTTTTTTAGGGTTCTCAATTTTATATCCGGTTTCTTCTTCGGTTTCTTTAATGATACATGTCAACGGGTCGTCATCGTCAAGCAATCCCGCACACACTTCAATCATCATACCGTCATCATTGCCATTTAAATAACTAGGCATTCTAAATTGTTTGGTAAGTATTACTGTTTTTTTATCTGTATTATACAGTAATACGGCTGCCCCATTGCCTCTATTATAACATTCTCTATTCTGATTTTGCCATTTTTTATTTTTTAATTGGTAATCAAAATTTACTTTGTCTAAAATATACCAATCGTCAGAGAGGTTTGTAATGGTATTTATTTTTACTTTCGTATTGCTCATTGCTGTTTTTTTATCGGTTTGGCTATGCTTCCGTTGTGGACTAAATTAGCCAAAATTTTCCGTTGTTAAATTTATTTTTTAAATTAACAATTACTTAGTTAAAGTTCTAAACCTCAACGGAGTATATCCATCGTTAGCAACTGGATTTATTCCCTTTTTTCGTTTAAAAACCTTTTGTCATTCATATTATATTCGTTTTCATAAGTTCTTACTTTCTTTAAATAGTAATATCTTAATTCTTCCGAACAAGATTTATATGTATAATAACCACTGATAGAATATCTAAGCATCTTAAACGGTATTAAGGAATCTTTATTAAAAGTAAATCCATATCCTGTAAAATCAATTGCACCATTTGGATAGTTTTTTAGTTTATTAAACACTTTATTTATTAATAAACCAGCAACAACGTTTTTCCCATTTTCCGAATAGAATAATGTGTCGATTGTAGATTTTTTATATTCAAGTTTTAAAGGTAGATCAATTGCCCAATTTCTTTCAATTGTGTCATTATAGTTTTTGCCATTAAAAGACCTTAGAGCAAATTCAGCCGGTTTTTCAATTGTTTTGATTGATATAAGGCTGTCTATAAGTCTCTCCAGTTTTATTTTGTCATTTCCATATTTTATTTTGCTAACTTTTACATTATAAATATATTCACTTGGTGTAGTTGTTTTTGTTAATTTTAAAGAAAACTCTTTAATAATATTTGTCATTGACATTATTCCAAGAGGAAAACTTAATATTAAAATTATCCAAAGGCTAATTCTTTTAATATTCTGTTTGAATGAACTTAATAAGTAAATTACAGAAGATAAAAATAAGATTAGAGAAGTAATTGTTATGGTATCTATTACATTTCCAAGACTAGAACCGCCTTGGTCTGTTAAAATATGAAAAAATGAAATTAAAATTCCAAAGGCTAAAATTCCATATAAAACTTTAATTCCGTGTTCTTTCATTATTTAACGTACTGTTTTTTGCTTGTTGCCAACATGTGTATATGTGGAATTCCATCTTCAATATAGGCATTGCCTACCTGTTGGAAACCAACAGATTCATAAAACTTTCTTAGATAGGTTTGTGCTCCGATTTTTATAGAAACAGTACCAAATAAGTTTTCAATAGTACTGATGGTTTTATCGAGCAATACATATCCTAATTTTTGATTGCGGAAATCAGGATGTACTACTACCCGACCAAAAGCCGCTTCAATATAATAAGCACCCGGTTTAAAAATTCTGGTATAGGCAATAATCTTAGCATTTTTATTTCTACAAAAGAAATGAAAAGCACTTTTATCTTTGCCATCCAATTCAGGATACGGACAATTTTGTTCTACGATAAAAACATCAATTCGCAATTGTAAAATATCATAGAATTCATCTAGTGACAAATGGTTATATTCTTTTAAAATCCATTGCATTTTACCTATTTTTATTAATCTTGAATAATAATTTTCTTGCTTTCTTGCCTGTTATATTCAGGTTGAAAATTTGAATGATTGATTTGAAATTTTTCTAAGAGTATTATCTCTAATTCTTTGCAAATACAATCAAATTCTGATAAGTGAATATCTTCTTTAAATTCAATGTGAGCTTCAAAATGACAATTGCGTTCATTTAATTGCCATATATGTACATGATGTATATTTCTAATTGCTTGATGTTTAGAAAGTTCATCAATAACATCTTTAATTTTAATATGATTAGGGGCAAATAGCATTAATATTTTTAATGAATTGATAAAAATACGCCAACTCATTAGTAAAAGATAGATTGAAATAATTATGGTCAATACCGCATCTACCCAAAAAATACGATAATATTTCATTAGCAATCCACCAATTAATACGGCAACAGAAGCCAACATATCTGTCAACAAATGCAAATAAGCAGATTTCATATTCATGTTATGCGAAGCATCTTTTTTAAGCAATAACACACTAAATCCGTTAAATAAAATACCCAATGCTGCCAACCATATTACTAAATTACTATCTATGACTTTCGGATTGTTAAATCTTTTAATAGCTTCTATAGCTAAAAAAAAGGCTATCAATATCAATGTTACCGCATTGATAAAAGCTGCAATAATTTCAGCCCGTTTGTAACCGAAAGTTTTATCTAAGGTTTGTTGTTTTTTTGTGGTTAATAGGTTGGCAACATAACTGACAATTAATGAAACAACATCTGATAAATTATGAATAGCATCAGAAATAAGCGCTAAACTCCCTGAAAATATACCACCAATAATTTGAGCCAGTGTAATGAATATATTTAAAACAATAGAGATTAATAGGTTTTTACCAGATAAGGGTACATGGTCATGTAAATGATTATGACTCATAATTTTTGTAATAGAACTAGTAAACTATTCTTTAGCTAACCGCAGGTATTTTTTCTACCCTTTTTTGGTGGCGGCCACCTTCAAAAGCCGTACTTAAAAAAATATCTACAAACTGTATTGCTTGGTACAATGAAACAAAACGTGCCGGTATGCTCAAAACATTAGCATCATTATGTTTTCTTGCCAAGGCCACCAATTCATTATTCCAACAAAGGGCAGCCCTGATATGTTGGTGCTTATTGGCCGTAATTTGGGCACCATTGCCACTACCGCAAATAATGATTCCGAAAGTAGCTTCACCACTCTCAACAGCATTGGCAACCGGATGTATATAATCAGGATAATCTACACTATTATCAGTATCTGTACCAAAATTTAATACTGTATACCCTTTCTTTTCCAAGTGCTTCTTTATGGCAAATTTATATGCTGTTCCGGCATGATCGTTACCTATAGCTATATTCATTAGATATTATTTAATGTTTTAAATTTCAAATTTACTATTTAAAATGTTTATGAACATAAGAAATATCAATTGTTAATTAAATTTAGTAATAACATTAAAATTAAACAGTTAGCTAATTACCGTAAATGTTTATATTTTATCAATTATTACTTATAAAAAGAATTGCTTAATTCATTTAAAATAGTATGAAAAATTAAAAGTTGATTATCCTAAAATTTTTATCGCTTTTTAACTACTAATTATCAACATTAAAATAGGTACTTCTTAACTAATTATCATTTAAAAATATCAAAATTTATAGTTTATAAGCGTTATTAACAATCTGTTTATAATAGTAATTATTCATTTAACTGTTAGATATATAATGGGCAATATAGGTATTGATAAAATGTTTATCAATTCTTAAGAATGAAAAAACAAAATTTTTTGTATTTATTTTATAGCTGTTGTTAACATCCTATAATACCCATCATAGATAATTTAAATTTTTAAAAATAATATATATTTATATAATAATTGTTAATAAAAACATTAGTACGTATTAAAACTTTTAGGATAGCAAAGGATAATTTTTTAGTCAATCGAAAAAGTTTAAATGAGTTCTTAACCCAAAATAATAGTTTTGTGTAAAATAGAAGAAGAAGTACGAACAATTAAATGCTCTTTTTCTACTTTTTTAAAAGTGCGGTTGATACTTTTATAAGTAATGAAGATGCCTATTAAAAATACGAAAAGAAAGGCCGCTAATATTTTTATAAAACTCTTCATTTTAATCGGTTAACTTTATATAATGACGAGTGAATTAACGATTAGTTACACTTTTTTTAAGTTTTTTTTAACAAAATATATATAAAATGTTGTAATTTAGCTTTTCAAACAAATAATTAAGAAATATAAACTCCCTATGTTATGAAAAAAAATTATGTTTTAGTATTCTTATTGTTTTGCACTTATCTCACGCAAAGTCAAACAATTACAACGGTAGCTGGTGACGGATCTTCTGGTTTTTCAGGAGACGGCGGATTGGCAACAACTGCACAATTAAATTTACCTTTTAATCTTACTTTTGATAAATCTGACAATATTTTTATTGCCGATACTTATAATAATAGTATTCGAAAAATTGATTCTAAATCAGGTATTATAACAACTGTTGTTGGTACTGCAGATAAAAGGCAAGTAAGTGAATTGAAAACCCCTACCGGATTAACTTTTGATAATTACAATAATTTATTTATTGCTGATTTGGCAAATTTACGCATTCGAAAAGTAAATTTAGATACCGGAAGTGCTATCACTTTAGTAGGCCAAAAATCAGAAAAAGAAGTCCCTAATATCAATGCCTCTTTAGGAGGGCCTTTTAGTGTTGTATTTGATAAAAAAGGTAATTTATACATTTCTATTAATGGCGACAGTAAAGTCAGTAAAGTAGAATTTTATACCGGTAAAATTTCTACTGTTGCAGGTACCGGAGAAGCCGGATTTACCGGAGATGGCGATTTGGCAAAAAATGCTCAATTAGCAAATCCAACCGGATTGGCCTTAGACGGAAAAGGAAATTTATTTATTGCCGATACCGGTAATGAACGCATTAGAAAAGTAGATTTGAATACTGGTATTATTACTACTATTGCAGGTACCGGAGAAACCGGATTTAAAGGAGATGGCGATTTAGCAAAAAATGCGCGATTGGCAAATCCACTTGGTTTGGCAATTGATAAAAAAGGCGATTTATTTGTAGTAGACAGAGGTAATAATAGAGTGCGAAAAATAGATATGTCTTCAGGTGTTATCAGTACCGTTGCAGGTACCGGAGAAGCGGGTTTTTCAGGCGATGGCTCCTTAGCAACAAAAGCTAAATTAGCAAATCCTACCGGATTGGCTTTTAATAAAGAAGGCGATTTATTTGTAGTGGATAGAGGCAACAATAGAATTCGAAAAATTTCAGGACTTTCTTCAACTTCTAACGATGAAGTAGCATTAGCCGCTAATGTATTGGTATATCCAAATCCAAGTACCGATAAAATTACCGTTGAATTAAAAAATAATTTAGAACTGAAAAAAGTTTCTTTATTTGATACTGCCGGTAAACAAGTAAAAGTAAAAATGACTGATAATACCTTAAACGTTGCTAAATTACCAAGAGGTATTTATGTGTTAAGAGTTGCAACTTCTAAAGGAAATATTGAACAAAAAATAGTTTTAAAATAACATTTTAAATATTTTATCAAAATAGAAAATAAAAAGCCTCAATTTAATTGAGGCTTTTTTTATACGCCATCATTTTTTTTATTAGTAATTTTATCAATAATTCAAATATTCTATGTCTAAACGAAGATATCAACGCAGAAAGAAAAGCAGTATCATTAAAGATTTATCTGCCAAAATTTTAAAAACGTTGAATAAAAATTCACAACAAGCATTTAATTACAAACAAGTTGCTGCAAAATTAGATATTACAGAAACTAATGGCAAACAACAAGTTATTAAAGAACTTATAGAACTAAAACAACAACAACGTATTGAAGAAGTATCGAGAGGTAAGTATAAAATTATCCAAAATGAGCATTATCACGAAGGTATTTTAGATGTTACCTCTAATAAGAATGCTTATTTTATTGCTGATGATTTGGAGCGCGATGCTTTTATACCCACTATAAATTTAAACCGTGGCTTAGATGGCGATAAAGTAAAAGTTTATGTTTACAGAAGGCGTAATAATGATAGGTTTGAAGGCGAAGTAATTGAAATTTTAGAACGGGCAAAAACTAAATTTGTAGGCGTTTTACAAATGAGTAAGAATTTCGGATTTGTCATACCCGATAATCCGAAAATGTATGCTGATATTTTTATTCCGAAACAAAAAATAAATGGCGCCCATCACGGAGATAAAGTTGTTGCAGAAATTACCAATTGGCCCGATAATTCTAAAAACCCCTTTGGCAAAATAATAACGGTTTTAGGAAAACCCGGAGAACACAATACAGAAATACATTCGATTTTATTAGAATACGGATTACCTTATACTTTTCCTGATAAAGTAGAAAAAAGTGCCGGCAAATTATCTATAGAAATCACAAAAGATGAAGTTGCCAAACGAAGGGATATGCGTAACACCACCACCTTCACTATCGATCCGAAAGATGCCAAAGATTTTGACGATGCTTTGTCATTTAAACAACTTGATAATGGCAACTATGAAATAGGCATTCATATAGCAGACGTTTCACATTATGTACAACCTGATACCATTTTAGAAGAAGAGGCTTATAACCGTGCAACTTCTGTATATTTAGTAGATAGAGTAGTGCCTATGTTACCCGAAATACTTTCAAATGGAGTGTGTTCTTTACGCCCTAACGAAGAAAAATTAACATTTTCGGCCGTCTTTGAAATGGATGAAAAAGCTCATGTAATAAATGAGTGGTTTGGGAGAACAGTTATCTATTCTGACCAAAGGTTCGCCTATGAAGAAGCCCAACATATTATAGAAACCAACAGTAACGAAATACCTTCAGAAATCTCTTTAACCGGAAAAAGCTATCGTGTTAAAGAAAAAATAATCAATGCCACATTGTTATTAGACGACCTTGCAAAAAAATTAAGAAAACGAAGGTTAGAACGCGGTGCCATTACTTTTGATAGGATTGAAGTTAGATTTCACTTAGATAAAGAAGCCAATCCTACAGGCGTATATTTTAAAGAGTCAAAAGACGCTAATAAATTAATAGAAGAATTTATGCTATTGGCTAATAAAAAAGTAGCTGAATTTGTAGGTAAAAATAAAAATGGTACCCCAACAAAAAATACATTTGTGTATAGGGTTCATGACGAGCCTAATATTGAAAAATTAGCAGGGTTGCAACAAATCATTAGTAAATTCGGGTATAAAATAAATACCAATACGCGAGATGATGTTTCTAAATCGTTAAATAAATTATTACACGACGTACACGGAAAACCCGAAGAAAATATGGTAGAAACATTAACCATAAGGTCTATGAGCAAGGCAGTGTATACTACAGATAATATAGGGCATTACGGATTGGCTTTTGATTATTATACACATTTTACTTCTCCCATTAGGCGATATCCTGACGTGATGGTACACCGGTTGTTGCAGCACTATTTAGACGGTAAAAAATCACCAAAGGCAGCGCCCTATGAAAAAAAGTGCCAACACGCATCAGAACGTGAAATGATGGCGGCAAAAGCCGAACGCGATTCTATAAAATACATGCAAGTTAAATACATGCAAGATCATCAAAATCAAGAATTTAAAGGTGTCATTTCAGGGGTTACCGAGTGGGGAATTTATGTAGAAATTATTGAAAATAAGTGTGAAGGAATGGTACGCATACGAGACATTAAAGACGATTATTATATTTATGATGAAAAACAATATGCTTTAGTAGGGCAAGCCACACATAATTTATTGCAATTAGGAGATAAAGTAAGGGTAAAAGTTAAAAGTACCGACTTAGAACGAAAACATTTAGATTTTAAATTATTACAATAATCTATAATTAGGCATAAAAATTGTAAGCCTAAAGAAAAAATAACCTCTAAATAATTAGTAAATTAAAAAATATGAAGCGTATCAAATTAGTAATCCTTTTGTTAGGATTCTCAGCATTCTCTTATGCTCAGGGCAGAACACAAAATTTAGGAGACTTCAATGAAATAAAAATCTTTAACGGATTGAGCGTTGAAATTGAAAGGTCTGATGCCGCAAAAATTGAAATTACCGGCGAAAAAATCAATGACGTTGTGGTAAAAAATGTGAATGGAAAATTAAAAATATCATTAAAATTCCCTGAAACGTTTAATGCAAACAAGGTTAAGATAAAAATCTATTACAATCAAGATTTAGTTACTTTAGATGCCAATGAAGGTTCTGCTATTTTTTCTGATGGTGTCATAGATCAAAAAGATGTAACCATTAAAGTACAAGAAGGTTCTTATATTCATGTACCCGTTACTGTAAAATACCTTACAATCAAAGCAGTAAGCGGAGCGAGTATTAAAATCAGGGGCACTGCTGCCAATCAAGAAGTATTGGTAACTACCGGTGGTGTATACGAAGCCTATGATTTAACCACCGAATATGCTGATGTTACAGCTGCTTCAGGTGGAAAAGCAGAAGTAAACGTATCTAATTTATTAGATGCCAATGTACGCTTTGGAGGAACAATTTATTACAAGGGAAATCCTGAAAAAGTAAACTCCAAAAAAGTAATGGGTGGAAAAATCAAAAATAAAGGATAATATTTTATATTTTTAATTAGTACCTTTGTTGTGTAAAATTAAAAAAGATGACAACAGCAACGATATTTTTAGGATTTGTAGGGCCTTGGCAATGGATTATTATCGGTTTAGCCATACTCCTTCTTTTTGGTGGTAAAAAATTACCCGAATTAATGAAAGGCTTAGGTACCGGAATTAAAGAATTTAAAGATGCTACCAAATCAGAGGATGAAGAAAAAGAAAAAAAAGAGTCATAACATATAGCTATCACTCAACTTATATAAATTAAAAAACCTGCTTCATTGTCTATGAAACAGGTTTTTTTGATTATTGAGATTTCTTCCTACCCGAATTAACAGAAGATTCTTTTATTTTATTGGCGGCTACCAAACTGGTAACCATATCATTTAACATTGAACTGGCAGCATTCGGATTGTTAGGCAATAAAATTAAATTTGAATTAGTATCGGCGCCTATACTCTGTAAGGTATCATAATGTTGGGTAATTACAATTAAAGCGGAAGCTTCTTGCGAATTGATACCGGCTCTGTTTAACACATCGACACTTTCTTCCAATCCACGGGCAATTTCCCTGCGTTGGTCTGCAATACCTTTACCTTGCAAGCGTTTGCTTTCAGCTTCTGCTTTAGCACGTTCAACAATTAATATACGTTGTGCATCGCCTTCATATTGAGCTGCAGTTTTTTCACGATCAGCAGCGTTGATACGATTCATAGCAATTTTTACGCTTTCATCAGGATCAATATCAGTAACCAAGGCTTTGATAATATCATAACCATAATTTAACATAGCCTCTTTTAAGTCGCGTTGAATAGCCATGGCAATCTCTTCCTTTTTTTCAAAAACATCATCCAAGATCATTTTAGGTACTTCAGCACGTACCACATCAAAAATAAATGCGGTAATTTGTTCATGTGGATTTTGCAGTTTGTAAAAAGCATCATATACATGCTCTCGTTGTACTAAAAATTGTACAGAAATTTTAAGGTGTACAAAAACGTCATCTTTGGTTTTGGTTTCAACAATGACGTCTAATTGTTGAATTTTAAGGCTAATCCTTCCTGAAATTCTGTCTATTAATGGAATTTTAAATTGCAAACCGGCATGGCGTATGCTTTGATATTTACCAAAACGCTCTATAATTACAGCAGTTTGTTGCTTTACTACAAATGCAGCAGCAAATAAAAGTATTAGTACTATAACTATATACGGAACATTACCTACTAATGATTCTATCATAACTTTGAGTTTAAGATTACTGATTTCTTGTAAAGATACGGTTTAAAGTAACTACTTACAAGACGCAATTTTCATAAAAAGTTACAAGGCTAGATAATATTACTTATTTTTGATATCAATTTACGCATAGAACTCGTTTAAACTTTTTGGATTGAAGCGAAAATTAGGAGTTTTTTATCCTATTGAAGGCTTTTTTGGGTTGCATAGCAGGGCTATGGAAGGAAAAAAAGACAAAAATAGGGTGCAAAAGGACAATTTTTTAGCTAATTGAAAAAGTTTAAACGAGTTCATAATGAAAAAAGCAATAGCCCTTATAATTTCAATAGCAATTACTGTAATATATTTTCTATTTATATACTACGCAACATTTAGTGAAGGCTATAGATCAGGAAAGCTGATAAAAATTAGTCATAAAGGCGTTGTCTTTAAAACCTGGGAAGGTGAAATTAGTCAAGGTGTTTCAGAATCACAACGCTTTCGTTTTTCGGTAGAAAGTTCTGAAAATATAGTGATAAATGAGTTAAAAGACTTACAAGGCCAATATGTTAAATTAACTTATAAAGAAAGATTTGGTACTTTTCCGTGGTTAGGTGATACCAAATATTTTGTTACTAAGGTCGAAAAAACACAGTTAGAGTGAGATTAATTTTGCAACTTGTTATTAATTTGTGAATATTTATAATTTGTCAATGGCCTTTTTAATTCTTATTATAGTTTCATTTTTGCCAATAATTTCCATAATATCAAATAAATGAGGGCCTTGTAAAGCACCAACCAAACTTATTCGCAATGGTTGCATTACTTTACCAAAACCTATTTCTTTAGTAGTTATCCAATTTTTCACTGTGTTTTCTATCGATAAAGAAGAGAAACTTTCTGTGCTTTTTAGAACCATAATTAACTCTTTCATTAGTTGCGGAGTTGTTTCTTTCCATTGCTTTCTAACAGCTTTTTCGTCATAAGAAGTAGGTGCAATAAAAAAGAAATTGCCCAACGACCAAAAATCAGAGATAAAAGTTGCCCTATCTTTTAATAAAACAATAACCTTTTTAATATACTCTTTGTCATTTTTAACAAGGTGTGAATTTTCTAATTTCTTGTTTAAAATCAACTGAAACATTTCTACCAGTTCATCATCGCTTTTCTGCTGTAAATATTGCTGATTAAACCATTTGGTTTTATCAGGATTAAATTTGGCACCGGCTTTACTTACATGCTCTAGCGAAAAGGCTTTTATCAGTTCTTCTAATGAATAAATTTCTTTTTCTGTTCCGTCGCCTTCATTCCAACCTAATAAGGCCAGCATATTAACAACTGCTTCCGGAAAATAACCATCTTCTCGATAGCCACGAGAAATACTTTCATCAGTTTTCCATGCTAATGGAAATACCGGAAAACCCATTTTATCGCCATCGCGTTTGCTTAATTTTCCTTTTCCTTGAGGCTTTAAAATCAATGGTAAATGAGCAAATTGTGGTGCTTCCCACCCGAATGCTCTATATAACAAAACGTGCAATGCCAATGAAGGCAGCCATTCTTCACCGCGAATTACATGGCTAATTTCCATCAAATGGTCGTCTACAATATTTGCTAGGTGATAGGTCGGCATACCGTCTGATTTAAATAAAATTTTATCATCCAATACATGGGTATCAATTTTAATTTCACCACGAATAATATCATTTAAAATTAATGTCTCATTCTCTGGCGATTTAAATCGAATCACATACTTTTTACCAGAATCAATACGTTTTTTAACTTCTTCGGTAGTTAACGATAATGAATTCTCTAGTTGTAATCGGTTATGCCAATTATAAATAAACGTTTTTCCTTTCGCTTCTTGGTTTTTTCTGTGAAAATCTAATTGTTCAGGTGTGTCAAAAGCATAATAAGCATTGCCAGAATTGAGTAATTGATCAATATATTTTTTATAGATGTTTTTGCGTTCAGATTGACGATAAGGCCCATAGTTTCCACCAATAGTAGGCCCTTCATCAAAAGGAAGATGTAACCATTGTAATGACTCAACAATGTAATTTTCAGCACCTTCAACGTACCTGTTTTGGTCGGTATCTTCAATTCTAAGTATAAATGTACCTAGGTATTTTTTGGCAAATAAATAATTAAATAATGCGGTTCTAACACCACCAATATGTAATGGCCCGGTTGGGCTGGGGGCAAAACGTACTCTTACCTTGTTACTCATTCTGTTAAAATTTGATTGCAAAGATACTATTTGACAATGAAAATAGTATTTTTATGGTTTATAAATACATGAGTAATTTCAACAACATACAACAAAAACTACAACAGTTCATTAAAAAGTATTATACCAATGAATTGATTAAAGGCTTACTATTATTCGTTACCTTTGGTTTATTATACCTTTTTATCACACTGTTTATAGAGTACTTTTTATGGCTGCCACCCAACGCCCGGAGTGTGCTTTTTTATGTTTTTGTATTCGTTGAAGTAGGATTATTGATAAAATTGATTATCCTACCCATTACCAAATTATTAGGGCTGCAACAAGGAATTTCATTTGCCGAAGCCTCAAAAATTATAGGCAATCACTTTCCTGAAGTAGATGATAAATTGCTAAATGTATTGCAACTCAATAAAAACCCCGAACAATCAGAATTATTATTAGCAAGTATTGAGCAAAAATCAGCCGGCTTACAACCCATTCCGTTTAGAAAAGCCATTAATTTTAAGAACAACCGTAAATATATCAAGTACTTACTGATTCCTCTAGTGATTTGGCTGTTTACATTTTTATCAGGTAACAATAAACTCTTCAAAGAAAGTTTTACAAGAGTAGTACATTATAAAACAGCCTATGAACCCCCGGCACCTTTTCATTTTAAGGTTTTAAATGATACATTGACAACCGTAGAAAACCAGCCTTTTGAGTTGCAAATAGAAACCGTAGGCGAAATCATACCTCAAAATGTTCAAATTTATTTTAACAATCAAAATTATTTATTAAAAGATAATGAAAAAGGAATATTTTCTTACGCATTTTCAAATCTCAAAGAGCCGGTCACATTTTATTTGGAAGCCAATGGGATACAATCTAAAAATTATCAATTACAAGTTGTTAAGATACCCGTAATAACCGGTTTTGAAATGTATGTAGATTATCCTGCTTATACAGGAAAAAAAGACGAATTGATAAAAAATACAGGAAACGCTTTTATTCCTGAAGGAACAAGTATCCGGTGGAACATTCAGACCCAAGAAACAGATTCGGTTATGTTTACGGTTTCCGGTACTGTACCGTTTCAGAAAACTTCAAAAAATAGTTTTTCTATTACAAAACGGTTCAGACAAAATGTGAGTTATCAAATTACGACATCAAACCGAAAGTTAAAAAATTACGAAAAGTTAAACTATAGTATTGAAGTTTTAAAAGATGAATATCCGAAAATTGAAGTCAAATCTGATATCGATTCTGTTAGTAGGGGGTCGGTTCAATTTGCCGGACAGTTAAGTGATGATTACGGGTTAAAAAAATTAAACCTGGTATATTTTTTAGAAAAAGATAAAAGTGCTCTATTAAAACAACCCATTGAAATTAACGAATCGACTTTTGAAGAGTTTTATTATATTTTTTCGCCTGTAAATTTAAAAATTAAAGAAGGAGAGGCGTATCAAATGTATTTTGAAGTGTACGACAACGATGCTGTAAATGGCAGTAAATCAACAAAGAGCAATGTATTTACGTATTACAATAAAACCAAGCAGGAAATTACAGATGACTTATTAAAAGAACAACAACAAAATTTAGACGAATTACATAAAACGGTAAAAAAATCAGAAGAATTAAGTAAAGACTTTGAAGAATTTTCTAAAAAGTTAAAGAAAAAATCAGAATTGAATTGGAACGATAAAAAAGAGTTCGAACAATTTTTAAAACGCCAAGAAAAGTATCAGCAATTGCTAGAAAAAAATACCAATCAATTAAAAGAAAATTTAGATGAACAAGAACTCAATACAGAAGACCCATCCATAAAAAACAAAAAAGAAGAGCTTAAAAAACGTATTGAAGAAGCACAAAAATTACAAAAGAAGAACAAGCTGTTAGAGGAACTCAAAAAAATGGCAGAAAAATTAGATAAAGAAAAAATGCTTCAAAAATTAGATAAGTTAACACAGCAGAGTAAACAAGAAAAGCGTTCACTAGAGCGCTTATTAGAATTGACTAAGCGATTTTTTGTTGAAAAGAAAGCCGTTCAAATTACCAAAAAATTAGATTCCCTTTCAAAAAATCAGGAGAAACAAGCCAATAAAGAAGATAATAATTCTGAAAGCCAACAGAAACTCAATAAAGACTTTGAAGAAATTCGAAAAGATTTCAAAGAATTAAACAAACAAAATCGAAATTTAGCAGAGCCGATGAAATTGCCTACTACCAAAAAAGAAGAAGAAAATATTGAAGAGCTGATGCAGCAATCAACAGATTTTTTAAAAGAACAAGAAACGCTTGAAAAAGAAAAGAACGCATCGCAAAAAGAGCAATCAGAGCCACAACAAAAGAAAGCAATTAAGGCGGCTACGAAATCTCAAAAATCGGCAGCAAAAAAGCAACAACAGTTAAGTGAAAAAATGAAGGGTGCCATGGCAGCGATGCAAGGAGAATCAATTGATGAAAATATTGATGATTTACGGGCAATTTTAGAAAACTTACTTACTTTTTCTTTCAATCAAGAAAAATTAATGATTTCTTTTGAAGGTATCGATGCCGGTCATGCTGAATTTCCGGCCAAGTTAAAACGGCAACATGTTTTAAAAGAGCATTTTGAGCATATTGATGATAGTTTGTATACATTGTCTTTACGTTTACAGCAACTCTCATCTAATATTCAAGAATACCTTACAGAAGCACATTATAATATTGATAAATCATTAGAGAATATTGCCGAAAATAGAATTAGAAAAGGTATTTCAAATCAACATTATACCATGACTGCTGCCAACAATCTAGCCAATATGTTGAGTAATGTTTTGAATAGTTTACAGAATCCCGGTATGGGTTCCGGTCAAGGAAAGGGAAATTCGTTTAGCTTACCCGATATTATTAAAAAACAAAAAGGTCTGAGTGAAAAAATGAAAAAGGGAATGAAAAAAGGGCAAAAACCCGGTAAAGGCAACGAAGGTGGCAAACAACAAAAAGAAGGTAAAACAGGCCGAGATAAGCAGGGCGGCAATAAAGAGCAAATGACCGGTGAACAATACCAATTGTATCAAGAACAAAACGCCTTGCGAAACGCCTTGCAAGAAATATTAAATAAAGAAGGCAAAAGTGGTGCCGCCGGCCAAAAAGCACTTCAGCAAATGGAAGAATTAGAAAAACAATTATTAGATAAAGGCTTTACTAATGAAGTGTTACAAAGAATGATTCACTTAGAACACGAATTGTTAAAATTAGAAAAGGCTCGTATAGAACAAGGTAAAGATACTAAGAGAAAATCGCGTTCTAATACTGAAAATTTTCAAAACAGAACCATCCCACAAATAAAAAATAAAAAATTGTATTTTAATACCAATGAGATTTTAAATAGAGAACCCTTACCTTTGCGCAACACTTATAAAAAGAAAGTTCAAGAATATTTTAAGGATACCACCAACGAATGATTACATTTAATTATGTTAAGGAATTTAGAGTTAGTTTTCCGGATAACGTTAAAAAATGGATTTCTCAAGCAATAAATAATGAGAATTACAAGCAAGAAGATATTAATTATATCTTTTGTAATGATGATGATTTGCTTGAATACAATATTAAATATCTGAAACACAATACATTAACAGATATTATTAGCTTTGATGACTCAATAGGTAAGGTAATTGGCGGAGATATTTATATTTCAGTGCAGCGTGTTGAAGAAAATGCCAAATTATTTGAAGTTTCTTTTGAGGATGAATTACACCGTGTGATGATACACGGGATTTTACATTTTTGTGGATACAACGATAAAACAGAAAGCCAAAAGAAGACGATGCGTAAAAAAGAAGATTATTATCTATCTTTGCGCGATTTTTAATGAGAAGAATATCGCCATAAATATGATTGAGCATTTTAATTTAAGGGTGGCGACGCAAAATGTTCCACGTGAAACAATTTTAATTCCAAGAGTTTGTTATCAAGAAGATGAATGTATTTAAAGACATATATGATGTGATTGTTGTGGGCGGTGGCCACGCCGGTAGTGAGGCCGCTGCTGCCAGTGCTAATTTAGGAGCTAAGACGTTGTTGATTACTATGAGTTTGCAGAATATAGCCCAAATGAGTTGTAATCCTGCCATGGGCGGTATTGCTAAAGGACAAATAGTTCGCGAAATTGATGCCTTAGGTGGTTATAGTGCAATTGTTACCGATAAAACGGCAATTCAATTTAAGATGCTCAATAAATCGAAAGGTCCAGCCATGTGGAGTCCGAGAGCACAAAGCGATAGAATGCGCTTTGCCGAAACGTGGCGATTGATGCTTGAACAAACAAATAATCTAGATTTCTATCAAGATATGGTCAATGGCCTTATCATTGAAAACAATTGTATTGTTGGTGTGAAGACATCATTAGGTATTCAAATCAAAGCACGAACGGTAATCTTAACTACCGGTACTTTTTTAAACGGATTGATACATATTGGAGATAAAAATTTTGGCGGCGGCCGTGCCGGTGAAAGAGCCGCAACCGGTATTACAGAAGAGTTGGTTGCCTTGGGTTTCGAATCAGGCAGAATGAAAACCGGAACACCTCCGCGTGTTGATGGGAGGTCGTTAGATTATACTAAAATGATAGAGCAACCCGGTGATGAACACCCTCAAAAATTTTCATATAGTCCAACAACAACACCGTTAACAAACCAACGGTCTTGTTATATGACTTATACGAGTGAAGAAGTTCATGATTTGTTAAGAGAAGGCTTTGAAAGGTCGCCCATGTTTAATGGCCGTATTCAAAGTGTTGGGCCACGGTATTGCCCTTCAATTGAGGATAAAATAGATAGGTTTGCCACTAAAAACAGACATCAATTGTTTATTGAACCCGAAGGTTGGCATACAGTAGAGGTATATGTCAACGGGTTTTCCACTTCTTTACCGGAAGATATACAGGCAAAAGCCTTACGTAAAGTGGCGGGTTTCGAAAAAGTAAAATTCTTTCGCTTTGGTTACGCCATTGAATATGATTACTTTCCTCCTACCCAATTAACTTATACCCTAGAAACAAAATTGATTCCCAATCTATTTTTTGCCGGGCAAATTAATGGCACTACCGGATACGAAGAAGCAGCGGCTCAAGGCCTGATGGCTGGTATCAATGCGGCTCTAAAAGTTCAAGAAAAAGAAGCTTTTATATTGCGTAGAGACGAAGCCTATATTGGTGTGTTAATAGATGATTTGATTACCAAAGGTACAGAAGAACCCTATCGAATGTTTACATCGAGGGCAGAATATAGAACCTTATTACGCCAAGATAATGCAGACCTGCGTTTAACATCTAAGTCTTTTCAACTTGGGTTAGCGTCGGCAGCACGGATGAAACGGGTACAAGAAAAACAAGAAAAAACGGATGCTTTTATTGGCTTTTTAAAAAATACCAGTATCAAACCTAATGCTGTAAACCCAATTTTAAAAAGTAAAAATTGTGCTGAAATAGCACAATCTATGAAAATGTTTAAGATTGCTGCGCGGCCACAATTAGATTTTAATGATGTTCGGCAGTTTACAGGAGTAAATGCTTTTATTGTTGACAATGCTATTGACGACGAAATTATAGAACAAACCGAGGTGCATGTAAAATATTCGGGCTATATCGAAAAAGAAAAAAACAATGCAGATAAGTTACAGAGATTAGAAAATGTAACGATACCTGAGAATTACGATTATAGTAAAATTAAATCACTTTCGTTTGAAGCTCGTGAGAAATTAACTAGTATCCAACCTACTACCATATCGCAAGCGAGCCGTATTTCAGGGGTTTCACCAAGTGACATCTCGGTGTTGTTGGTGTACATGGGGAGATAACTAAATGTTCCACGTGAAACGTTCGTTTGTCTAAAATGATTAAAATTTAAATATGTGAAGGAATTACGTACATCACCAATTTCAAATACCGAATTAAAGCCGTTTTTATCTTGTAAAGACTATACAGTTTCTTATAAAAAATTCACTTTACTTATTGATGAAGAAGCGGCATTGCTAGTTACTTCACCTAGGCCAAAAGATGATGAGTTGGCCTCCTATTATGACAGTGAAGACTATATTTCGCATACAGATGCTAAGAAAACATTTATTGATAAATTGTATCAATGGGTAAAACATTATTCCCTTAAGAAAAAATTAAAATTAATAAACTCACTTGTAACCAATCAAAAATCACTCTTAGATGTGGGGGCAGGTACCGGTGATTTTTTGTCAATTTGTAATACTGGTGGCTGGCAGGTTACCGGAATTGAGCCCAATGAAAAAGCACGAAATATTGCCATAGATAAATTACATGTGTCTACGGCGGTTATCTATAAAAATATTGAAGAGTTAACACAAAACGCAACACCTAATACATACGATGTAATTAGCCTTTGGCATGTGTTAGAACACATACCAAATTTAACGGCGTATATTACTAACCTAAAAAAATTATTAAAACCCCAAGGCACCTTGATTGTCGCAGTGCCCAATTATAAAAGCTATGATGCAGCTTATTATAAAGAATATTGGGCAGCATACGACGTGCCGAGGCATTTATGGCATTTTTCAAGAAAAGCAATAAAAAAATTATTTCAACAACAAAATATGAAAGTTGCCAAAATAGTACCAATGAAATTTGACTCCTTTTATGTGAGCGTGCTGTCTGAAAAATATAAAACCGGATCCTCAAATTATTTTCGAGCTTTTTATATCGGTTGGCGTTCTAATATTAAAGCAATGGCTAATAAAGAGTATTCATCATTGATTTACATCATAAAAAATGGCTAAAAACCGTTTTTAAGCCATTTAAGACTGTTTAGTGAGCGATATTGTATTTATTCTTTACCCATATAGAAACAACGCAGTACACAGCACCTAACAAAACAATATTTGATAGTTTTGTTTTATTGTTGTTAAAATAATTATAAATATTACTTATTATTTATTTTTTAAGAATATTGTAGTAATTATTTAACTACCGAGTAATTTAAAATATGTAGTTTTGCGCAAAATTTATTAAAAGATACAACCATGAAAAAAATTGGAATCATACTAATACTAACTATTTCTTTAATTTCTTGTACACAAACTAAAATTGCCTATGTAGATGTTGAAGAATTGATGAAAGAATATAAAGGGACAAAAGAGGCCGAAGCCGGTATGAAGGAAAAATCAGATAAATTAAAATCAGAATTGGATAGTTTAGTTGCCGGATGGGAAGCAAAAGCTAGAACTTACCAATCGAAAATGCAAAAGATGTCTCCTAAAAATAGGGCACAGCGCGAACAAATTTTAATGCAAGAGCAGCAAGCCATTGGGCAACGTCAACAAGTAATTCAACAACAAGTCCAAAAAGAAGGCCAAGAAAGTTTAAAAGCACTTTCTAAAGAAATTAATGATTTTGTAAAAAATTATGCCAAAGAGAAGGGATATAATTTCGTATTGGGTACTACCGGAGAGAACGGCACTGTGATGTACGGTGAAGAAAAAGCAGATATTACAGACGATGTTTTAGTACAATTAAACAAATCTTACAAGGCAAAAGAATAGTTGTAAGATATTGATTTACAAATAATTAAGCCCAAGAAGTAATTTCTTGGGCTTTTTTTATTACCCTAAAAATTAACACCTTTAATACTTAAGTTAAAAAACATGCGTTAATATAGTGCTAACCCAACACATGCAGAATGAAAAAATTAGTCTTATCAGCGCTTTTAGCAGCGTATACTACAGTATCGGTAACAGCTCAAACACCTACCGGAAAACACCTCATTAAGTATTTAGAAATCAATACCGCGAAATCTGATTACGGATTGGCCATGTTAGACAATGGCAAAGTAGTGTTTGCAATGCCTAAAAATGAAAATGGCAGAAGCCAATCAGATTTGTTTATAGGCGATATAGGTGCACAAGGTGAAATTTCAAACAAAGAATTGATTAAAGGAATTAAGGAACTAAAGAAAGTTTCTAAGACAGGAATTACGTATAGCCGCGATATGAAAACCGTATATTTTTCTGCAAAAAAAGATAGAAAGAAAAAAAGTAAAGAGAGAGAACAGTTATTCAAAGCCAATATCGACGCTTCCGGTAATTGGATAAATATAGAAAGGCTTCCGTTTAATGATAAAAAATATTCATCAGGGCAACCCTCACTCAGCAAAGACGGCAAAAAACTTTATTTTGTTTCCAATAGAAAATCATCTTATGGCGGAATGGATATTTTTGTGGTGACTATTAATGATGATGGAACTTATGGAGAACCTACTAACCTAGGCGATAAAATTAATACAAGAGGAGATGAAGTAACCCCTTTTATTACCGAAGATAATATTTTGTACTATTCATCAAACGGAAGAAGTGATACGATGGGTAATTTAGACGTATATGCCAGTGAAGTGCTTGACAATACAGTGTCAGAATCCTTTCACTTAGACTCGCCAATTAATAGTATTAATGATGATTTTGCATACATTATTAATAAAAAGAAAGATGCAGGATATTTTTCTTCTAACAGGTTACAAGGCAAAGATAATAATGACATCTATTCATTTATATTAGAAGAACCCAAACCCGAAAAATGTGTACAAGAAATTGCAGGTATCGTAAGGGATAAAGACACTAAGGAAATATTAAATGATGCCGCTATGACATTATTTGATGATAAAGGAAACCAGATTAAGCAAATCATAACCGATAAAAACGGCGCCTATAAATTTGTTTTAGATTGTAATAAAACATATACATTAGTAGCTTCTGGCCTTTACTATAACAAAGAAGAACACATTGTCAATACAGCCAATTATAACAATGCACCGGCTTTAGAAGCCAATAAGTACCTAACGAGAAAATCAGGATCCTTAGGAGACGCTGTTGCAGCTGCTAACGCAGAAGAAAACGAAAAAACCAATACCGGTAACAAACCTTCAGAAACTACGCCAAAAGAAGTTACTGATACGACAGCAACAACACCAAAAGAAGAAACAACAAAAACAGTTGCTGATGATAAGGTATTAAACTTAAGTCCGATATATTTCGATTTTGACAGCTCAGAAATTAGAGACGATGCTACAGAAGAACTGGATAAAATTGTTGCAATGATGAAAGAAAATACAAGTATTAAAATTGAAATAGGCTCTTATACAGATTCCAGAGGTAGCAGTACCTATAATTTACACCTCTCAAACCGCAGGGCAAAAGCATCTATTGATTACTTAGTATCACATGGTATTAGCAGGAATAGAGTAAGCGGAAAAGGATATGGCGAAACTAAAATGGTAAATCAATGTGTCAATGGCGTAAAATGTAGTGAGGCAGCACATCAAATGAATAGAAGGACTGAATTTGTAATTATAAACCAATAAATAATGATATTTGATAGGGATAGAACTGTCTAAGAAAGACCTTAGATGTAACTTTCAAAGTAAGCCATAAAAGCTATTTTTTAGACAGTTTCTTATTTTAAAAGGTAAACACCAAAGACCACCACCATAAAGTAAACGGCAATGGTCATTGCACCCGCATAATCTTTAGCAATGCGTTGGCCAAAAAGTAATAATAATAACATCTTTCCGGCAATTACAGCAGCGTAAAAACCTATCAACATACTCCCCCAGATATAAATCTGAAAAATTCCTATAACACTAAGAACACCGGCTACGAGTTCACCCAATGTTACAAAACCAAGCATCAGAGGAACACTGTTTTTTAAAAAAGTATGGCTAAAATGTTCTTTTAAAAAAGAAAGGTTTCCTTTCCAATCGATTAGTTTATCAATACCCGATTGTAAAAAAGTAATGGCTATAAATACAAGGATTAGAAGTTGAGGCGCAAAGTCAGTAGCGGTTTGTAATAGAAAGTCCATGATGAGATTAGTTTACCTCAAAGATACTAAAAAGCACAACTCGAAGGCAATGGTTGCTGAGAAGCCAGTTCAGAAGCAAAATCACTTCCGGTAGTAAATGCTGCAAACCCGTTAGCAACAGAACCCTTAAAAGTTTTTACTCCATACCCTGAAGTATTCATGTGGGCGCGAATAATCACCACCTCATCTTTGGAGATATCAATTGTACCTCCCGAACGTACAAAAGGTTGCTCATTAACATGGCTATGCCCTAAAATCCTTCGGTAAATCAAATGGCCGTCTTCAGTAATAACTTCCCACCAATTGGCATACTGATTACAGCCCGTATCCTGACTTTGAATACCTACACTAAACCGATAGGCATTTTCATTTCCCGATGTAGTCACAGAAACAACGGCCGCTTTTTCACCTGTTTGGTTTGGAGGCTGGCTAGTACCCGCTTCGCTACTCGACCCACAAGAAATAAGAAATAAAAATAGTAAAATGGCAAAATTGTTATTAAAAATAGAAGTAGTTGTCATGGTTTTTTACAATTTATTTGAATAAGTAAAGTATTAGTTGCCTACTATCGATAATTCTTACATAAAAAAAACGTTATGCTAAAAAACCCTGCTTTCAGGGATGTAATTATCATAAAATATAGTGAATTTTGCTAAGAAATGAAAGTGTATACTTGCAGTTCAAGATACTTTTAATTTAGAATCAAACCAACTTAAATTTTTAGTACTTTCATTCTATCAAATTTTAATATCCAAATAGGGTTTTTATCCAATAAACATATAATGACAAATGAACTATTGTAAGCAACTTTTCGTACTACTATTCCTTTTCGTACTATCCTGTAAAAAAGAAAATCCACAACAAGAAACCAATAACCTTTTTAAGTTTAAAGAATATATTTATTATACCACTTCAGGGGTAGTCTCGGTTACCGAACCCATACAGATAGGCTTGGGAAAAGACGTAGAAAAATGGGCTACAGAAACTACTATTTCCGACAAAATAATAACCATATCCCCTTCGGTAAAAGGAAAGTTACAAGCAACAAACTCAAGAACACTGGTTTTAAAGCCCGAAGAAAATTTAAACCCCAATACAGAATACAGTGTAACGGTTCATTTGTCTAAAATTTATCCCAACGTTCCTTCTGAGTTTAAAAATTATACTTTTAAGTTTAAGACCATAGAACCTAACTTTACCGTAAATACCGGTAATTTACAATCGTACAGTAAAGAATGGCAATATTTAGAAGGAGTAGTGAGGTCAGCAGATATTTTATCACTCAACAAAGCCACACAATTAATCTCGGCAATACAAAATGGCAAAAAACTAGCTGTTAAATGGCAAGAAGCAAGTGCTCTGTCTACCTATCTCGAATTTAAAATCGACAGTATCCATCGGTTTAAAGACGATTCTGAAATCGAAATAAAATGGTCTGGTAAACCAATGGGAATTAATACCAATGGCAGTGCAAAAAAACAAATTCCCGGTACCGATAATTTTAAAGTAATTTCAGTAGATGTTATTCAAACACCCAAACAACATTTGGCCATTAACTTTTCAGACCCCTTAAAAAAACAGCAAAATTTTAATGGCTTGGTAACAATAAAAGGCACCAAAAATTTGAAATACGTTGTAGACGGCAATGTGTTAAAGGTGTATCCTAGTACCCGAGTAGTAGGCAATGTAAAAGTGACTGTTTTTCAAGGTATCAAAAATAACGATGGCATCAAATTCAAAAATAAATTTTCAGAAAACATTGCTTTTGAACAAGTTAAACCGGCAGTAAGGTTACTAAAGAGCGGTGTTATTTTACCAAATTCTAAGAACCTGAAATTCAATTTCGAAGCTGTTAATTTAAAAGCCGTAGACATTCGTGTCATTAAAATTTATGAAGACAATGTATTGCAATTTTTGCAAGAAAATAATTTAGATGGCATCAATCGGTATAATTTGCGAAGGGTAGGGCGTAGAATCGCGAAAAAAACAATGGTCTTAAGCAAATCGGATATTGATAACGATGGCAAATGGAAAACTTATGCCATAGACCTATCAAAAATACTAAAAACCGACCCGGGAGCCATTTATAGAATTGAATTAAGTTTTAATCAAAGCTATTCATTATATAAGTGCGATGTCAGTGAGACAGTTGCCAATACTGATGATGAATATTATGAAGACGATTACTATTATGACGATACCGCCGAATATACCACTGCTGAAGCCGAAGATATGGAAGAGCGGGAAGAACAATATTGGGATAATTTAATTTACAGTTATAATAATTATCGTTATTACAATTGGGAAGACAGAGATAATCCTTGTAAAGAAGCCTATTATAATAATGAAGACCGTATTGTTTCAGCAAATATCCTCGCTTCAAATATCGGTGTCATCGCCAAAAAAGGCGAAAACAAATCGTATCATTTTGCGGTTACCAATATCCTAACAACAGCGCCTATCAGCAATGCTACCATCACCCTATACAACTATCAACAACAAGAAATTGCGAGTGTAAAAACCGACGGACAAGGTTTTGCCATTTACGATGCTGATAAAAATGCCTATTTCGCCATTGTCTCCAATAAAAATCAAAAAACCTATCTTAAACTAAACGATGGTTACGCTTTATCTCTCAGCAAATTTGATGTCTCGGGAAATAAATTACAAAAAGGCCTAAAAGGTTTTATGTATGGAGAAAGAGGTGTGTGGAGACCCGGCGATACCATTCATGTTACATTTGTTCTTAATGACAATGCCAATCCATTACCCAAAAATCACCCTGTAAGATTAGAAGTAACCGACCCACACGGAAAGCTATCCTATAAAAAAATTACTACCCAAGGTACAAACGGATTTTACGCCTTTGCCATACCAACAGATGAAGCTGCAGCTACGGGTAATTGGAATGCAAAAGTAAGTGTTGGAGGGGCTACCTTTTATCAAAGCCTTAAAGTAGAAACCATAAAACCCAATAGGTTAAAATTAAAAATCAATTTTAAAGACGAAGTACTCACGTCAAAAAAACCATTAGAAGCCTCTTTAAATGTAACATGGTTACACGGTGCTGTAGCCAAGAATTTAAAAGCCGAAGTAAATGCTAAATTCACCAGTACTTCAACAGCATTCAAAAAGTTTTCCGATTATATTTTTAAAGACCCAACCAGAACTTTTACCACCGAAGAAATGACCATTTTTAAAGGTAGGCTTGATGCTTCGGGCAATGCTACCTTATCGAAAAAGATAAATTTTGGCAAAAAAGCCCCCGGAATGTTAAAAGTATCATTTTTAACTAGGGCATTTGAAAATGGAGGTGATTTCTCTATGGATGTTATCAGTAAAAATTTTGCACCTTATGATTCTTTTGTAGGCTTGCGTTCGCCAAAACCCAAAATGTACGGTTCGTATGATACCGATGAAAATGTTGTATTTGACATAGCTACCGTTGATGCTAACGGAAATCCGATACAACGTAACGGATTGGAAGTAAAAGTATATCGAATTCAATGGCGTTGGTGGTGGAATTCTTCCTATGATGATTTGGCATCCTATGTAGGAAGTAGCTATCACAAGCCGGTAAAATCAATGGCCATAAATACCAACAAAAAAGGAAAAGGAAGTTTTAACATTAATATTCCTGACGACGAAGGAGGCCGGTATTTGATAAGAGTCTATGATCCGCAAAGCGGGCATGCTACCGGAAGGACGGCTTATTTCTATAAAAATTGGTGGAGAAGGCCTTCTGGCAGCGACCCGCAAAGTGCAAAAATGTTATTATTTTCTTCCGATAAGAAAGACTATAATGTTGGCGAAAAAGCCAAAATAACCTTTCCATCAGGTACCGAAGGCAGGGCTTTAGTCAGCATAGAAAATGGCACCGAAGTATTAGAGCAAATTTGGGTAAAAACCCAAAAAGGAGAAACCACTACAGAAATTCCTATTACCAAAGAAATGACGCCCAATGTATTTGTTAATATTTCGCTGTTGCAACCACATGCCTCTACGGCCAATGATTTGCCATTGCGTTTGTACGGTGTAATTCCCTTATTGGTAAAAGACCCTAATACCATTATAACACCTCGAATAGCAATGCCAAAAACCTTACGTCCCGAACAGACATATACCGTTAAAGTAAATGAAAAACACGGTAAACCTATGACTTATACCCTAGCTGTTGTAGATGAAGGATTGTTAGATTTAACCCGCTTTAAAACCCCAAGTGCATGGAATAGTTTTTATACCAAAGAAGCCTTAGGTGTAAAAACATGGGATATTTTTGACCATGTAATCGGTGCGTATGGCGGAAGTATTCAACAAATATTTGCCATTGGCGGTGATGAAGATGCCGCACCTAAAAAACCTAAAAAAGCAAATCGCTTTAAGCCTGTAGTTACTTATTTAGGGCCGTTTACCCTAAAGAAAGGCGAAACCAAATCACACCGTATAAAAATGCCCGAATACATCGGTTCTGTGCGTACCATGGTAATTGCCGGCGATAACTCAAAAGCGGCGTATGGTAGTGCCGAAGAAACCACGCCCGTTCGTAAACCGTTGATGATATTGTCTTCGCTTCCGCGGAAGTTGAGCCCCGGCGAAAAAGTAACCCTGCCTGTTACCGTTTTTGCCATGGAGAAAAAAATTAAAAAAGTAAGCATCAGCCTGAAACTCAGTAAAGGCATTAGCATCATTGGCCAACAAACACAATTGCTTACCTTTAACCAACCCGAAGAAAAAATGGTGTATTTTGACTTAGACGTAGGCAATGTAGAAGGCATTGGTACCATAGAAGTATTGGCTTCTGGCAACGGAGAAAAATCATCGTATAAAGTAGCGTTAGATGTGGTGAATCCGAATCCGGTGAGTACTAGCGTCACTGATATAATGTTAGAACCCGATGCTACCCAAACCATCAATGTAGCAAGTTTTGGCGTTGACGGTACAAGTAGTGCTGCAATAGAATTTTCCACACTGCCACCGATGGATTTTACCAAAAGGCTACAATATTTAATTCGTTACCCTCACGGTTGTGTAGAGCAAACTACTTCAAGTGTATTTCCACAATTATACCTAACAGATATTTTTGATTTGACCTATGATAAAAAGAAACAAATGGATGACAATATCAAAAAAGCCATTGAACGTTTAGGGTATTTTCAAACCCCAAATGGCGGAATGAGCTATTGGATAGGCCAAAATACGGCAAATGATTGGGGTACGAGTTATGCCGGGCATTTCTTGATAGAAGCACAGAAAAAAGGATATAGCCTACCTTTAACATTTATGGCAAATTGGCTAAGGTACCAACAACAAGCAGCTAGAAACTGGCGTTCAGATAACAGGTATCATTACTATGATTTGGCGCAAGCCTACAGGCTGTATACTTTAGCCTTGGCAGGCCATCCAGATTTAGCTTCTATGAACCGTTTGCGTGAACAAGCAACCCTCTCTAACGATGCAAAATGGCGATTGGCAGCGGCGTATGCGTTGGCAGGACAAAAAGAAGTGGCTAAAAAAGTTGCCGCTACGGCCAATATTAATTTTGAATCGGTTAGGGGCGATTATTATACCTATGGTTCTACCAATAGAAATAGGGCGATGGCATTAGAAACCATGTTGTTAACAGATAATACCAAATCACGAGAAATAGTACAATACCTTGCCAAAGAACTTACTTCGCGTAAGTGGATGAGCACACAAACCACTTCATATTGTTTATTGGCTATGGCGAAAATGGTTGAAAAAAACGGCGGAAAATCAATTCATATAAACTATGAAGTTAATAATAAAAACCCCGAAACCATCAATACCAACAAAACTTTTGCACAGCGAAAACTCACCATAAATAATGGTGATAACAGCTTAAAAATAAGTAATAAACAAGCAAATATAGTATATGTAAGAATTTTAAATTCGGGGATTTTACCACTAGGTAAAGAATTGGCAGAAAAACGAAATTTAGGCATTCGTATCACCTATACTGATGCAAAAGGCAATGCTATTGATGTTTCTAAATTAACCCAAGGAACCGATTTTAAAGCCAAGATTACCATTACTAACTTGAAATATGAAGATGTTCACAATATTGCATTGACAGAAATCTTTCCTTCAGGTTGGGAAATTGTAAATACCCGTTTTACGGATTATGGAGGTGGTACGTCGAGTAAAGCCGAATTTACCGATATTCGCGACGATAGGGTCAATTTTTATTTTTACTTAGGAAGAAAAAAATCAAAAACATTTACCGTATCCTTAAATGCATCGTATTTAGGAAAATATTACTTACCGGGCATTCAAGCAGAAGCCATGTATGACAATGATTATTTTATAAGAACTAAAGGCACATGGATTGAAGTAGTGAAATAAATCACCCCGAGCATGCTTATGGCATGCCCACCCCTCCTTAAAAAAGGAGGGGAGTTAACCATCTAAGTTTAAATAAAAAGTAAAGAATTAAATACACAGTCAGTATCTAAACTCCTTCCCTTTTAAAGGGAAGGTGGCTTCCAATGGAATTGGAAGACGGAAGGGTAAATCACACAAATTTTAAATTGAGTTAAAAGAATAGAAGAATTAATGTCAAAAAAACCTTGGTTACATAGAAACTGGAAATGGCTGACACCCGTATTGATACTATTTTCAGGACTCGCAGTAATTATCTCACTAGCTGGAAATGAAATTTCAGGAGTTGTCGGTGTGTTTTCAGATTCAGAAATTTATGAAAATGCACTAAAAATAGCCAAAGACAATGAAGAAGTACAACAGAAGTTAGGAGATTTACAACCGATTAATTTAATGGCAATTGCAGAAGGAACAATCAGGTATTCTAACAATAACAATACTGTTGATATTTCAGTGAGAGTGAAAGGTTTAAAAGGAAAAGGAAAGCTTGATATTTCAGCAAACAAAGTTCAAAATAAGTGGGTATATACAAGAATTCAAGTTCGAATAAAAAGACCCAAACAAACCATTAAAATTCTAGAATAATAGTAATGAACCACTCCAAACACATTAAAGGTGCGCTACCCCTTCTTGAAAAAAAGACAGGAGTTTAGAAGCAGGTTTAGATTAAAAACTAGAAATATAGTCGGCACACAAACACCTTCCCTTTTAAAGGGAAGGTGGCCACGCCAAAAGCGTTGACGGAAGGTTATAATTCATAAAAAGAGATTTAAAAATAAGCAAAGAGTGTTGGATGGAATTAGTAATTATTTTAAAGATTAACCAAACCACCCCGTCTTTTTGCTTTGGCAAAAACCCACCCCTCCTTAAAAAAAGGAGGGGAGTTTAAGGTATCAATGTAAAATAGTAGTTTAGAAATAAATGTGTAGTTAGAATCTAAATTCCTTCCCTTTTAAAGGGAAGGTGTCTTTAACGAAGTTAAAGACGGAAGGAAGGGTTAAAACACAATCCAAAGAGTCTTTGTTAAATATTAAAATGAAGTTGTTCAATTATATCAATAGAAATAAAAAGAAAAGTATCATCTTAACCATACTTTTAATCGGGTATTATTTCTCCTTACCCAAACAACTTTTCAATGAACCTACATCAACTGTAATTGAAAGTGTTGAAGGTAAACTTTTAGGTGCACAGATTGCCGATGATGAGCAATGGCGTTTCCCGCATAATGATAGTATTCCCTATAAATTTGAACGGAGTATTGTTGCCTTTGAAGATGCCTATTTTTATAAGCATCCGGGTTTCAATCCGGTTTCAATTGCCAAAGCCTTATGGAAAAATATAAAATCAGGTACGGTAAAACGTGGGGGCAGCACTCTCACACAACAAGTTATCCGGTTATCCCGTAAAGGCAAACCAAGAACCTATGTAGAAAAAGTAATTGAAATAATACTGGCCACGCGTTTAGAATTGCGCTATTCTAAACATAAAATATTGACATTCTACACATCAAATGCACCTTTCGGTGGAAATGTAGTAGGATTAGATATGGCATCATGGCGCTATTTTGGCAGAAATCCCAATGAATTATCATGGGCAGAAAGTGCTACCTTGGCCGTATTACCCAATGCGCCGAGCCTTATTTTTCCGGGAAAAAATCAACAGCGGTTGTTAAAAAAACGAAATCGCTTATTAAAAAAATTAGCGGAAAACGGTACTATTGATGACTTGACCTACCAATTAGCCATACAAGAAGCGTTACCTAAAAAACCATATCGGCTTCCGCAATTTGCACCCCATTTATTACAACAAATCACAAAAGATAACAAAGGAAAACGCATTAAGACCTCGGTAAAATTTAGCTTACAAAAACGTGTCAACCAAATTGTAAAAATGCATTATAATAACTTACGTCAAAACCAAATTCACAATATTGCCGTATTGGTTTTAGAGGTGAAAACACGAAAAGTATTGGCTTATATCGGTAATTCGCCCACCGATAGAGCCCATCAAAAAGATGTTGATATTATTGACAAGCCCAGAAGTACCGGTAGTATTTTAAAACCTTTTTTATACGCGGGCATGTTAGATGCCGGTGAGATTTTACCCAATACTCTAGTGGCCGATGTCCCTACGCAAATTGCCGGTTACCATCCCCAAAATTTTAATATGGAATATGATGGTGCTGTACCGGCAAGCAGGGCATTGTCACGGTCATTAAATGTACCGGCGGTACGAATGCTACAGCAATTTGGGTTAGATAGGTTTCATCACTACCTCAAGGCCTTACACTTAAAAGATATTAAATACAATGCCAATCATTACGGATTGTCATTAATTTTAGGTGGGGCAGAAAGCAATTTATGGGATTTGTGCAAAAGTTATGCTTCGTTATCTTCAACGCTAAATCACTATGATACCACCCAAGGAAAATATTATAAAAATGAATTTGTCGAACCTACGTATTTGGCAGATTATTCAGTTGATTTTGGCGAACGTTCTACAGAGAAAACGGTATTTGATGCAGGCGCTATTTATATGACATACAAAGCCTTAAAAGAAGTCAATCGCCCTGAAGGCAATGAAAATTGGGAATTTTTCGATTCGTCGAAAGAAATAGCTTGGAAAACCGGTACCAGTTTCGGTTTTCGTGATGCATGGGCTATTGGCACCACCAAAGATTATGTGGTAGGTGTTTGGGCAGGCAATGCCGATGGCGAAGGAAGGCCCGGATTGGTAGGAGTTTCTACGGCAGCTCCCATTCTTTTTGACGTGTTTGATGTCTTGCCAAGAAGCAAATGGTTTGCCAAGCCTTATGATGAGTTAGAGAAAATTCTTGTATGTAGCAAAAGCGGATACCGGGCTTCAGAAATTTGCGAACAAGAAGATTCGGTATATGTACCACGTGCCGGATTAAAAACCAGGCCTTGCCCCTATCATTTTTGGATACATTTAAACGAAACCGAACAGTATCAAGTAAATTCATCATGTTATCCTATAGGCAAAATGAAGCACCGGAGTTGGTTTGTGCTTCCGCCCTTGATGGAATATTACTATCAACACAAAAATCCTACCTATAAAACCTTACCCAAATTCAAGCAAGGATGTGTATCGGAAGAAAAACCAATAATGGATTTTATCTACCCAAAAGAAGCGATAAAAATATTTTTACCGAAAGGGTTTAATGAAAAACGGAACGATTTGGTTTTTAAGGTGGCACATGCAACACCCGATATAAAAATATTTTGGTATATAGACACCCGTTTTATCGGTACCACACAAACTTTTCATGAGATGGCCATTCAACCGAGCGTTGGCAAACATACCATTACGGCGATAGACGAGTTAGGAAATGAAATCAAAAGAAATATTGAAATTACGCGGTAACCTTTTGCCAATCAATAGCAAATATAGTATCTTGGCAGTAATTTTAACCAAATAACTCTAAACCCATGTTAAAGACCGTATTGGTTGATGACGAAATCAACGCATTAGAGGCTTTAGAATGGAAACTTAATCGTTACATTGATGATATTCAAATAATTAAATGTAACTCTCCTATTGAAGCTATTGATGTAATTCAAAAAGAAAAACCCGATTTGGTTTTTTTAGACATAGACATGCCTGAAATGGATGGATTTACTATGTTACAACAATTATCAAATACCAATTTTGACCTTATTTTTACCACAGCCCATGATGAATTTGCTTTGAAAGCCATAAAGGTTTCAGCAATTGATTATTTGTTAAAGCCGGTAGACAAAGACGAATTAATTACAGCAGTGGCCAAAGTAAAAGAATCACGTAAAGGAAACCAATTGGAAGATAAACTGCAGTTTTTATTCTCTAACCTCAACAAAACAGACAAAATAAGTGTTTCTGCCGATGGTAAAATTTATTTGGTAGACAGAAAAGAAGTAATCATGCTAAAATCTGATAAAAGCTATACAACGGTTTTTTTGACCGGCGATAGAGAGATTTTAGTGACAAAAACATTGAAAGAGGTTGAAAAGAAATTTCATTTTCCCGAATTTTTTAGAGTACACAATTCGTTTTTAATCAATGTAAACCATGTAAAAGAATACCTAAAAAGTTTAGGTGGTGAGCTAGTAATGAGCAACGGAATGAATGCCAGTATAAGCAGAAATAAGAAATCAGAATTGCTAGAAAGACTTTTTTAAATCTTTTTTATGTTGTTAGATTTTAGTTCTGAAATTTATTCTTGGGTAAGAGGTGCATTACTTATCTTATCTATTTACCACTTAGTAATTTATATTCAGAATAAAGACAAACTATATCTATTTTACAGCCTTTACTTACTTAGTTTTTTTATCTATTTCTTAAAAGATATAAGTACCCCTGATTATCGGCCAATTTACAACTATATCAACTTTTCGTTACAATTTTTAGGCTATGCCGCCTATGTACTTTTTGCCAGAAAACTACTGCGCACCAAAAAATATATTCCTGAATGGGATGTGCTCTTAGTGATTGAATATAAGCTGTTTTTAATAATCGCATTCGTATTTTTAATTATTCAGGCTATCTATGGATATAATTATCAAGAACGGTTATTTTTTATATTGATGCCTATTTTTAGCGTTTTTTCATTACTTACCTATATTGTACTAACCAAAATAAAAGGCAGGCACGTTACCTTTTTTATCATAGGTTCGTTAACCTATGTATTGTTGGCCAATATAAGCTTTTTATGCCCTTTTGCCTTAGGGAATACCTATATGCAAGAAAAAGGTATAGAACCCATGTTTTTTACCTATATAGGAGCTATTATTGAAACTACGATGTTCGCTTTAATTATTGGCTATAGAAATAGGATTTTCAAAGAAAAAATAAAAGATGCCGAACTTCAATTGGCATTAAAAACCAAGGAAATGAGCGACTTGAAAATGACGGTTTTACAAACCCAAATGGATCCACATTTTTTGTATAATTCACTAAACTCTATCAATAACTTTGTTTTGAAAAACGACATTGAAACAGCATCTGATTATATTACGAAGTTTTCAAGGTTAATTCGTGAAATTCTAAAAAACTCTTCTCGCTTAACCATTCCGTTTGAAGAAGATTTAGGCGTTCAAGGCCTGTATGTACGACTCGAACAAATGCGAATGACCGGTGGTTTTGATTATATCGTTACCATTGATAATACGATTGATTTGAATAAAATTCAAGTACCGCCATTGTTTATGCAACCGTATATTGAAAATGCTATTTGGCATGGATTTTCAAATAAAAAAGGATATAAAAAAATAAACCTTACCATTTATGATGAAGGTGAAAATATACGGTGTGAAATTATTGATAACGGTGTGGGGATAGACAAGACTAAATCGCGTAAAAAAGATAAAAAAAGTGAACGGAAACCCTTTGGGTTACGGGCTTCAGAAGACAGGATTAAAATGTTGCATGAAAACCTTAATGTTTATGTAATTATTGAAGATATTTCTAACGAATCAACTACAGGAACAAAGGTTACCATTAAATTTCCTAAGAAAATTTAATAAAAAAGCAAAAAATAAGAGGTAGCACTAAAAAGCTGATAGTACCATTTATTGGCAAAACAGTACCATTTGTTGTTATTTTTAAACCAATTATTTATTTTTTATAAAAAGTACAAAAACAAAATGTAATTTTGAGAAAACTAATTCAAGCCCCTTAAGCACCGATGTCAATATCATCTTTTTCAAAACCTTCAGATAGTGACGTCTTACAAAAAGTAATTGAAAAAGACAGCATCATCAGTTTTGTTGACAAGGGCAGTATTCTTCAAAATGTAAGTGAAACGCTTTATGTTAGAACAGTCAAAATTAAAATAGACAAAGAAGAAGTTTTAAAAAGAGTAGTTTATATTAAAAAAGGAATTACATGGTTATTTAAGGCAATAGAAACAGTTACGCCGGTTACTAATCTCACACCACAAAAAGAAAAAAGTGTTCATTAAAATTCAACAAAACCGGTTTGCGTATGTGGGAAAACTGCTATAAAAAGAAAAACTAAATTCACCCTAAACCATTAAAAACCTCAAAATAAAATAGTTATTTTTTTTGAGGTTTTCTTTTCCATGTATTGTAAGGCTTTTTACTCAATGTAGCATTGTAATATTTTTTTTTACCGGTAACTTCTTTACCTAACCAAGGTGGTTTTTTAAATAGCTCGCCTACAGAATGTAATTCAATTTCTGCAATGTATAACCCTTTGTTATCACCCCAAAACTCGTCAACTTCAATAATATGATTTTCAATTTTTACAAAGTATCTTATTTTTTCAATAACTGCCGTTTCGCTTAACAACAATAATTGCTCGGCATCATCTTTAGAAATTTCTTTTTCCCATTCAAATCGGCTGGTGCCTTGGTTATAAGACAATCCTTTTATCGTAATATATCCGGTTTCATCAATCACTCTGATTCTAACCACCCGGTGCTTATTAGAATTTAAAAATCCTTGTTTTATGTAAATTTTACCATAACAATCTTTTTTAAAACCGGTAGAGTTGACCAAAAATTTGCGTTCAATTTCAATAGGCATAGTAACAAGTATCTAAATATAAACAAATGCTTTCCGAAAAGGCTTTTATTAGCACTAAAAATACTGTTTTTATCGTTAATTAGATATCTTTGACAAGATTATCATTTTTATTATGAAGCGCTATCTCAATTTATGGTTACTTTTTCTTACGCTAACAAGTTGGTCACAGACCGATTTTAGTTCCAGTTGGGAAGATTTTTACTCCTATAACAACGTAAAAGATTTTATCAAAGTTGACACCAAAATTTATGCGGTAACAGACAATGCTATTTTTATTTATGATACGGCAACACAAGAAATTCAAAAACTATCTTCCGTTCAAGGATTGACAGGAGAAACCACTACCAGTATCTATTTTAGCAAAACCTTTCATCGGTTGATTATTGGGTATCAAACGGGGTTGTTAGAAATAGTAGATGCCGATGGTAAGATTACCGTAGCCAATGATATTGAAAGGCTGACCATTACCGGAGAAAAAGAAATCAAGCATATTACCGAATTCAATAACAAACTGTACTTATCAACCCC
>Ga0256841_1000430_pt1 | contig 43644 bp, 48 predicted proteins | sample 356308metaG_FD_185971 | JGI IMG/M metagenome (GOLD analysis project Ga0256841, IMG submission 185971) | Hydrothermal vent microbial communities from Mid Atlantic Ridge, Atlantic Ocean - 356-308 | ecosystem: Environmental > Aquatic > Marine > Hydrothermal vents | place: Atlantic Ocean: Mid...
CCATCTCAAGTCGGTGCTGAAGAAGCGCGGCTACAGCACGGCCGTCGGCGACGAGGGCGGCTTCGCCCCCAACCTGTCCTCCAACGAGGAGGCGCTCCAGGTGATCCTGGAGGCCATCGAAAAAGCCGGTTACCGGCCCGGGGAGGATATCGCCCTGGGGCTGGACGTGGCGAGCTCCGAATTCCATCAGGACGGTCAGTACGTGTTGGCTTCGGAGAACCGTCGCTTCGACTCGGCCGGGTTCGCCGATTACCTGGCGGATTGGGTGGCGCGTTATCCTATCCTGTCCATCGAGGACGGCATGGCCGAGGACGACTGGGACGGCTGGAAATTGCTGACGGAGAAGCTGGGGGACAAGATCCAGTTGGTGGGGGATGACCTGTTCGTCACCAATCCCGCGATTTTCCGCCAGGGCATCGAGCGCCACATCGCCAATTCCATCCTGATCAAGGTCAACCAGATCGGCACCCTGACCGAGACCCTGGAGGCGGTACGCATGGCCCACGATGCCGGTTACACCGCGGTGATTTCCCACCGTAGCGGGGAAACCGAGGACGTCACCATCGCCGATCTGGCGGTGGCCTGGGGAACCGGGCAGATCAAGACCGGCTCCCTGAGCCGCTCCGACCGCATCGCCAAGTACAACCGCCTCCTCAAGATCGAGGAATCCCTAGGGGATAAGGCGGTCTATCCGGGACGGCGGGCTTTCCCCTTGGCGTGATGAGGTGGGTGGCGCTCCTGTTGGGGATGCTGCTGTTGGCGTTGCAGTACCGCCTGTGGTTCGGGGACGGCGGGGTGATGGAAAACCGCCGCCTCCAGGAGCGGGTGGCGGAACTGCAGCGCCGGGTGCAGGCCCAACGGGAACGCAATCAGGCGCTGGAGGCCGAAGTGTGGGACCTGAAACACGATCTGGCCGCCGTTGAGGAGCGGGCCCGCCGGGATCTGGGAATGATCCGGCCGGGTGAGACCTACGTCATGCTCGTGGAGCGGCCATGAGACGGCGCTGTTTCGCCGTGGTCCCCGCCGCCGGCCGAGGGCGGCGCATGGGTTCGGAGATTCCCAAGCAGTATCTGAACCTGGCGGGAAAGCCGGTTCTGCAGCACACTCTGGAGCGGCTTCTGGCGGTGCCGGATCTGGAGATCATCGTCGTCGCCCTGGCGGCGGACGACCGGCGCTGGCACGAGCTGCCCCTGGCGCGCCATCCCCGCATCCGGGTGACCGAGGGGGGGGCGGAACGGGCCGACTCGGTGCTCGCCGGGCTCGAGTGCCTGGAAGGGGCGGCGACGGCGGCGGACTGGGTGATGGTGCACGACGCCGCGCGCCCCTGCCTGCGTCCCGCCGACGCCGAAAAACTGCTCCACACCCTGGCCGAAGACGAGGTGGGTGGCATCTTGGCTCTGCCTTCGGTGGACACCCTCAAGGAAGTGACGGACGGCGTCGTCCGGCAAACGGTCGCGCGCCACCGCATCTGGCGGGCTTTGACCCCCCAACTGTTCCGCTACCGCCTGTTGCGCCGGTCGCTGGAGCAGGCACTGGCCCGGGGCATGCCGGTCACCGACGAGTCCAGCGCCGTCGAACTGGCCGGTTTCCGGCCCAAGATCGTCGAAGGCAGTCCGGACAACATCAAGATCACGCGGCCGGAGGATTTGCCTCTGGCCCGCTTCATTCTGGAACGGTCATGACGGAGTTTCGCATCGGTCAAGGTTACGACGCCCACCGGTTTCAGGACGGCGACCACGTCACCCTGGGGGGCGTGCGAATCCCCTTCGACCGGGGATTGGCGGCCCATTCCGATGGTGACGTGGCCCTGCACGCCCTGTGCGACGCTTTGCTGGGGGCGGCGGCTCTCGGTGACATCGGACGGCATTTTCCCGACAGCGATCCGGCGTTGCGCGGCATCGATAGTCGCCTGCTGCTGCGTCGGGTGCGGCAATTGCTCGAACGCCAGGGGTGGGTCCCGGTCAACGTCGATCTGACCATCGTTTGCCAGGCGCCCAGGCTCGCCCGCCACATCTTGGCCATGCGCCGCCACATCGCCGACGACCTGGCCATCGAGGAAGATCGGGTGAACGTCAAGGCCACCACCACGGAAGGGATGGGCTTCGAAGGGCGGGGCGAGGGGATCTCGGCCCAGGCCGTGGCGCTCATCCGATCCCGTTGAACGCCTTTTCCCTGCCCCGGTGGCCGACCGCCTTCGGCGGTCCGGTCGGCCGCGGCCGCATCAAGACCTGTCCCGAGGATTTCCAGGTGGAGGAAGTCCTGGGCTTCGAACCTTCCGGTGACGGCGAGCACGTTTTTCTCTGGGTGGAGAAGTGGGGTTTGAACACCGACCAGGTGGCCGAACGCCTGGCGGCTTTTGCCGGATTGCCCAGGCAGCGGGTGAGCTATGCCGGCCTCAAGGACCGCCACGCCCTGACGCGGCAATGGTTCTGTCTCCATTTGCCGGGTGGGCGGGAGCCGCCGTGGCCGGCGTGCGGAGGCGAGGGCTTTCGGGTGCTTTCCTGGACCCGAAACCGGCGGCGCTTGCGCCGGGGAGCGCTGTCCGGCAACCGTTTCCGGATCCGGATTCGTCGGCTTTCAGCCCCCGCCGGGGAACTGACCGCCATCCTCCAGCGGATACAGCGTCAGGGAATGCCGAATTATTTCGGCGCCCAGCGGTTCGGAAAGGCGGGGGGCAACGTGATTCGTGCCCGGGCGCTGCTGGCCGGGGAGGAGAAGATACGGTGCCGCCATCGGCGGGGACTGTATCTGTCCGCCGCCCGGGCCCTGATTTTCAATCAGGTGCTGGCTTTGCGCATCGAGGGGAAAACCTGGAACCGGGCCCTGCCGGGGGATCTTTTCATGTTCGCTCGGGGCAACGCCTTCTTTTCCGACGAGCTCGATCCGGTCATCGAACGGCGGGTCGCGGCCCTGGAGATCCATCCTTCCGGGCCGTTGTGGGGCGAGGGGGAGCGGGCCGGCGGGGAAGCCGGAAAAATCGAGGCGGAGGCGGTGTCCCGCTGGCCGCAGCTGGCCGAGGGGCTCGAGCGGTGCACCCAGGCCATGCGGCGCCCGCTCCGGGTTCCGGTCGCCCGGTTGGCGTGGCGCTTGGCCGCCGGAGAACTGGTTCTCGAATTCGAGCTGCCCGCCGGCAGCTACGCCACGGCGTTGATCGACGAACTGATAGACCTGGAGGAGGGGGATTGATGGATTGCCCAGAGGCTTACGGGTTGGCCCTGCTGCAGGGGGTGACCGAGTTTTTGCCCATTTCCAGTTCGGCCCATCTGATTCTGCTGCCGAAATTGCTCGGCTGGCCGGATCAGGGACTGGCCTTCGATGTGGCGGTTCATGTGGGCACCTTGCTGGCGGTGATTCTGTACTTCCGGGATGATCTGAGCGTCATCGTCCGGGACTGGTGCCGTTCCCTGTCGCAGCGGCGCCTCAACCCCAACGCCGTACTCGGCTGGGGTGTGCTGATCGGTACCGTTCCGGTCGGTCTGGCAGGACTGCTGCTGAAGGATTGGATCGAAACCGTGTTGCGTTCCCCGCTGGTGATCGCGGGTGCGACGGTCGTCTTCGGCCTGTTGCTGGGCGTGGCGGAGTACCGAGGCGACCGAGGGGCCCGATCCCTGGAACAACTGACCTGGGTCGATGCCCTGGTCGTCGGTCTGTTCCAAACCCTGGCCCTGATCCCGGGCACTTCCCGCTCCGGGATCACCATCACCGGAGGGTTGTTCCTGGCCTTCGACCGGGTGAGTGCGGCGCGGTTTTCCTTTCTGCTGTCGATCCCGGTCATTCTCCTGGCCGGCGGGGTGAAGGCCTGGGACCTGCTCCGGGCGAGCGCGGCGGTGGACTGGAATCTGCTGTTTCTGGCGGTCATGGTTTCGGCTCTGGCGGCCTATGGCTGCATCGGCTGGTTTCTGGGCCTGTTGCAGCGGATCGGCATGATGCCGTTCGTGCTCTATCGTCTGGTTCTGGGGGGCCTGCTGTTCTATTTGTTTTGGCCCAGCACCACGTAGAGGGCGCCGCTGCCGCCGTGGCGGGGTTTGGCGCTGCAGAAGGCGAGCACTTGGGGATATTGGCGCAACCATTGGTTGAGGGCGCTTTTCAGGACCGGGCGAAACCCCTCGGAGCGCCAGCCCTTGCCGTGGATGATCAGGGCGCAGCGGACCCCGTCTTGGTGACATTCCTGCAGAAACAGGCGCAGCAGCGCCTGGGCCTCCCGGCGGGTGCAGCCGTGCAGGTCCAGTTGGGTCTCCGGATGGATTTTTCCCTGGCGCAGTTTTTTCAGGATCCGCTGATCGGCGCCGGGTTTCAGATAGGTCAGGGTTTCCCCCGGGGCCAGGGTTTCGGGCGGTTCTTCGGCGGCCGCCCGGGGCGCCGCAGCGGAGCGGCGGGTCCGGTGGGGTGCCGCCCGCGATTCGTTCCGGACGGGCCGGATGCCGGCGACGGCCTGGCGGAACAGGGCCCTGTCTTCCTCGTCGATAGTCATGATCCCAGGATCTTGACGCCGAAGCGGTTCAGCAGATCGATCAGCCGGATCAGGGGAAGCCCGATCAGGGCGTTGGGGTCGTCACCCTCGATCCGCTGGATCAGGGCGATCCCCAAACCTTCCGATTTGAAGGCGCCGACGCAGTCGAAGGGTCGTTCCCGGCCTAGATAATCTTCGATTTGGGCGCGGGTCAGGGAACGCATGTGGACCCGGCAGACGTCCACGGCGTTCAACTGCCGGCCGGTGCGGCTGTTGAGCACGCTGACCCCGGTATAGAAGCACAGGCTGCGTCCCGAGGCGGCCTGCAGCACTTCGAGGGCGGCGTCGAAAGTCCCCGGCTTGTCCAGTTTTTTCCCGCCGAGCAGGGCGACTTGGTCCGAACCGATGATCAGGTGATCGGAATATTCCCGGGAGACGGCGCGGGCCTTGGCGGCGGAAAGACGCATCGCCAGCTGCTCGGGGGCTTCGTTGAAAAGTGGGGTTTCGTCGATTTCCGGAGCCGCGGTCAGAAACGGTAACTGGAGTTTTTCCAGCAGGCTGCGGCGGTAAGGGGAACTCGATGCCAGTACCAGTCGGGTCATAGTAGCGGTGTCGCGTGCGAGGCAAAGCAATATTTTGACAGGTTTTCGCCAAAATCGGTATCATTTAAAAATTATGCCGACACATTTGCCTGGATTGATCGACCCCCTGCACTGTGTGGCCAAGGGGCGGCATTGGCGGGGGCGGTTGAGTTTGGCGAAGATGGGCCGCTTGGCGCGGATGGTCTCCAATCTCGGTGACGAGGTGGAAGTGGATCTGCGCTTCGAGCGGGAAGGGCGGGTGGCCGCGATCACCGGTTCGGTACGCGGCGAGCTGGAAGTGACCTGCCAACGCTGTCTGGCGCCGTTGCGGATCGCCGTGGACAGCCCGGTGAAACTGGGTGTGGTCACCTCCATCGACGAAGGGAATCGTTTGCCCGAAGCCTACGAGCCGCTGTTGCTGGAGCAGGAACGGATTCCCTTCGCCTCCATCGTGGAGGACGAGTTGATTCTGGCCATCCCGCCGGTTCCCAGGCACAGCCGTTGTTCTCCGGCTACGACCCGTTCCGAAGACCCGGATTTCGAGGCGGCGGCCGGCGAGCGGGAAAACCCGTTTTCGGTATTGGCCCGATTGAAAACCCGAGAGTAAGCACAAGGAGAAAACCCGATGGCAGTACAGCAAAATCGCAAAACCCGCTCCAAGCGCGGTATGCGTCGTGCCCACGATGCCCTCAGGGCCCCGGCTCTGTCCCAGGATCCTCTGACCGGCGAAACCCACCTGCGCCATCACGTGAGTCCGGACGGCTATTACCGCGGACGTCGCGTCATCGAAGTGAAGCTGGAAGACTCGGAAGAAGAATAAGAACGCTTGCCAAGCGGGTTTTGTCTTATGATTCAAGCGACAAGGAAGTGCCATGCCTGAGCGGCGTCCCGTGATCGCTTTGGACGCGATGGGTGGGGATCACGGTCCGGAAGTCATCGTGCCCGCGGCCCTGGACTGCCTGCAGGAGTACCCCGATCTCCGTCTGATCCTGGTGGGGCAGGAGCCGGTGCTGCGTTCGCATCTCCGCCGGCTCGGTCATCGTTCCGAAGAGCGCCTGACGATCCGGCACGCCTCCGAGGTGGTCGCCATGGACGACCTGCCTTCCCGGGCGCTGCGCAACAAGCGCGACTCCTCCATGCGGGTGGCGCTGAATCTGGTCCGGGACGGGGAGGCGGATGCCTGCGTCAGCGCCGGCAATACCGGGGCCTTGATGGCGACTGCCCGTTTCGTGTTGAAAACGATTCCCGGCATCGATCGTCCGGCGATCATCGTCACCCTGCCGGCCGCCGGTGGCTGCACCCACATACTGGACATGGGAGCCAACGTCGATTCTTCCGCCGAGCATCTGTATCAGTTCGCCGTCATGGGTTATGAGCTGGTGCGGGCGGTGGAGAACGTCGAATCCCCCCGGCTCGGCCTGCTCAACATCGGCGAGGAGGAGATCAAGGGGAACGAGCAGGTCAAGCGGGCCGCCCAGCTGCTGTCCGATTCCTATCTCAACTTCATCGGCTACGTGGAGGGGGACGACCTGTTCAGCGGGAAGGTGGACATCATCGTGACCGACGGTTTCGTCGGCAACGTGGCCCTCAAGACCATCGAAGGGCTGGCCCGGCTGCTGGGGGATGCGCTGCGAGAGGGATTTCACAGGAATCTCTACGCCCGGTTGGTCGGTCTGCTGGCGCAGCCGGTGCTCAAGTCCTTCAAGGAGCGGTTCGATCCCCGACGCTACAATGGGGCCAGCCTGTTGGGACTGCGGGGCATCGTCATCAAGAGTCACGGCAATGCCGACCGGATCGCTTTCGCCAACGCCATTCGCATGGCGCTCCTGGAAATCGACAAGGCGGTCCCGGATCGCATCGGTGAGCGGGTGGCCACCATTTTCGCCGACGGCGCCGGGATTTCGTCGCCCCAGGTGAGAAGCGCATGAGCCGCTATTCCCGCATCGCCGGAACCGGGGGCTACCTGCCGAAGACGGTCCGCACCAACGACGACATCTCCCGCATGGTGGACACCAACGACGCCTGGATCGTGGAGCGGACCGGTATCCGGGAACGGCGCATCGCCGCCCCGCACGAAACCGCTTCCAGCATGGGGGAGTGCGCCGCCCGCCAGGCGATCGCCGCGGCCGGCTGGGAACCGGAATCCATCGACCTGATCATCATGGCCACCAGTACCCCGGACCGGATCTTCCCCAGCGCCGCCTGCATCCTGCAGCAGCGCTTGGGAATCCGCGAATGCGGCGCTTTCGACGTCCAGGCGGCCTGTTCCGGATTCATCTACGCCATGAGCATCGCGGACCAGTTCATCCGGGCCGGCACCGCTTCCCGCGTCCTGGTGGTCGGTAGTGAAATCAACTCCCGGCTGGTGGATTGGAGCGACCGGACCACCTGCATTCTGTTCGGTGACGGTGCCGGCGCCGTGGTGCTGGAGGCCTCCGCCGAGCCGGGAATTCTGTCGACCCACATCCACGCCGACGGCCACTATCAGGATCTGCTCTATTTGCCCAACCCGGAAATGGGTATCGACGGTGAGCCGCCCTATGTCAAAATGCAGGGTAACGAGGTTTTCAGGATCGCGGTGAACACCCTGGGCCGGATCGTCGACGAGACCCTGGCCGCCAACGGCCTGAAGAAGACGGACGTGGACTGGCTGGTTCCGCACCAGGCCAACATACGCATCATCGCCGCCACCGCCCGCAAGCTGAAAATGCCCATGGAGCGGGTGGTCGTGACCATCGAGCGCCAGGGCAACACCTCCTCGGCCTCGGTGCCCCTGGCGTTGCATGAAGCGGTTAGCGACGGGCGGATCCGCCGGGGACAGATTTTGTTGATGGAAGCCTTCGGCGGCGGTTTTACCTGGGGGTCCGCACTGGTAAGGTATTGACGATGATGGAAGAAGCACGACAACGGCCTGATTTGGCCTTTTTGTTCCCTGGGCAGGGTTCCCAGGCGGTGGGGATGCTGGCTGAGTTGGCGGCCGCCTTTCCCCAGGTCCGGGACACCTTCGCCGAGGCTTCCGAAGTCCTGGGCTTCGATCTGTGGCGCCTGGTGCAGCAGGGGCCGGAGGCGGAACTCAACCAGACCGCCAACACCCAACCGGCCCTGCTCGCCGCCGGGGTCGCCGTCTGGCGGGTCTGGTACGGTCAGACCCGGATCTGCCCTGCTTGGATGGCAGGGCACAGTCTGGGGGAATATACTGCCCTGGTGTGTGCCGAGTCGCTGAACTTCCCCGACGCCGTGCGCCTGGTGGCACAGCGTGGCCGTCTGATGCAGTCGGCGGTTCCGGAGGGGGAGGGCGCGATGGCGGCCATCCTCGGTCTCGAAGACCACGTCGTGGTCGGGATCTGCAACCAGGTCAGCGCCGCCGACGGCCTGGTGGCGGCCGCCAATTTCAACGCCCCGGGGCAGGTGGTGATCGCCGGTGAGGCCGATGCGGTGGAGAAGGCGTGCGAGGCAGCCAAGGCGGCCGGTGCCAAACGGGCGGTCAGGCTGGCGGTCAGCGTTCCTTCCCATTGCGAGCTGATGCGCCCGGCGGCGGAGAAGATGGCGCAATTGCTCGAAGAGACGCCCATCCGGACTCCCCGGGTCGCCGTGGTCCACAATGTGGATGTCGGCACCCATGCGGCTCCGGAGGTGATTCGGGTACTGCTGGCGCAACAGCTCTATTCCCCGGTACGCTGGAGCGATACCATCCGTTTCCTCCACGACCAGGGAGTCAACCGTTTCGTGGAGGCAGGGCCGGGCAAGGTCTTGACCGGCCTCAACCGGCGCATCGTCAAATCCTGTCAAACCCTGCCGGTTTACGATCCAGCCACGCTCGACATCGCCATGGAGAAACTCGCATGACTGACAAGGTTGCTTTGGTGACCGGTGCCAGCCGTGGCATCGGTCGCGCGATCGCGCTGCAATTGGCCCGCGACGGTTTCGTCGTCGTCGGAACCGCCACGTCGGCCGCCGGTGCCGAACGTATCGGTTCGGCCCTTGCCGAGGTGGGTCGGGGCCAGGGAATGGTCCTGGACGTGACCGATGCCGGGCAGGTCCAGGCCGTGGTCGAGGAAATCGCCCGGCATTTCGCTCCGCCTTTGGTGCTGGTGAACAATGCCGGCATCACCCGTGACAACCTGCTCATGCGCATGAAAGAGGAGGAATGGGCGGCGATCCTCGACACCAATCTGACCTCGGTGTACCGGTTGAGCAAGGCCTGCCTGCGGGGAATGATGAAAGCCCGTTGGGGGCGCATCGTCAATATCGGCTCGGTGGTGGGGGCCACCGGCAATCCCGGCCAGGCCAACTATGCCGCCGCCAAGGCGGGAATGGTGGGATTCGCCAAATCCCTCGCCCGGGAGGTGGGTTCCAGGGGCATCACCGTGAACACCGTGGCTCCGGGCTTCATCGACACCGACATGACCCGGGAGTTGCCCGAAACCCAACGGAAAGCCCTGCTGGAGACGATTCCCCTAGGACGCCTGGGACAGGTGGAGGAAGTCGCCCATGCGGTTTCGTTTTTGTGCAGCGACAGGGCCGCATACATCACCGGCGAGACCCTTCACGTCAACGGCGGCATGTACATGGCCTGATTGAAAGATTGTGTTTGCCATGGGCGGCCATTAAAATGCCCGCTTTTGGAATTTTCATCGATACACTAACAACCGAGGAAGACACATCATGAGTGACGTGGCAGAACGTGTGAAGAAAATCGTGGCCGAGCAACTGGGTGTCAAGGAAGAGATCTCCAACGATGCCTCCTTCGTCGATGACCTGGGGGCCGATTCCCTCGACACCGTGGAATTGGTGATGGCCCTGGAGGAGGAGTTCGACTGTGAGATTCCCGACGAGGAAGCGGAAAAGATCACCACGGTTCAGGAAGCCATCGACTACATCGAAAGTCATCTGAAGAAATGAGACAATCCCGCAGGCGACCCCTGCGGGCTTTTCGGATTGGGTAAGCGCCTTGAGTGAAAGACGCGTCGTCGTTACCGGACTGGGCATTTTGTCCCCGGTGGGAAACACCGTTGCCGAAGCCTGGCAAAATATCGTCAGCGGCAAGAGCGGCATCGGCCCGATCGAGTATTTCGACGTCAGCAGCTTTCCCACCCGTTTCGGCGGAGTGGTGAAGAACTTCGACGTGACCGAATACATTCCGGCCAAAGAGGCCCGCAAGATGGACCCGTTCATCCATTACGGGATCGCCGCCGCCTGTCAAGCGTTCGAAGACGCCGGCTTGGAGGTGACCGACGCCAACGCGGAATGGATCGGCGTGGCCATCGGCGCCGGTATCGGCGGCATCACCGGCATCGAGAACGGGCACAGCGCCTATCTCCAGGGAGGGCCGCGACGGATCTCGCCTTTTTTCGTGCCCGCGAACATCATCAACATGATCTCCGGCAATTTCGCCGTCATGAAGGGAATCCGGGGGCCCAACTTCGCCGTGGTCTCGGCCTGTGCCACTTCCAACCACAACATCGGCGAGGCCGCCCGCATCATCCGCACCGGCGATGCCGAGGTGATGATCGCCGGCGGGGCGGAATTCCCCATTTCCCCCACCGGGCTGGGCGGGTTCGCCGCCGCCCGCGCCCTGTCACGGCGCAACGACGATCCCCAGGGGGCCAGCCGGCCGTGGGACAAGGACCGCGACGGCTTCGTACTGTCCGAGGGGGCCGGGGTGTTGGTGCTGGAATCCCTCGAGCACGCATTGGCCCGTGACGCCAACATTTACGCCGAGCTGATCGGCTACGCCGCCACCGCCGATGCCTATCACATGACCCAGCCACCCCCCAGGGGGGAGGGTGCGGCGTTGTGCATGCGCCGCGCGCTCCGGGCGGCCCGCATCAATCCGGAACAGGTGGATTACATCAATGCCCACGGCACCTCGACCCCGGCGGGAGACCTGGCCGAAACCCAGGCCATCAAGAGCGCCTTCGGCGAGACGGCCTACCGTATCCCGGTCAGCTCCACCAAGTCGATGACGGGCCACTTGCTGGGAGCCGCCGGCGGCATCGAGGCCATCTTCACCATTCTGGCCCTGCGCGACCGGATTCTGCCGCCCACCATCAATCTGGACGAACCCGGCGAAGGTTGTGATCTGGATTACGTCCCCCACACCGCCCGGGAAGCCCGGATCGATATCGCCATTTCCAATTCCTTCGGCTTCGGTGGCACCAATTCCACTCTGGTCTTCAAACGGTTCACCGGTTGATTCCGCCCTTTCGCTTCCACGGCGTGGAAAGCGATCTGCCGGTGATTCGGCGAGACCGGAACTGATCGGAGTCTCCCATGACAGCGTCGGTGTGGATCAACGGCCGGCCGGGGCGGTGGATCGACGTCTTCGACCGCGGTTTCCAGTACGGTGACGGTCTGTTTGAAACCTTCCTGATCCGGAACGGGACCCCCGTGTTGTGGGAGGCGCACATGGCCAGGCTGCGGCGCGGGTGCGAGCGCCTCGCCCTCCCCATGCCCGATCCCGGCCTGCTTTACGACGAGGCCCTCAGGGCTTGTGCCGGCGTGGAGGCCGGGGTGCTGAAGCTGCAAGTGACCCGGGGCGGCGGCGGGCGTGGTTATGCCCCGCCCCGGGAAGTCGAGGCGACCCGGGTGTTCAGCCGTCATGCGTTGCCCCCGGCGTTGTCCGTCTGGCGCCAGGACGGCGTTCGGGTCCGGTTGTGCCGGACCCGGTTGGGGATCAATCCCGCCCTGGCCGGTATCAAACATTGCAACCGCCTGGAGCAGGTACTGGCCCGGCTGGAGTGGAACGATCCCGCCGTCCACGAAGGATTGATGTGTGACGGCGAAGGTTTTTTGGTAGAGGCCACCATGAGCAACGTGTTCTGGGTGCGGGACTCGGTGGTATTCACCCCCGGCGTCGACCGTTGTGGTGTCGCCGGCGTCGTCCGCGACTGGGTGATGCACCGGCTGCAGGCGTGGGGAACGACGGTGAGAACGGTGCGGGTGAAACCGACGGTGTTGGTGCAGGCGGAGGAGGTATTTCTCACCAACAGCGTGATCGGCATCGTGCCGGTGGTCGCCTGGGAAGACGGGCGCTGGCCGGTCGGACCGGTCACCCGGCGTCTGCAGGAGGCGTGGCGGCCGTGAAGCGGTGGTGGCTGGTCATGTTGGGCCTGGGCCTGCTTCTCTTCGGCGGTGCCGGTTGGTTCTGGCACCAGTATCGCCAGGCTCTGGTGCGTCCCTTGGACCTGGATGCCCCGGTGACCTTCGAGATCAAACGGGGGGAGTCGCTCACCACCGTGGCGCGGCGGTTGCAGCGTCAGGGGATTCTGCCGCAGCCGCGCTGGCTGTTGTTATGGGCCTTGGAGCGGGGGGTATCCGCCGACATCCGGGCGGGGGAATACCGGTTGCGCCCCGGCATGACGCCCAAGTCCCTGCTCACCCTGTTTCTGTCAGGCAAGGTGGCCCAACACCGCATCACCCTGGTGGAAGGCTGGACGGTGAAACAAGTCCTGGCGGCCCTGGCGGCGGAGCCGGCCCTGAAACACACCCTCGAAAACGTTCCGTTGGCGGATTTGCTGTCGGTTCTCCAGTTGCCCCCGGGTCATCCGGAAGGCCGTTTCTTTCCGGACACCTATTTCTTCGTCCGCGGTGCCAGCGATCGTGAAATTCTGCGCCGGGCCTACCGCCGCATGGAACGGGTCCTCGGGGAGGAGTGGCGCGACCGGGCCGCCGACCTGCCCCTGAAGACGCCTTATCAGGCGTTGATTCTGGCCTCCATCGTGGAGAAGGAAACCGGTCGCCGCGAGGAGCAGGCCGAGATCGCCGGTGTCTTCATCCGGCGCCTGCGCAAGGGGATGAAACTGCAGTCGGACCCGACGGTCATCTATGGCATGGGCGACGCCTTCGACGGTGACATCCGACGCCGGGACCTGCGCGCCGACACGCCGTACAACACCTATGTGCATCCGGGATTGCCGCCGACCCCGATCGCCCTGCCGGGGCGGAGCGCCATTCACGCCGTGCTGCATCCGGCGGACGGTGACGCCCTGTACTTCGTTTCCCGGGGTGACGGCAGTCACCAGTTTTCCGCCACCCTGAAGGAACACAATCGCGCCGTGGCCCGCTATCAACTGGGGAAACGATGAAGCGGGGCTGTTTCTTGACCCTGGAAGGCGGGGAGGGGGTCGGCAAAACCACCAATTTGGCGTTCATCGACGATTTCCTCCGACGCCGCGGGATCGAGGTGGTGGTCACCCGGGAGCCCGGAGGGGTGCCGGTGGCGGAAAAGCTGCGGGAATTGATCCTCGATGAAACCGGTCTGCTGCCGGAGGCGGAGCTGCTGTTGATTTTCGCCGGCCGCGTCCATCACGTGCGCGACAAGATCCTCCCCGCCCTGGAGCGGGGGCAGTGGGTGGTGAGCGACCGCTTCGTCGACGCCAGTTACGCCTATCAGGGTGGTGGCCGGGGACTGTCCTGGCGGCGCATCGAATATCTGGAAGACTGGCTGGTGGCCGGTTGCCGTCCGGATCTGACCTTTTTGTTCGATGCCCCGGTGGAAATCGGTCTGGGACGGGCCCGGGCCCGCGGCGATATCAACCGTTTCGAGGAGGAGACGGTCGCCTTTCTGGAGCGGGTGCGTCAGGCCTATCTGGAGCGTTGGCGCCGGGAACCCGGGCGTATCTGCCGCATCGACGCCAGCCGTCCCCTGGCCGAGGTTCAAGAAGCCATCGCGGCCCGCCTGAGCCGATTGGTGGAAACGTGGCGGAAGTGAACTGTTTCTGGCACGCCCCGGTGTGGCGCCGGCTGGAGGCCTACCTGAGCCAGGACCGTCTGCCCCACGCCCTGCTGCTTCAGGGACCCGCCGGGATCGGTAAACGCCGCCTGGCCCTGACGCTGGCCCGACGCATCCTGTGCGAGGATGGCCGTGCCTGCGGCCGGTGCCCGGCCTGTCGATTGCTGGCCGGCGGCAACCATCCGGATCTTTTGACCCTGGCGCCCGAGCCGGGGCGGCCGCTGACGGTCGACCGGATCCGGGAATTGATCGAGACCCTGACCCTGACGCCCCAGTACGGCCGCGGCCGCGTCGTGGTCCTGGAAGCGGCCGACCGCATGAATCCGGCCGCCGCCAACGCCTTTCTCAAGACCCTGGAAGAACCGGCGCCCGACACGGTCATCCTGTTGCTGTGCGAGCAGGTGTCCCGTCTGCCGGCCACGATCGTGAGCCGGTGCCAGCGTCTCCCTTTGATCCCGCCGCCCCGGCAAGAGGCCGAAAAATGGCTGGTCGCCCAGGGTTTTCCCGCGCCGCAGGCCGGACTGGCCCTGGCTCTCAACGGTGGGGCGCCGCTGGCCGCCAAGGCTTGGCTCGAAGGCGACGAGCCTGAGCGTCGCCGACGGTTCCTGGAGACGCTGGAAGCGTTGCTGTCCGGGCGGCGGGATCCGGTGGTGCTGGCAGGGGAGTGGCAGACGGAGGTGCCGGAGCGTCTGAGCGTCTGGCTGCTCACCGTCGTCGCCGATCTGGTCCGCCTGGGACACGGCGCCGGCCAGGGTCTGGTCAACGTCGATTGCCGGGAGCGGTTGCAGGATTGGGCGGAAAAGCTAGACTTAAACCAGGTGTTCGGGGTCTGGGAGCGGTTGCTGAGCTGGCGCCGGGAGTTGCAGAGCCCGCTGAATCAGACCCTGGTGCTGGAATCGCTGTTTTTGGAAATTCATCGACTCAGGCCATGAGCAAGCCCAAAGCGAAACAGGGGATTCTCTCCCTGACCATCAAGGACAAAAGCGCCCTCTATGCGGCCTACATGTCGTTTCTGCCCAACGGGGGATTGTTCATCCCCACCAGCCGTGAGTATCAGCTCGGGGACGAAGTCTTCATGTTGCTCAGTCTGTTGGACGAGCCGGAACGGATTCCGGTGGCGGGGCGGATCGTCTGGATCACTCCCAAGGGGGCGGAAGGCTATCGCAGCGCCGGTGTCGGGGTCCAGTTCAGCGACGAGGACAAAGGCAGGACCCGGAGCAAGATCGAGACCCATCTGGCGGGAAAGTTGCAATCGGAGCGCCCGACCCATACCATGTAGCGCCTCTTCCGACGTCCAGGGTTCCGCCCGATGCTGATCGATTCCCATTGTCATCTCGACCGTCTCGACCTCAAGCCCTTCGACGGTGATTTCGACCGTTTCATGGAACGGGCCCGTGAGGAGGGGGTGGGCCACATGCTGTGTGTGGGCATCAATCTGCCGACTTTCCCGCGCATGGCCGAACTGGCGGCCCGCTATCCGGGGGAAATCTCCGTGTCCGTCGGCGAGCATCCCAACGACAGCAAAGGCGTCCCCCTCGATGTGGACCGCCTGCTCGAATACGGCCGACTGGATCGGGTGGTGGCCATCGGCGAGACCGGGCTCGACTATTACCGCAGCGAAGGGGATCTGACCTGGCAGCAGGAGCGCTTCCGCCAGCACATCCGGGTGGCCAAGATCCTGAACAAGCCTCTCATCGTCCACAGCCGCGCCGCCAGGGAGGACACCCTGCGGATCTGGCGGGAGGAGCGGGCCTTCGAGGTCGGCGGGGTGCTCCACTGCTTCGCCGAGGACTGGGACATGGCCCGCCGGGCGCTGGACGCCAATCTCTACGTTTCCTTCTCCGGTATCGTCACCTTCAAAAACGCCCAGGCCATTCAGGAAGTGGCGCGGAAGGTGCCGGAAGACCGTTTTCTGATCGAGACCGATTCACCCTATCTCGCCCCGGTGCCCTACCGGGGCAAGCCCAATTATCCCTTTTACGTGGGCAAGGTGGCCGAGAAGATCGCCGAACTGCGCGGCGTTCCCTTCGAAAGGGTCGCAGAGCGGACCTGTACCAATTTCCGCCGCCTGTTCACCCGGGCCCCAGTCCCTGCCTGACCCGATCCAGGGCACGGTCGAGGGTTTCCAGGTCGTTGTGGAAGTGGGGGGAGAAGCGGATTCCTCCGCCGCGCAGGGCGCAGATCACCTGATGCTGGCGTAGAAACTGGAACAGCCGTGGGGCCTCCCCGGCCTTGGGGGCGAAGGTCACGATGCCGGCATGACGGTCCGGCGGCGTGATCAGCCGCAGCCGCTCGTCCCATTGGATGCGCTCGATCAGATACGCGGCCCGCTCCAGCACCTGGGTTTCGATGTCGGCCAGGCCGGTTTCCAGCAGCAGCCCCAGGCTGGCGTCGAGGCCGAAGATGCCGAGGAAATTGGGACTGCCGCATTCGAAACGGCGGGCGCTTCGGGCCGGCTGCCAGTCGCGGCGGTCGTAGTCGCCGGCGTGTTCCACCATGTGCCAGCCGTATTCCAGCAGTCGGAGGCGGTCGCGGGCCGCCGGCGTGGTGTAGAACAGGCCCAGCCCTTCCGGAGCCAGCAGCCATTTGTGGCCGTCGGCCATGACGAAGTCGGCCTGCCATGCCTGGACGTCGGCCTGCAGGGCCCCCAGGCTCTGGATGGCGTCGACGCAGAACAGGATGTGACGGCGGCGGCAGAAGTCGCCGATCCGTTCCAGATCCATGCGGCGGCCGCTGGCGTACTGCACCGAGCTGACGGTGACGAGACGAGTGCGGCGGTCCACCAGGGCGAACAGGGCTTCTTCGGGGGATTCGGCCGACGCCGTGTCCGCCTGCCGCACTTCCACGCCGCGATCCCGTAAGGCCTCCCAGGGGATGCGGTTGGAGGGGAATTCCTCGTTGCTGGTGACGACGTTGTCGCCGTCTCGCCATTCCAGACCCTGAGCGACGAAGGACAATGCCTCGGAGGTGTTTTTCACCAGAGCGATGTCCTCGGTCGAGGGGGCGTTGAGCAGGCAGCGGATCCGTTCACGCAGGCGACCTTCCACCGTGAGCCAGTCCGGATAGTCGGCCGCCCCCCTGCGGCTGTTGGTTTCGGCGAAGCGGGTCACCGCCGCCTTGGTGCAGCGGGGCCAGGGCCCGACCCCGGCATGGTTGAGATAGATCAGCTCCGGTTCCAGTTCGAAGGCGGGGTGACTCACAGCAACCCCCTGCCGGGATGGCGATGGTTGCCGGTGCGCCACGGGCGGCTGGCGAGAAACACGGCCAACGCCAGATTGATCAGTAGCCAGTCACGGCCGATCAGGATCAGAGCGGTCCAGGAGTAGCCGCCGTAGGGCTGGGTGATGTCCTGATACAGGTCACCGGCCAGGATCACCAGCAACACCAGCGGCACGAATCCTTTGATGAGCAGGTCCCAGATCTTGCCCAGGCGGATGGGAGAGATCCGGTTCACGTGGCGGCGCAGCATGGGCAGGTCGAAGAACCAGCCGATGACGACGCACTCCAGCACCCCCACCAGCACCAGGCCGTAGTGGGTGAGGAAATGATCGACGATGTCCAGCCACAGCAATCCTGCCCGGGTGGCGAAAACGATCGAACCCAGGAACCCCAGCACGCACACCCCCGTGACCAACGGCCCCCGGGCGGTGCCGAACTTGTCCACCACCGCCGATACGAAGGCCTCGATGATGGAAACCGCCGACGACAGGCCGGCGACCACCAGGCAAAGGAAAAACACCGCCCCGAACAGATTGCCGCCCGGCATCAGGGACATGGCCTTGGGATAGGCGACGAAGGCCAGGCCGATGCTCTTGCTCACCACCTCCGCCAGTGGCTTGCCCTCCGCGGTGGCCATGAAGCCGAGGACGGCGAACACGGCGATGCCGGCGAACAGGGAATAACCGCAGTTGATGAAGGCGGTCAGCAGGGCGTTGCCGGTGATGTCGGCCCGGTCCGGCAGATAACTGGCGTAGGCGATCATGATGCCGAAGCCGAGGCTGAGGGTGAAAAAGATCTGACTGTAGGCGTCGATCCAGACTTTGGGGTCGGACAGCCTGGTGAAATCGGGGGTGACGTAGGCTTTCAGGCCGGTCGTGGCCCCGTCGAGGGTCAAAGACCAGAACACCAGGATGGCGGTCAGCAGCAGCAGGGTGGGCATGAGGATTTTGTTGGCCAGTTCGATGCCCCGCTGCACCCCGCGATAGACGATCCACCAGCTCAGGCCCCAGACCGCGACGAGGCCGTAGAGGATCGGGGTGCGCACTTCCCCCAGCTCGGCGGGCGAGGCGGAGATCTGCAGGAAGCGTTTGAAGAAAAAGGTGTTGGGATCGTCGCCCCAGGCCAGGCGAAAGGCGTAGAAAAAATAATCCAGGCACCAGGCGATCACCGCGCTGTAGTACAGCATGATCCCGAACAGGACGAAGCACACCGGCCACCAGCCCAGCCATTCCCAGCGGCGGCTGATTTTGGCGTAGGCCAGGGGAGCCGAACCGATCCGCTCGTGACCCAGGGCGTATTCCAGGATCAGCAACGGAATGCCGGCCGTGAACAGGGCGACCAGATAGGGAATCAGGAAGGCGCCGCCGCCGTGTTCGTAGGCCAGGTAGCTGAAGCGCCAGATGTTGCCCAGGCCGATGGCCGAACCCACCGCGGCCATCAGAAATCCCCATTCGCTTTTCCACTGTTCCCGTGCCATGCCGCTCCCCGTCGCTGACTCGAAAAAGGGAACTTTACGGGAAAACCTTGAGACCGATCAAGCGGTTGACTTGCCTCGGAGGCAGGCGTAAATTGCCAGTGTCGACCTTTCCCCGAGGGTGAAACCGATGCACGAGTTCTTCCAGGCCTTCAATGCGTATGCCGCCACCCATCCCGAGGTGCTCAAGGTGATGCACGTGTTGTTCTGGGTGCGCTGGTGGTTTTTCATGGGACTGATCGGGATCTTCCTGTACCTGATGTGGGCCGACCGGCGCCGCTACCTGGCGGAACAACGCCGCAAGGATATGATCCTGGGGCGGGTGAAAGTGCCGGATCAGGACCGCTTCGCCGCTTGAATTCTTTTTTGGAATCCCCATGAGAAAGACGGCCCGCAAGGGCCGTCGTCGTTTTCATCCTGGGAAATCAACTGTCCGGAGTCATGAGCGATACGGTGCAGAATCGAGAAACCATCCATTTTCAGGCGGAAGCCAGGCAACTGCTGAATCTGATGATCCATTCCTTGTACAGCAACAAGGAGGTGTTTCTGCGCGAGCTGATTTCCAATGCGGCGGACGCGGCGGAAAAGCTGCGGTTTCAGGCGCTCGGCGACGAATCGCTGTACGAGGGCGACAGCGAGCTCAAGATCTGGATTGAGGTGGACCGGAACGCCCGTACCCTCACGGTGCGTGACAACGGGATCGGCATGACCCGCCGGGAAGTGATCGACAACATCGGGACCATCGCCCGTTCCGGCACCCGGCAGTTTCTGGAACGGCTCGGCGGGGATCAGGCCAAGGCCAGCCAATTGATCGGCCAGTTCGGCGTCGGGTTTTATTCCGCTTTCATGGTCGCCGACCGGGTCACCCTGGAAACCCGTAAGGCCGGTGTGCCGGCGGAACAGGGAGTGCGCTGGGAGTCCAGCGGGGAGGGGGACTACACCATCGCCGACCTGACCCTTCCCGCACGGGGAACCCGGGTCACTCTGCATCTGCGCGAGGGTGAGGAGGAATTCCTTGATCCGGTACGCCTGCGTCAGCTGATCCGCAAGTTTTCCGATCATATTCCCATCCCCATCGTGATGCGGCGGGAAAGCGGGGAAGGGGAGGAAGTGGTCAATCGGGCGTCGGCCCTGTGGACCCGCCGCCGGGAGGAAATCCGGCCGGAGGACTACGAGGAATTCTACAAACACGTGGCCCATGATTTCGAGGGGCCGCTGGCCTGGGTCCACAGCCGGGTGGAGGGAAGCACCGAATACGTCCTCCTGCTCTACCTGCCCAAGCGGGCTCCTTTCGACCTGTGGGACCGGGAACCGCGCCACGGGGTCAAGCTCTACGTACGCCGGGTCTTCATCATGGAAGACCCCAAGCTGATGCCTCGTTATCTCCGCTTCGTCCGCGGTGTCGTCGATTCCGACGATCTGCCCCTCAACGTTTCCCGGGAGATCCTTCAGGAAAACCGCACCCTGGAGAAGATCCGGGCCGGTGCGGTCAAGAAGGTGCTGGGGCTGCTCGAGGACTTGGCCCGGAACGAGCCGGACAAATACCGCACCTTCTGGGAGAACTTCGGCACCGTCCTCAAGGAGGGCGTCATCGAAGATCCCGCCAATCGCGAGCGCATCGCCAAACTGCTGCGCTTCGCCACCACCCACGACGAGGCCGAAAGCCAGAACGTCTCACTGGCCGATTATCTGGCCCGGATGAAGGAAGGCCAGGAGAAGATCTATTACCTGGTGGCGGAAAACTATCAGGCGGCCCGCAACAGTCCTCACCTGGAGGTTTTCCGCCGGAAGGGAATCGAGGTGATCCTGCTGTGGGAACCGGTGGACGAATGGCTGGTGACCCACCTGACCGAGTTCGCGGGTAAGCCGTTGCAGTCCGTCGCCAAAGGGGAGCTGGATCTGGGCAAGCTGACGGACGAAAACGAGGAAAAGGCTCGGGAAGTGGTGGCGCAGGCCTTCCAGGCCACCCTGGACAAGATCCGCAAGGCCCTGGCCGGCAAGGTGGCCGACGTCAAGCTCAGTCGACGCCTCACCGATTCGCCCGCCTGTCTGGTGCTCGACGCTTACGGCCTCAGCCGGCGTATGGAGAGCATCCTCAAAGCGTCGGGACAGCCGGTGCCGGGAGGCTCGAAACCGATTTTGGAAGTCAACCCCAAACATCCCCTGGTGGAACGGCTTCGGGATGAAAGTGATCCGAAACGGTTCGACGACGTGAGCCGACTGTTGTATGATCAAGCGGTGCTGGCCGAAGGTGGCCAGCTGGACGAGCCGGCCGAATTCGTGCGCCGGTTCAACACGCTATTACAAGAAGCACTGGGCGGCGCTCGCTGACCGCCGCCGCAACGACGGAGGAGGTGACTATGCTGAAATTGGAACCCAACGTGGGTCGCAAAGACCGATTGATTCGCATCATAGCCGGCGTCGTCATCGTCGGTCTCGGGCTCTATTTCAAGAGCTGGTGGGGCGTGATCGGTCTCGTTCCCATCGCGACGGCCGTGCTGCGCTGGTGCCCGGCCTACGCCCCCCTGAACATCGACACCCGGGAACCGGAGGAGAAGCAATCCAGCGCCAGCTAGGATGACCACCACCCGGGGGCCGGGGAGGAGTTCCTGGCTTCTATCGAGAATCCGGGGCGAACCTCCCCGGCCCCTTAGTCGATGATCGGCCTCGACACCTATCAATTTGGGGTTCCGATCCCCTCCGAAAGAAGTGATCGGTGGTAAGCTGATCGGCAAAAAGACTTGCATCAAGCGGCCACCGCGTTAAAATAAACCACGCTTCAGGCGCGTAGCTCAGTGGGAGAGCGCTGCCTTCACACGGCAGAGGTCGGCAGTTCAATCCTGCCCGCGCCTACCATCCTTTCCCATTCCCCCATTCTCCCGCATCCAAGGCGAAACCATGGCGGATCGGCCGGAAATCGAATACAAAGCTTCCCCCCTCAGACGCCTGTTTTGGTCCCTGGCGCTCGTGGCGCTCCTCGCCGGTGCCGGTGTGGCGCTGTGGAAGAGTTGGCAATTGAAGCAGGCGGCGGTGATCGGGGAAGCCGAGGAAGCGCCGCCGCAGTCGCCGTCCCGAACCGAAAGCGCTGAAAAACCGGCCGCCCCGAAGACGGCGGAAACCAATCCGGACGAGTTCGTGGCCCGCAGCGACACCACGGTTCGTTTTCCGCCGCCCCCCGCCACCGTCGCCGACAGCGATGCCTGGCTGAGGGGGCAGTTGCCGGTGGTCGATCCCGATCCCCGGTTGCAGGTCTGGCTGGCGGAGACCGGTGACCTGCTTCCCAAGCTGGTTCTCCTGGTCCAGGAAGTTTCCCAGGGCAAGGTGCCGCGGCGGATCTTCGCCTTCTGGGCCCCGACCGAGCCTTTCCAGGTCAGGGCGGTCGGCGAAGGCCGCTATGTGATCGATCCCCGCAGTTACCGGCGTTACGATGTCCTGGCCCAGGTCGTGGAAGCCCTCGACGTGGACCTGGCGTGGCGGCTCTACCGCCGGATCGAGCCCCTGGTCGACGCGGTGTTCGCCGAATACGCTCCTCCGGGCGTTCGTTTCGACGACGTGTTGCTGGCGGCGGTGGAACATCTGCTGAAAACGCCCCAGCCGCAGGGGGAAATTTACCTGATCAAACCCTCGGTCATGTACAAATACGCCGATCCCGGGCTGGAATCCCTCAGCAAGGCGCAGAAGCAGTTGCTGCGCATGGGGCCGGTGAACGCCATGATCGTCAAGCACAAGCTGGGATTGCTGCGGGGCTACCTGCTGCAGCAACGCCGGGCCGAAGGGTGATGAGCCGCACGGCCGGGGAGAACCGGCCGTGTCGGATAGGCAATGTCAGTCGGTTGCCGCTTCCGTGGCCTGCCGTTCCAGTTGAACGACGAAGTCCCGCTCCAGATCCAGGGCTTCGGCCAATTGTTGCAGATAGCGTTTTTCCTGGTCGTTGGCCGCGTCGATGACCATGCGGGAGAGGAGGTAGATTTCCGCCGCCGTTTCCTTCGAATCCGCCTCGGCGGCGATGGCCCGGGCATCCACTGGGGTTTGAAGTTGTTCCTCGATGAAGCGGAGGGTCTCCTCCTTGAGACCTAGGGTTTTGGCCTGATCCAGAATCTTCGCCCGTTCCTCATCGTCGATATGACCGTCCGCCTTGGCGGCGTCGAGCATGGCTTTCAACAGGATCTGACCGCGTTTTTCCGCCGCTTCCCCCGTCAGGCGGTCGACCGGCGTGCCGGGCTCCTCTGGCCTGGTGGACTTGACCGCGTGCCAGCTTTGATAAGCCTTGTAGGCCAGGGTCCCCAACGCGGCCAGACCGCCCAGCTTGACCGCGGTTCCGGTCAACCGGCGTCCTCCCCGGGTGCCCAGAAGCAGGGCCAGGAGCCCACCGGCCGCCGCGCCCTTGGCCAGGTTCGACAGGGCGGCCTCCCGTTCCGGTCCCGCCTTGGGGATATCGGCTTTTTCTTCGATCCATTCCTTGCCCTTTTCGGCGGCTTCTTTGCCGGATTGCAGCAACTGATCGAGCAACTGTCTGGCTTCCATGGGTTCTCCTCCACGGTGAAGTTTGATTGACGAATGCCAGGCCGGCGGCCAAGGCGGTTTCAGTCTATCGGACAACGACCGTCGTTGTCTGCAACCTTGGGGTTATCCGCATGGCAGAAAAAAGGCCGCAGCGGTTTGCGGCCTTTCAGTCCGTCACCGGAACGGTGCGCTAGGATTTCAATACATCGGGGCCGATGGCCTTGATGATGGCCTGGTCCACGTTTTCCAGCCACACGAAGCGCAGTTTTTCCCGCGCCTCTTCGGGGATGTCCTGCCATTCCTTGCGGTTGCGCGCCGGCAGCATGACGGTTTCGATGCCGGCCTGGAGGGCCGCCAGCACCTTTTCCTTGATGCCGCCCACCGGGAGCACCAGACCGCGCAGGCTGATCTCGCCGGTCATGGCGACATCGGGACGTACCGGCTTGTCGGTCAGCAGGGAGACCAGGGCCACGAAGATCGCCACCCCGGCGCTGGGACCGTCCTTGGGAGTGGCGCCGGCGGGCACGTGGACGTGGATGTCGCACTCGCTGAACACTTTGGGCTCGATTCCGAGCCGGTCGCTGCGGGCCTTGACCAGCGTCAGGGCGGCCTGGGCGCTTTCCTTCATCACGTCACCCAGATGGCCGGTGAGGATCAGCTTGCCGTTGCCCGGGGTCTTGGTGGCCTCGATGAAGAGTATGTCGCCTCCCACCGGGGTCCAGGCCAGTCCGGTGGCGACCCCCGGGATGCTGGTGCGCATGGCCACCTCGCTTTCGAAGCGGCGCGGCCCCAGCACTTTCTCCACCGTCTCCGCGTCGATGCGGACCCTTTCCGCCTTGCCTTCGGCGATCTGGACCGCGGCCCAACGGAACACGGCGCCGATTTCCCGTTCGAGGTTTCTCACCCCGGCCTCGCGAGTGTAGAAACGGATGATGGTGATCAGGGCATCGTCGGTGATTTCACATTGATCCGGGTTGAGACCGCAGGCCTCCAGTTGGCGTTTGACCAGATAGCGGCGGGCGATGTGGAGCTTGTCGCTTTCGGTGTAGCCCGGGATTTCGATCACTTCCATGCGGTCGAGCAGGGGGCGCGGAATGGTGTCGAGGACGTTGGCGGTGCAGATGAACATCACCTTGCTGAGATCGAAGGGCACCCCCAGATAGTTGTCGACGAAGTTGACGTTCTGTTCCGGGTCCAGCACTTCGAGGAGGGCGGCGGCCGGATCGCCGTGGAAGGCTCCCATGCCGAGCTTGTCGATCTCGTCCAGCATCATGACGCAGTTGTTGGCGCCGGCCTTGCGGATGGCCTGGATGATCTTGCCGGGCATGGCGCCGATGTAGGTACGGCGGTGGCCGCGGATTTCGGCCTCGTCATGGACGCCGCCGAGGGCGACCCGGACGAACTTGCGCCCGGTGGCCTTGGCGATGGACTGACCCAGGGAGGTCTTGCCGACCCCGGGAGGACCCACGAAGCACAGGATCGGTCCCTTGCCGCGGGGATTGAGCTTGCGCACCGCCAGATATTCGAGGATGCGGCGTTTGACCTTTTCCAGATCGTGATGATCCTCGTCGAGGATGCGCCGGGCCTCCTCGATGTCGAGCTTTTCCTCGGTTTCCTTCGACCAGGGCAGCTCGATGAGCCATTCCAGATAGGTGCGCAGCATGCCGTATTCAGCCTGGGATTCGTGCATCCGTTCCAGCCGCTTGAGTTCCTTGAGGGCATGTTCCTTCACCTCTTCGGGCATGCCAGCCTTCTCGATGGCCTCGCGCAGTTCCTCGATTTCGGCGCCTTCCTCCTCTTCGCCCAGTTCCTTCTGGATGGTCTTGAGCTGCTCGCGCAGCAGGAATTCCCGTTGCCGCTCCTCCATGGTCTTCTTGGTGCGCTCGCTGATTTCCTTGGAAAGGCGCAGCACCTCCAGGCGGTGAGCGACGTGCTCGAGCAGCTTGTCGAGCCGCCGGGAGACGTCGGTGGTCTCCAGCAGTTGCTGTTTTTCCTCCGGCGCGATGTCGATGAAGGCGGCGATCATGTCCGCCAGCATGGCCGGCGAGGTGATCTGCTGGACGGCGTTGACCAGTTCCGAAGGAGCCTGGGGCATCAGTTCCAGCAGTTCGCCGATCAGTTCCTTGAGACGGAGCATGCGGGCTTCGACTTCGGCGGTGTGCGCCTCTTCCTCAGGCAGCAGTTCGATTTTCGCCACCAGGAAGGGGTAGCCTTCGACGAACTCCTGGACCCGGAAGCGCTGTTCCCCCTGACAGACGATGTGGTGGGTGCCGTCCTGGCCGGTGACGTAACGCAGAATGGTGGCGGTGGTGCCGACGTGATGGAGATCGCTGGGCATGGGATTGTCGATGGCAGGATCCTTCTGCAACAGCAGTCCCACCGGCTGTTCCGCCTTCAGCGCCTGCTGGGCGGCGGCGATGGAGCGATCCCTGCCGATGCTGAGGGGAATGATGACGCCGGGAAACAGCACCACGTTGCGGACCGGAATGATGGGGACGGTGCCTTCCGGCAACTGGAATTCGGCTTTTTCGGTATCGGGTTTTTGTACTTCGCTCATGGTCGTGTCCCTTCGTTGATCAGGCGCGTTTGCGAAAACCTAAGGCCAGGCAGCCCTGCCGATAGGTGGATTCGATCAGTTCGTAGCGTCCGGGCGGCAGATGGATCCGACGTTCGAAGCGGCCGTAGGGAATTTCCAGACGGTGGATCTGCACGGTGCCCGGAGTGACCGGCGCCGGTCGTTCTCCGGCGATCCGCAGCATCCCCCCTTCCAGGGTCACTTCCACCTGCTCGACAGCGATTCCCGGCAGTACGATGGTAATATGGAGTCCGTCCAGGGTTTCCACAATATCCACCGGGGGTTCCCAGGCGGGTATTCGTGCCCTGGAACGCTGGACGTGAAAACACAGTCGGTTAAGGCGCTCGGCTTTCTCCAGCATGTCGAGTGCCTGCAGCCACATCCATTCGAGTGGATCGCGTCGTTGCATGGAACACCTTCCTCATTGTTTGGAATCGGTTAAGGCCAGCGATGACGGTAACGCCCGATCCGCCCCGGAGGGCAGGGCCTGCTCCGGGGACTGAATCCAGCTGAGAATGTCGCGCCAGTAACGCCGGGCGGCCAGATCGCGCAGCAGCATGTGGTACGCCTGATCATACCAGGCCAGCCGCACTTTCCGGGCATCCACCCGACGCAAGAATGCCAGGGTGGGCTCCTTCGGCACCACCTGGTCGTTACCGCCGTACAAATACAGCGTGGGAAGCTGCAGGCGCGGCGCGGCCGCCTGGGCCTGGTCCATGAGATCGACCAGACCGGCGATGGCGTCGATGCGGGTTTCCTTGATCACCAGGGGATCGCGTCCCAGGGCCCGCAGCATTTCGATGTTGTCGGAGGCCAGGATGCCCAGACCGCTGCCGCTGAGACGGACCCACGGGATCAGATGATCCCCGAGCCACAGGGCGGTGCGCTGGTACCACGGCATGGTCCAGCGCGCCCACACCGCCGGTGCGGCCAGAATCAGACCGTCGCCCACCAGTCCCCGGCTCGCCGCGACGATGGCCACCGCGCCTCCCATGCTTTCTCCCAGTACGTACAGTGGTATATGGGGATGATGTTTGCGTAACAAACGGGTGAAGGTGGCAAGGTCGTCGACGTAGGCCGAGGTGCCGGCCCAGTAGCCGTGACGGGGGGCGGCGCCGAAGCCCCGTTGATCGTAGGAATAGACGGCAATGCCGTGACGGCGGAAAAATCGCGCCGCCGGCTCGATGAAGCGGCCGTAATCGTTGAAACCGTGCAGGGCGACGATCACCGCTTTGGGTTTGCCTTCCGGCAGCCAGCGATGGAGCGGTAGTCGCTGCCCGTCCGCGGTAAGGAACGCTTTGTCTTCGATGGCCGGTTCGTTCAGCGGGGGAAGGGGGGGCTGGCGCACGCAGGCGGCCAGCAGCACGAGCAGGCTGAGAATCAGGATACGCATTTATTTCGTGGAGAGGATCTGTCGGACCGTGGGGAAATGTTCTTCGGGGATCTGAAGGACCACCTTGACCCGGGCGCCGTAGTCGGCGGAAAGAACGGTGGCGCCGAAAGCGGCCAACTCGCGGGCCAGCGTCTGGTAGCGGCCGTAATCGACTTCGACTTCCAGATTGCGATAGGTCACGTAGGGAACGATGGCGGCCTTTTCCAAAACCTGTTGGGCGGCATGACCGTAGGCCCTGGCCAGGCCGCCGGCACCGAGTTTGATGCCGCCGAAATAGCGGATGACCGCCAGGCAGAGATTGATCAGATGCTTGCCCTGAAGGTGATTTAGAATGGGACGCCCGGCGGTGCCGGAAGGTTCCCCGGCATCGAAGGCACGCTCCCGCAGGCCCCGGGGGGTCTGGATGCGCCAGGCGTGCACGATGTGGGTGGCTTGGGGATGATGGGCGGCCAAATCGGCCAGGAAGGCGTTCAGGTGGTCGAGATCCGGGGTCGGGGCGACGACCGCGATGAAGCGCGAGCGTTTGATTTCGTATTCGCAGCAGTGGCGTTGTCGTACGGTGAAAACATTACTGCTCAATGGAGTCCCAGTCGCTGATCCGTTGTTTCGGTTAGACGTTGAAGGGCAGGAGAAATTTCAACGCGGTAGCCGGCCTGCTGGTCGATGGACCGGAGAGGGACGGGTAGTCTTTCCAACTGTGCCGCGACCCGCTCGCGGAGGACCGAGAGCGGCTCCGGCGGGTGCAGGCGTTTTCCCCGGCGCATGACCGGCTGGAGCAGCGCCTCGCCGTTCTGGCGGTCCTCGGCGGTCGTCAGGCTGTCGTACGCCAGGGTGCCGTCCTCGGCATAATAGCGATAAACCTGCTTGGCGCCGGGCCAGGTCTGCTTGCCGGCGGAGACCTTGCGCCGGGGAATGCCGGCGTAGGCTTCGAGCTTGTAGGCGCAGTTGAGATAGGGCACGTCGCTGGAAGTGGTCAGTTTGGTGCCGACGCCGAAGCCGTCGATGGGGGCGTCGCGCAGCGCCTGCAGTTTGTATTCGTCCAGGTCGCCGCTGGCGAAGATGCCGATGTCCGTCCGTCCCGCCCGGTCCAACCTTTGGCGCACCGCCCTGGCCAGCTCCCTCAGATCGCCGCTGTCGATCCGCACCGCTTTGATCCGGATGTTTTCTTTTTCCAGTTCCCCCGCCAGGGCGACGACCTTGTCAACGGCCGCCAGGGTGTCGTAGGTGTCGATCAGCAGGACCACGTTGTGGGGCTGGGAACGGGCGAAACCGCGGAAGGCGGCCAGTTCGTCGTCGTGGGCCATGACGTAGGAATGGGCCATGGTGCCGAAGACGGGAATGCCGAAGCGTTGGCCGGCGAGCACGTTGGAGGTGCCGGCGAAACCGGCCAGATAGGCGGCCCGGGCCGCCAGCAGACCGGCCTCGGCGCCGTGGGCCCGGCGCAGGCCGAAATCCACCTGGCGCTTTCCCGGGGCGGCGAGGACGCAGCGGACCGCCTTGGAGGCGATCAAGGTCTGGAACTGGAGCAGGTTGATGAGGCGGGTTTCCACCAGCTGCGCCTCCGGCAGCGGGGCGGTGACCCGGAGGATGGGTTCGTCGGGGAAGAACACCGTGCCTTCCGGCATGGCGTCCACGTCGCCGTGGAAGCGGAAGTCACGCAGGGTTTCCAGGAACTCGTCCTGGAAGAGACCGGTTTCCGCGAGATAGGCGATCTCCGCTTCGTGGAAACGCAGGTTCTCCAGGTAATCGAGGGCCTGCGCCAGGCCGGCGGCGACGAGGAAGTTGCGCTGCGGCGGGAATCGGCGCACGAACAGTTCGAACACCGCCGTCTCCGCCATGCCCTCGTGCCAGTAGCCCTGGAGCATGGTGAGCTGGTATAGATCGGTGAGCAGGGCCGACTCGTTCATGCCAAGTCCGCCAGGGTGACGAAACGCGCTCCCAGCCGACGCATTTCCTCCAGCGCCTTGCGGCCGTCCTCCGGGTTCACGGCGCGGATGGCGTCGGTCAGCAGAAAGACTTCGAAGCCGCGGCGGATCGCGTCCCGCACCGTGTTGAGCACGCAATATTCCGTCGCCAGGCCGCCGACGAACAGGCGGCGGACGCCGCGGCGTTTCAGCCGGGTTTCCAGATCGGTGCCCTCGAAGCCGGAATAGGCTTCCCGCTCCGGTTCGGTGGCCTTGGAGACGACGTCCGCCTCGGTCGGCAGCTCCAGCTCGGGGGGGAATTCGGCGCCGGGCGTACCGGCGACGCAGTGGGCCGGCCAGGGGCCGCCCCGTTCCCGGAAGGAGCAGTGATCGGGGGGATGCCAGTCGCGGGTGGCGAAAACCGGCAGTCCCCGGCGCCGGAACGTTTCGAGGTAGCGGTTCAGGACCGGGACGACGGCATCGCCGTCCGGCACCGCCAGAGCGCCGCCGGGGAGAAAGTCCTTCTGCACGTCGACGACGAGAAGGGCATCGTGATCGGTCGGTTCGATCATGACCGCACCTGGGTGATGACCACCGTGACGCTGTCTTTATCCTGCCCCACCGCGACCGGTGCTGTCCACCCCTCCAGGTCGCCGGGGGCCCCTTTGGCGTTGCCCGACTTGGCCACCCGGGCGCCGATGACGACTTTGGAAAAGCGCGACAGTTTCATCTGGGGTATCATCGCCAGGGAATCGTCCAGGGTGACGGTGACCGGAAGATCGCGGACCTGTTTGCGGACGATGGCGAGCGGCATCGGCGGACCTTGGGCGGCGCGGGCGAAGATGAACACCGGATCGTCCGGTTTGGCCTCGGCGGCCAGTTTTGGATCCAGGCGGACCGTGACCTGGACCGCCGCCCCGCCGGCGGCGGCCTGTCCGGCCGGCTTGGTGGCGGTTTCCGGCACCGCGAGCCCGGCCTTGCGCATCATCGCGGTCAGCTGGCGGCGCGGTTCGCTGCCCGGGGGCATCTGGGCCAGCAGCCTTTCCCAGTGACGCTGGGCGGCGGCGCGGTCACCGGCGTGCAGGGCGGCCATGCCGGCCAGCCACAGGGCGTAGGGATGATCGGGGTGTCGCTTCAGGACTTCCTGGAGGATTTTTTCCGGTTCCCCGCTCAGATCGCCACCACGGGACTGGGCCAGGGCCTCGGCGTAGCGGACCTGGATGTCGGGATGCTCCGGAGCCAGCTTCAGGGCCTTGCGGTAGGCTTCCACCGCCTTGGCCGCCTGCCCGGTGGCCTGGTAGGAGCGCGCCAGCAGCACCCAGCCTTCCAGGTCGTCGGGATGCTGTTTCAGGCGGGCTTCGATCTTGGCGATGGCGGTTTCCAGGGAAGGGGGGGTAGGGCCTTGCGCCTGGGCGGTGCGGCCGTCGAGCAGATCCGGGCGTCCCAAAGTGAAATAGAGCGCCATCGCCGCCAGCGGCATCGTCGCCAGCACGGCGAACACCGGCACCATGCCCTGGTAGGACGGCTTGGCTTCGGCCGCCGACCTGTCGCTCAGTTCGAGCAGATCGCGGTCCAGCTCGGCGAGCAGTTGTTCGTACTGCTCCCGGTCGATCTTGCCGTCGTTCAGTTCTCGGGTCAGTTCTCGGCGGCGCTGGCGGTGGGCGGCGAGATTGGCTTCCAGGTCGGCCTCAGGGCTCAGGCGTGGCGGTTTCCGCAGGGTCCACCAGAACAGGAGGTAGGCCGCCAGGATCAGGGCGGCGGCGGTCAGCCAGAAAGCGGTCATGCGTCGTCGGATCCGTGGTCTTGAAGGAGTTTTTCCAGCCGCCGGCGTTCGGCGTCGCTCAGGGGCGGCGGCGGCTCGGGGCGGCGCTTTCTGCCGATCCGCCATAGCAGGATTCCCCCCAGCCCGAGGGCGGCGAAGGGACCGAACCACAGCAGCCAGGTGGTCTTCTTCACCGGCGGCTTGTAGAGCACGAAGTCGCCGTAGCGCTGCACCAGGAAATCGACGATCTCGGCATCGCGCTTGCCGGCCAGCAGCATGGTGTAGACCTCATCGCGCAGGTCCTCGGCCAGATCGGCGTTGGAATCGGCCAGGGACTGGTTCTGGCACACCAGGCAGCGCAGTTGTTCGATGAGGTGCTGATAGCGCGCCTCCAGTTCGGGGTTGGGAAACTGGCGCACCTCGATACCGGCCGACGTCGGCAAGGTCAGGATCAGTGCCAGCAGGGCGATTCCCCACTTCATGGCTGCTTCTCCAGATAGGCCACCAGCGGCCCCAGTTTCTCCTCCCAGTCCTTGGGGGTGATGGGACCGATGTGTTTGTAGCGGATGACGCCCTGCTTGTCGATGACGAAGGTTTCCGGCACCCCGTAGACCCCCCAGTCGATGGCCACCTTGCCGTCGGTGTCGAAGGCGACCGCGCGGTAAGGGTTGCCGAGGCGCTCGATCCACTGCAGCCCGGCCTCGCGGGTGTCCTTGTAGTCGAGTCCGTAGATGGTCACGCCCTGGCGCGCCAGCTGCATCAGGAAGGGATGCTCCTGGCGGCAGGCCACGCACCACGAGGCCCAGACGTTGAACAGGCTGACCCGGCCGCGCAGTCGTTCGGCGCTGTCGAAGGGGGTTTCGGGGTCGTCGAGACGGGGCAGGGTGAAGGTCGGCGCCGGCCGGCCCACCAGGGGCGAGGGCACCTCGCGGGGATTGAGGGTGAGGCCGACCCCCAGCAGGATCAGCAGAGCGGCGAACAGTCCCAGTGGCAACAGGTATTTGAGCATGGCGTCAGGCGGTGGCGTTCACGGAAGCGGGGGCGGCGGCGGTGGCCCGGGCTGTGCGGTAGCGACGGTCGGCCGCCGCCAGCAGGCCGCCGGCCATCATCAGCAGGCCGCCGAGCCAGATCCAGCGTACCGCCGGTTTGACGTAGAGACGCACGCTCCAGGCGTCCCCCTCCAGCGGTTCCCCGAGGGCGACGTAGAGGTCGCGGCGCAGACCCGGGTCGATGGCGGCCTCGGTCATGACGTTGCGCTGCACCCGGTAGAAGCGTTTTTGGGGGCGGAGCACGGCGACCCGCTCGCCGTCGCGGTACACCTCGAAGGTGCCTTCGTCGGCGCCGTAGTTGGGACCGTCGAACTCCCGCACCCCTTGGAACAGGAAACGGTATCCCCCCAGTTCGGCGCTGTCGCCGGGAGCCAGACGGACGGTGCGCTCGATACTGTAATGGTTGGAGACGCCGACACCCACCAGGAACACCGCCAGGCCGAAATGGGCCAGGGTCATGCCGTAGAAGCCGGCCGGCTGACGCAAACCCCGCCAGCCTTCACGCCGGCGCAGGCGCTGCCACCACGGCAGCAACGCGGTGGCCCCGAGCCAGAAGGCGGTGGCGAGAAACGCCAGGGTGACCAGGTCCCCGATCCGGAACCAGAGGGCGGCGACCACGACGGCGGCGGTCAGGCTGACCGGAACCAGCCAGCGCACCTGGCGCCACAACCGGGCCGGATCGTCCCGGCGCCAGGCCACCAGGGGACCGATGCCGGCGAGCAGGAACAGGGGCGCGGTCACCGGCGCGAAGACGCTGCCGAAGTAGGGCGGTCCGACGGAGATCTTACCCAGCCCCAGGGCATCGAGTACCAGGGGGTAGAGGGTCCCCAGCAGGACGCTGGCGGCGGCCACCACCAGGAGGACGTTGTTGACCAGCAGCAGGGCTTCGCGCGAGAACCAGTGGAAGCGGGCGTGGTCCCTCACCGCCGGTGCCCGTAGCGCGTACAGCAGCAGGGAGGCGCCGATCACCAGGCCGAGGAATACCAGGATGAACAGGCCCCGTTCGGGATCGTTGGCGAAGGCGTGTACCGACACCAACACCCCGGAGCGCACCAGGAACATCCCCAGCAGGCTCAGGGAGAAGGCGAAGATCGCCAGCAGCACGGTCCAGGCCTTGAAGGCGCCGCGCTTTTCCGTCACCGTCAGGGAGTGGATCAGGGCGGTGGCCATGAGCCAGGGCATGAAGGAGGCGTTTTCCACCGGATCCCAGAACCACCAGCCGCCCCAGCCAAGTTCGTAGTAGGCCCACCAGGAGCCCAGGGTGATCCCCAGGGTCAGGAACGACCAGGCCACCAGGGTCCAGGGGCGCGACCAGCGCGCCCAGGCGATGTCAAGGGTGCCGGACATCAGGGCGGCGATGGCGAAGGCGAACGGCACCGCCATCCCCACGTAACCCATGTACAGCATCGGCGGATGGACCGCGAGGCCGAAGTCCTGAAGCAGCGGGTTGAGATCGTTGCCGTCGGGGGGCACCGGCAGCAGGCGCTCGAAGGGGTTGGAGGTGAACAGGATGAAGGCGAGGATGCCGACGCTGACGAGGCCGAGGATGCCGAGCACCCGGGCCGTGAAGATTTCCGATAGGCCGCGGTTGAACAGGCTCACCGCCGCGGTCCACAGTCCCAGGATCAGGGCCCACAGCAGCACCGAGCCTTCGTGGGCGCCCCAGGCGGCGGCGATGCGGTAGAACAGGGGCAGGGCGGAGTTGGAATGCTCGGCCACGTAGCGGACCGAGAAATCGTTGACCACGAAGCTCTGGACCAGGCAGTAAAACGATACCGCCAGGAACAGCGCCTGGGCCCGCGCCGCCGGTCTGGCCACCGCCACCCAGGCCGGCAGCCGCAGGGCCGCCCCCGCCAGGGGGAAGAACGCCTGCACCACGGCCATCAGCAGGGCGAAGATCAGCGCCAGTTGCCCCAGTTCCGCCGTCATCGTCCCATCCTCCGGAAATCGTCCACCGGCGGCAGCTTGCCCGAGCGCTCGAGGGCTTCGGCCACCTCCGGCGGCATGTAGTTTTCGTCGTGCTTGGCCAGCACCTGGGTGGCCTGGAAACGCCCGTCGGGCTGCAGCCGGCCGATGGCGATGATGCCCTGGCCTTCCCGGAACAGGTCCGGGAGGATGCCGTCGTAGAACACCGTCACTTCGGCGGCGCCGTCGGTAAGGGTGAAACGCACCGCCAGGCTGTCCGGTTCTCGGTGGACGCTGCCCTTCTTCACCAGGCCGCCGACGCGGAAGGCGTAGCCGGTGGGGGCTTCGCCGGCGGCGATCTGCGACGGGGTGTAGAAGTAGAGCAGGTTCTTCTGGAACGCCGCCAGGGCCAGGAAGGTGGCGGCGCTGACGCCGGCCACGATCAGCCCCACCCAGAGCATGCGCCGTTGCCGCGGGGTCATCGGCCGTTCTCCTGCTCGTACCAGCGCCGCAGCCGGGCCAGGACTTCGCGGCGGCGGCGCAGGGGGGCGGCTAGGTTCCACAACAACACCGCGGCGGTCAGGCCGTAGGCGCTCCAGACGTAGGCGCCGTAACCGCCCATGTGAACGAATTCGTGCCAGGTCATGGGGTTGCCTCCTCGCGTTCCGCTGAGGGTTGGATGTCGTCCTGGGTCAACAGTTCCCGGACCCAGCGGCTGCGGCGCTCGCGCCACAGCAGTTCGCTGCGGGCGCGCATCAGCAGCACGGTGAAGAAATAGAGCTGGAAGGCGAGCGCCATCAGCAGCAGCGGCCACAGCATGCTCGGATGGATCGCCGGCTTGTCGAAACGGGTCACCGTCGGTCCCTGGTGCAGGGTGTTCCACCATTCCACCGAGTAGTGGATGATGGGAATGTTGACGCTGCCGACGATGGCCAGAATGGCGCCGGCACGGGCGGCGGTGCGCGGGTCCTCGATGGCGTTCTGCAGGGCGATGTAGCCCAGATACAAAAACAGCAGGATCAGTTCCGAGGTCAGGCGGGCGTCCCACACCCACCAGGTGCCCCACATGGGCTTGCCCCAGATGGCGCCGGTGGCCAGGGCCAGGAAGGTGAAGGAGGCGCCCACGGGGGCGGCGCTGACCGCCAGACAGTCGGCCATCTTCATGTTCCAGATCAGGCCGACGGCGCCGGCCGCCGCCATGAAGACATAGACGAACAGCGACAGCCACGCCGCCGGTACGTGGACGTACATGATGCGGAAACTGTCACCCTGCTGGTAGTCCGGCGGCGCGACCCACAGCCCCAGATAGAGCCCGGTGGCCAGGCACAGCGCCGTGGCGGCCCCGAGCCAGGGAATCCAGCGCCCGGTCAAATGGTAGAAATGCCGCGGCGAGGCGAGGCGATGGAGAAAGGCCCACATGACAGCCCTCGTCGATCGAAAAATGCTAATGATACCAGATTCTGCGGTTCGGCCCGGGAGCGGCTTCCGCTCGTCTCGACACCGATTTGTTCGGTTTCGCCCGTGAAATTTGCTTTAAGCAAATTACGGTCCAGAAAAAGCGGTGTCGCCCACGTGCCCTCACGATGGGTCGGGTTTGCGGGGGGGCGGAGGAGGACTGAAGCCCGGCCGGCGGCGGTTAGGCGCATTTTCCGGTTTCGGAAACTGCGCCATATGACACAGTGACTGTGCCAGATCGCGCAATTTTTCGGGCCCCGGCCGACCCGGCCATCGCCATTTCCAATGGTTTCAGTTGGTTATGCAGGCGGCACGGATGTTGCCAGTTCTATACAAGGCGACCGGCCAGGCACCCGCAGCCTGTTGGCCGTGAATAAGAACCCTGAAAACCCTAGTGGAGAAGAACGATGCGATTCATCCCTGCGATCGACCGAAGGCTGTGCCTCGGGGCCGTCCTGCTTGCGGGCGTCGGCTCCGTGGACGCCAAGGTCAACTGGATCGACAAGCCGGTCGAGCACCCGGCGATCCCGCTGCTCGACGAAGACGGCAACCATGTGCTGCAGAGCGGCAAGCCCTACAGTCCGCGCAAAAGTTGCGCCGGCTCCGGCTGCCACGACTACGACAAGATCACCAGCGCTTACCACTTCGAAATGGGGCGCGACGAGGCCAACGACGACTTCGGCAAGTTCAACAACTTTCTCGGTGCCAAGTCCCTGGTCAGTCCGGGCTGGTTCGGGGGATTCAACTGCATGGGGGGCAGCATTCCCACCCTTCTGTCCAACAAGCACAACGCCTACGAGGAGATGATCCGCGACTACGGGGCCGCCGGCTTCATCAATTGCTCCAGTTGCCACGTGGGCGGCGGTTTCGGGGAGAAGGACCGCGAGGGGATCCGCTACACCGAACGTGACCCGGCCACTATCCCGCTCTGGGACGGCGACTACTACAACCGGGGCACCGACGAGAACAATCAGAAGGTGAGCAAGGACGTGGTGGCCAAGTGGGACTGGCACAAGAGCGGTCTGCTCGAGGCCGACTGCCTGTGGTGTCACATGAGCCCGGACGGTATCAGCGTGCCGGACGACCGTATGCGGGGCCGTCGCGGCATCATGAGCGATTATCGCTCGGCGCGGCGGGAATTCATCCGGGGCGGCTGGTTCCGCTACGCCGCCAACACCGCCTGGGAGTTCCTGCCCACCGTGGACGGCAAGAAAATCCTGACGGTGGAGCGGGAATGGGACGAGGACGGCAAGCGTTACACCATCAAGACCGGCCCCGACGGCAATCCGGTCATCCACTGGAATCCGGAAGCTTTCGACGGGAACGGCCGCATCCACGTGAAGATGATCCGCTTCCCGGAAAGCGAGAACTGCATGTCCTGCCACCGGACCAGCAACTCCCGCCGCGGTTTCTACGGCTACGGCGACGAGGCCCGGATGGAGCTGGGCGAGGACGGCACCCTGATCGAGGACTACAAGGACGACGTCCACAAGGGCAAGGATCTGGCCGAATACTGGCACGGCGAATCGCGGGTGATGGATAACTGCAACGTCTGCCACAGTCGCGCTTACCTCAAGGCCCGTCATGAGAACGTGAACCTGGACCAGGATCACAACTTCATGAAGGGCAATTCCGACATGGATATCCGCAACGACCTGGATTTCTCCGCGGAGCTGCGCACCTGTGAATACTGCCACGTGGAGGGCAGGAATCCGCGCGGCGAGCCGCCGATCATCACCACCGGTCACGACACGCAGCTGGCGGCCCACTTGCAGCGCTGGAAGCACAGCGGTTACATGGCCGGCTATCCCGAGGGAAAACTGGAGCAGGTGGTGGAGACCCACTTCCGGGTACTCAACTGCCAGACCTGCCACATCACCCGCAAGGAGAGCCGGGGCAAACCGCTGCAGATCATGTACCGCTACCGCGACGACCAGGACGGCAAGCGCCGGATCATTCCCTACAATCCGCGGTTGCGTTACCTGTGGATCGACACCACCACCGGCTGGACTCTGACCCGCTACGAGCGCGGCCTGGTGGCCAAGCAGCGGAAGGATGCGGACGGCAAGCCGATCAAGCAGGGACGCAACTTCGTCTTCGATATCTACGATCCGGAAACCGGCGAGAAGCTGCCGGGGACGGTGTTGGGACGGATTTCCCACGGCTCCATGCGCTTGGGTGATCCCACCGACGCCGACGGCTACCGTTCCCTGAAGCGGGCCTACGACAAGCTGATGAAGCTGCGTCACGCCCCGCAACTCGACGGCCGCGAGCCGGACGTGAAGCTGGTATGGCTCGAGTCCAACGAGTACATCATCAGCCACAACGTCCGTCCGGCCATCGAAGCCATGCCCTGCGGCGACTGCCACGCCCAGAAGCAGGACGGTTCCTACAGCGCCTTGCTGAAGGACGACGGGGTGTTGGGTTCCGGCTACGTCAAGAAGGTCGCCCGGCTCCCCGATCCCAAACTGGTGGAAGAGGGGGTCGTGGTGCTCGGCATGCCTTACATGCGACTGGCCGAGGACGGCACCATCTACGAGCGTGAGCGGGACATCCTGTTCACCACGTTGGTGGATCCGTTCATGACCATCAACGACGCGCCGAACAGCCTGTTCTTCGGCGGCGCCCTGCGGAAACTGCCCATCGCCGAGGTGGCGCGGATGGCCCGGCTGGACGGCGGTGTGCTCGCCGGCGGCATGGCTCAGCACGGCAGCGACGCCGAGTTCCACGCCTTGGTGCCCCGTTACGGCCGCGACGGTTTGCGCAACGCGATGGTGGCTTTGCCCGCCAATACCATCACCGACGCCCTGGCGCCGAAGTGGCGGGTGGAGATGCTGCTGTTCCCGCAGTCGCCGGCGATCGCCGATCTGCTTCATCAGCAGGGCTTCGGCGACCTGGCGTCCGACGCCATCCGCATTGATCTGCTCGACGAGAACAAGCAGCCGATGGCGGAAGTGCTGGGTGGTCCCATGCTGATCAAGCTGCCCTACCGGGGGCGGTCCACCGACAAGGGGCAGATCGAGGTGTTGACCGCACGCGACGGAAGCAGCATCGAGCGTATCCCCGCCGACCGCATCCTGTTCCTGAAACCGCGGGGTGCCGACACGGCGGGCGAAAGCCTGCCCGGCGGCACGTCGGTGGGAATCGGCATGGAGGACGGCTACGTGCTGTTCCTGGCCGACAAACCGGGCTACTTCGCTGTGGCCGATTTGTAACGACGAAGGAAGTTTCAATCGAACGTATCGGGGATCCCGCATGGGATCCCCTGTTTTTGTAACGAGGAGGAAACGCCATGTTGAAGACCATCTGGATGAAGACGGCCCCCTGGTTGGCCGGCGCCGGTCTGGCGGGCGGCCATGCCGGCGTGGCGACCCGCTGCACCGTGCCTCAGCAGGGGGTGTGCGCCGGCTGCGGCAGTTGCGCCGTGGTGGTGGCTTCGCTGGTGACCTGGGCGCTGGTGGCCAAAAAACGCCGAGGCGGGGATTTCTATACCGTGACCAGCGATCGCGACGGGGCCCGATAACCACAGGACGGGGGACCGGATTGATCGCAGACGGTTGGAGTGAGCCAGGGAGATGGTCTCTTTGCGACGAGGTCTGGCGGTCCTGGGTTTTTTTCTGGTCGCCGCCGGGGTGAGGGCGGTGGACGTGAGTGCGATCCTGGAGACCCGGTTGCAGGTGGACAACCGTTTCAATCGCAGCGCTCGGGTTCTCGGGGAAGTCTGGGGGGATGCGGATCTGGCGGGTCGCGACTGGCAACTTCACGCCTCGTGGGTCGGGCGCATGTCCAGCTTGCCGGACGACAGCGGCGGGCGCTTGTATCAGGGATTCTTGGCCAAACGCTGGCCTTGGTTGAACAGCGTGGTACGCCTTGGCCGGTTCCAGCGCGCCGACGTGGCCGGCCTGTATCTGCTCGACGGCGCCCAGTGGGATTATCAGGTTGGCGGCTGGCAGGTCCAGTGGTACGGTGGGCGGCCGGTGCGCCTCGATCACGTGCGCTCCGTGCAGGCGGATTTCGCCTACGGGGTGAATCTGTCCCGCCGGGAAACCGTCGATTGGAGCTTGGGCGGATGGCGATGGTCGGGTTATCGGCTGGGAGTGGGTTTCCAGGGATTCCGCCGGAACGGCGATCCCTCCCGGCGTCTGCAGGCCCGTGGTGGCGTGTATGGGACGTGGGGGAGCGGACGGGTCTGGGAGGTCAATCTGGCGGCGGTGTACCGCTTCGATCGCCGCCGTTTCGAGGACGTCTGGTTCCAGGGATTCGTCGATCTGCCGCAGCGTTTCCGCTTTCGCGGTTACTACGAGTACTACCGTCCCCGCGCCCCCTTTCCCACCTTCCGCGAGCGTTTCGTCAGCGCCTACGCCCTGGGGGAGCAGAGCCTGTTGCGTCTGGGGTTGGAGCGGCGGCCGAAGCCGTCGCTGCGTTACTTCGTCGTCGGTCAGCGGGCCACCCGGGCCGACGGCTTCGACGGCTACGGTATCCGGGCGGGCGGTGACGTCGGCTGGCGCGATCACCGGTGGTCGGTGGTTTACGACTATCTGGAGATCGGCTATGACGACGCCCACAGTGCCTACGGCCAGTGGCGCTACGTATGGAATTCGCGCCTGGAGAGCCGGTTGAACGTGGCGCTGCGGCGTGAGCGGAAACTGTTGTACGGGGACAACTGGGCCCGCGGTGGGGAAGTTGGGCTGCGCTACCTGTTCAGCACGGCCACGGTGGTGGATCTCAGCGTCTCCTACGTCGCCAACAGCCGCCGGCGTGACGATTACGTGGGGGCCGTGCGTCTCGTCTACTATTTCGACCGATTCCGGCCCAAGCAGGAGAGAGAAACGTGCGCGGCATCGTGCTGGTGATCGTCATGCTCTGGTACGCCATCGGCGGGGCCGCGGAGAAGGAAAAGCGCTGGTGGGAGAAGCGTGAGGCGCGCAAGCCGGACATTTATTTCCCCCACAACGTCCACATGCCGGTGATGAAGCAGGAAGGGGACGTGTGCATGCTGTGCCATTCCTTCCAGAAGACCACCGAGACCGATCCGAAGGTGCTCGAGGCCCTGAGCGCGATCGCCAACGAGCCCCTCAAGGCGGTATGCCACGATTGTCACGTCGTCGAACGGCGGGCGCCGTGGCGCTGCGACCTCTGTCACCCGGACAAGACCAAGATCTGGCCGGCGGATCACGATTTCGACTATGTCCGCCATCACGGTCACGCCGCCCGGCGGAACGAAAAGGCCTGCCGCGAATGCCATCTGGATCTTTCCTATTGCACCGACTGCCATTTCCGCCGCGACGTTTCCGGCATCGGCTACCACCCCCTGGGTTACATCACTCTGCACGGCATGGAGGCGCGCACCATGCCTTCCAACTGCGGTCGTTGCCACAACAATTTCTACTGCGACCGTTGTCACGCGAGGCGGCGATGAGAAGGTTGTTGATCGTCTGGTTGCTGTGGATGGCTGCCACCCCTGCCTTCGCGGTCGAGACCCACGACGTTTCCCTGGCGCAAGGCCGGCTTCTGCTCACCGAGCGTCACGAGGGTTGGGGCAAGGGGCGCTGCCAGAGTTGCCACGTCCTGCGGATGATCCACGGGGACGCCCCCCATATCCGGGATATCGTCCGCGCCAAGGGTTTCGACACCTGCGGCGGTTGCCACGGCGACAACGGCGCCGGTGTCGAACGCCGCTGCGCGATCTGCCACAACCCTCGGGACCTGCCGGCATCACCTTATCTGACGGGGATTCACGCCCACGACTTCACCATCGACGGCGACCGACCCCTGGCGGACGGCGATTGCATGATCTGCCACTGGGCCGCGGACATGGACGGACGCTGGGAGATCGATACCGACCTGACCCGGTTCCCCGACGCCGCCGGTTTCGATCGCCCTTACCGGCGGGAGTCCGAATTCTGTCTGCGCTGCCACAACCGCAGTCACCAGCAGCCGGGTTTCCCGGTGCGGGCGCGGGACTATCTCGACCCGCTGGTGGCCGTCGAGGAAAGCTGGCGCTACATGGATTATCACGGCTGGGCGGTCGGCAGCGGCGACCGAATCTTCGCCGGTCTGCGCGACGGTTATCGTTACGGCACCGAGCTGGCCTGTACCGAGTGCCACGCCATGCACGGCACCGACAACCCCAAGCTGATCCTCGACGACAGCCGCAAGGGGGCGTTCGGTCTGTCCTTCCGGGACCGGGGCGTGCCGGTGCAGGTGTTCGCGCCGGGGGACTATTCCCAACTGTGCGTGCTCTGCCACGCCATGACCACCCCGCTGGAGGACGCCCATATCGACACCGGCAACGGTCTTTCCGGCGTCCACCAGGTGGGGGGGGACTGCACCCTGTGTCACACCCACGGCCGGGCGGCCCAGGTGGGCTTATGAGGCGGACGTTCCTGTTGGCGTGCTGGTTCGGGCTCCAGGCGGCCGCCGCGGCGGAAGAAAAGCCGAAGGTGCCGCCGTTGCATCACCTGGTGGAGGTGACCGTGCCGGAAACCATGAAGGTGGATCCGGCCTTGCCGCTGCCGGCGGACCGCAAGCTCGTCTGCCGTGTCTGCCACGGCATCGAAGACATCGACAAAATGGAGTTCGACGAGGTGGACAAGGACGATCCGAAGTTTCTGCGCGGCGGACCGTACCGCCGCCTGACCGACTTCTGCTTCCGTTGCCACGACCGCGAGCGTCACCGGCGTCCCAACGTTCATGCCATGCTCGACGACAACGGCGAGATCATCGAGGAAAACTGCCGTTACTGCCATCGCAAGGTCCTGAAACGGGACCGCCGCTACCGCCTCGACGAGATCGAACTGAGGGCACCGGTGGACAAGCTGTGCTGGGGTTGTCACCTCAAGACGCCCCATCTCAACGCCCTGGTCCATCAGGTGAAACCGTCCGACAAGGTCAAGGAGCAGCGCAAGCGCTTCCTGGCCGAACATCCCGAGGTCCTCCTGCCGTTGACCGCCGACGGCAGGGTGACCTGCATCACCTGTCACACCCCCCATCCGCCGGGGGTGCTGGACGAGAAATTGCCGGCCGCTCGGCAGGCCGCCACCGCCGAGGTCGAGGAAGCCCCGGTGTACGCCGACAGTCCGTGGGCCGCCACCATCGCCGAGGACAAGCGCGAGCGGTTGGCGGAACTGAGCCGCCGCCTCGGCCGGCCGCTGGATTACCGTTACCGTCAGATTCAAAAGGAAGCCTTGCTGCGCCTGCCCGCCAAGGACGGGCAGCTGTGCCGGGCCTGTCACGTGTTCGATGAATAAGATCGCCATTCGGAGGTTATCGCCATGAGAGTCTGGTCCATCGCCCAACGCTGGCACAAGGTGCCGAAGATGCAAAAGTTCCGCTACGGCGTTATCGCCGCCTCCTGCATCGCCTTTCTCGGCCCGCTGGCCTTTCTTCCCCAATTGGTGGGCAACGAAGACCTGTGCGGGGTGCTGTGCATGCGCCGCTTCTATCTCTATTTCCCGGGCATGAGTTTCGAGGATCTGTGGATGCACGTGTCGGTGGCCTGGATCGGGGTCATCGCCTTCTTCACCATCATTACGGTCACCTTCTTCTTCGGCCGCCTTTGGTGTTCGTTTTTGTGCCCGGTCGGTGGCCTCAGCGAGCTGGTCAGCCGGGCGCTGGGGGAGCGCTGGAAGATCGATTTCCGCTTCCTGCCCCAGGTGCCGATCCGCTATGGCTATCTGGCCACCTACATGGTGCTGCTGCCGATGCTGGGGGTGAGCGCCTGCACCCTGTGCAACTTCGTCACCGTGCCGCGCCTGGTGACCGCCGTCACCGGCGGTGCCGCCGGTCTGGCGTTTCTCTTTTCCACCATCGGCCTGGTGAACCTGGCCATGCTGCTGCTGCTCGGTTTCTTTTCCGCCAAGGGGCGGGCCTACTGCCAGTTCATGTGCCCCATCGGCGCCCTCGACGCTCTGGTCAACCGCCTGGGGGCCAAGTTCCGCTTCACCTACCACATCCGCGTCGAGCGCAGCCGCTGCACCGGTTGCAACGAATGCGCCAAGGCGTGCATGTGTGGCGCCATCAAGATGGTGGACCGCATCGCCGTGGTGGACCAGACCTCGTGCATGTCCTGCCACGATTGCGTCGATTCCTGTGAGTGGCACGCCATCGAATGGACCCCGGGGCCGCGCAACAAGACCCCCAAACGCCTCAAGAAAGGGGTGCAGATCTACCCCGAGCCCCAGTGGCAGGCGTTCGCCCCGGCGATGGGGGAGGGGATTCCCTGGCCTCGGATCGTCAACGCCCTGATCGTCGCCACCGCTTCCGCGTTCGTGCTCTACACCTCCTACACCGCATGGATCGCCCATTGACATTCGTCCGCTTGCTGCTGGCGGCCGGCCTGGTGTTCGCTGTGGCAGCGGTCTGGGCCGGTCCGCGTCAGGCCGATCCCGACGGCTGTCTGGTGTGCCACGCCCTGCCGGGGTTGGAATACATCGACGCGCAGGGGGTGCGGCGCACCGCCACCATCGACCGGCACGCCTTCTACGGTTCCCTCCACGGCAGCGTGCCCTGCCGCGACTGTCACCGCAAGATCCGCGACTATCCCCACGATCCCAAGAACGGCTACGTGGACTGCGGCGCCGCCTGCCACGTGGAAGAGCCGTCGGAGGCCGAGGCCTTCAGCCATCGCGACATCGTCGA
>Ga0256841_1000431_pt1 | contig 43593 bp, 40 predicted proteins | sample 356308metaG_FD_185971 | JGI IMG/M metagenome (GOLD analysis project Ga0256841, IMG submission 185971) | Hydrothermal vent microbial communities from Mid Atlantic Ridge, Atlantic Ocean - 356-308 | ecosystem: Environmental > Aquatic > Marine > Hydrothermal vents | place: Atlantic Ocean: Mid...
CTGTACAGGCTGAATATTCGGGTGGGTGGCATCGGGAAGGAGTCCATCATGTCTGACTTACAACTTGTTGAAACTTCATCCCGGCGCATTCCCGCCAAGGCCCGGCTAACGGGCCAGAAACCCCCACAGAAACCACGCGAAGTCTGGTCGATCCGTATCCGACTGCAGCTCGGCAAAAAGAAGCGTGATCTGGCACTGTTCAACCTGGCCATCGACAACAAATTACGCAGTTGCGATCTCGTTAGCCTACGGGTTGGCGATGTCGCACAAGGCGGTCAAGTCAGGGAACGCGCCATCGTGATACAACAGAAGATGGGGCGCCCTGTCCAGTTCGAGATAACGGAACAAACCCGTGAAACAATTCGTGCCTGGCTTTCTGAAAAGAACCTCCAGGATCTAGACTACCTGTTCCCCAGTCGGATATATCATTGTTCACACTTGTCCACCCGTCAGTATGCGAGAATAGTCGACAGCTGGGTGGCCAGCATTGGTCTTGATCCACATAAATATGGCACGCACTCGATGCGACGCACCAAGGCGGCACTGATTTACAAGAAAACCGGTAATCTCCGGGCTGTGCAACTGCTGCTGGGACACACCTAGCTGGAAAGTACCGTACGCTATTTGGGTGTCGAGGTCGATGACGCTTTACGGATTGCTGAGCAAGTAGAATTGTAACACGCTTGCGGCGGCAAACATCCAGATTGCCGCCGCGTTCTTGTTTTCACTGAACGGTCCATTACCGGCCAGAACAAGACATACAGCTCCAAGTAAAGCTGGCCAGAAGGAGCCGCTTTTGACACGGTTATAAACAATTAAACCTAATTCGATATACCCGTTTACACGGGTGTTAGCGATGTCGGTGCCGGTGGCTACATCCAAAACGCGAACGCAGTCCTTTCAACTGCTGAATAGCGGTCGCGGGAATCCTTTACCTCGATGCGTTTGCCAAACAGGGCATCGGCTTCATCGAAGTAGAAAGGCCAGCCTCCTCCATGAATGGTTGCCAAGGCATCCCGGTCCATTGTCTTATCCACAGCTAAGTTATTTATCGTTAAGGTACCCGTTTCGTGCCTCCTTGGAACGGCGGGGACATCTCAGCACATGTCTTTTGAATGGACCACTGGGTATCTATCTCGCATTTCCCCGGGCAATGTTTGGGTAAGGTATCGGAATCGGCCCCCCTGGGGGTGCTGGAGGTGTTGGAGGTGTTAAAACAGGCACCAGTGTCAGCACCCGTAGCAAGTAGCGTTGGCCAGGCAAAAAGCCACCGCACAATTCGGTCATAGCCTCACGATCTAGTTCCACGCTTGCGGAAAGATCTCTGATATTTATCATGTCGTTTAACTCTTGCTGAGTTCAGTTGGAATTCAGGGTAAGTGCTGCTTTGCTCACATATTGACTGGTGCAGGAGGCATGCCAATTCCCCGTTAGAACTTTATGAAATACCTGTAACATCTGACTACAAAAAGGAATATTCATGAACAGTTGTAAAAGGGTGGGGATCGAGCGAGACACATTAACAATTGATTTGTTGGGTGTTACCTTACAAAAGGATGGATATCGTTTGATGTTTTGAAACAGACTTTAAAAGCGTAATGGTCACTAAATAAGTGCCTTCGGCCAGAAAAGGACATACAGCAGATATAAAAAGACCCCGCAATAATGCGGGGTCTCCAGATGAAAATATTATTTATTAAACCATATTCTTGGGCGTCGCCGGCGATTACCTGCTCAAATGTCCTGGTATTACTCTACGTATAGGAAGAATAAACAACCTTTCCCCCAAGTCCACGGGTAGTTCACGCCTGACTGATCAACCGCTTGGCCTGTCTTTTTTACGAATTCTTGTTGATTTCCGCCATCATCGCCGAAAATACCGCCTTTCCAGCTCTACTTTCCGGCCAATCCCATCCATCCGGCCGCCCGATGCCCTGCCGTGGCTGTCGAGCCACAACATGCGTTGAACAATTGGGTTTTGGCGTCAATCGAACAGGCCCGCTTGCATATCGACAGGCGGCGCCCGGCTCTCGGGCAACGAATGGGACTCTCTTGTTTCGGCTTTTTCCTTCAGGTGGTCGGAATCACCAGAATGCGCACGGTTCCATAATCCAAGACGCAGGCGTAAACTTGAAGCGATCAAACAGAAGAAATTACTCTTAACTCAACCGTCCGTGAAATCGGGGTAAAACCCATCCTTAATCCTTAATCCATGAAAATACCATGCCCAATTGTGTTGGTGTGTCACAAAAATCATCATCCTGATTACGATTTTTAAGGGTGTCCTCTACTTGTAGCTGGCTTACGTCCCGCTCATCATTCTCCTGATTTTTCGACTTATTTTTCCATATTTTACGTTGCCGCTTTCCGTAATTTACGGTGTTGTTCCAGGATGAATTCACCATCCCTGTATCCCCGCTGGATTAAACCACGAATTGATGAAGCCTTGCTGGATACACCAGTAGTCCTGCTCGCAGGACCACGCCAGGCATGCAAGACCACCCTCGTACGCCAGTTTGCTGAACGGGGCTGCACTACCTGACCCTGGATGATGAGCTGACATTATTGTCGGCGCGGGAGGATCCTGTCGGTATGATCCGCAATCTGGATCGCGCCGTCATCGATGAAATCCAGCGGGCACCGCAATTGCTTCTGGCCATCAAAAAATAGCGTGGATGAGGATCGTCGCCCCGGGCGGTTTCTGATCACGGGCTCGGCCAACCTGATGGCATTACCCACTGTTCGGATTCTCTGGCCGGCCGTATGGAAACCCTGTTGCTGTTGCCTTTGTCGCAAAGTGAAATCGATAACAGGCCGGCGAACTGGATAGAGCGCGTTTTTGCTGGAGAGATCCTGACAGCGAATCCCCCTGTACCGGGCAATGAACTGGTCGAACGTGTGTTACGCGGTGGTTACCCGGAAGCTGTTGCACGTCCCTCAGCGAAACGACGCATCACCTGGGCGCGGCAATACATCGATGCCATTATTCAACGTGATGTCCGCGACATCGCCGAAATTGACAAACTCGATCAGTTGCCACGCTTTCTTCGTGCTTTGGCGCAAACTGCCGGGCAGATGTGCAACTATGCTCAGCTGGGTAGTCAAGTCGGTCTCGATGGTAAAACCGTCTCTCGCTACATCGGCGTCTTTGAACAAATGTACTTGCTCAAACGTATCAATGTATGGGCACGCAATCGATTGAAACGCGTTGTCAAAACACCCAAGCTTCAGTTCATCGATTCCGGTTTGTTGGCCATGCTCATGGATGTCACCGTTAAAGAGGCTCAGATGGATAAAAGCCGCTACGGGCATGTTCTGGAAAGCTTTGTGTTCGGCGAGCTGCTAAAACATACAACAACGGCTGATGACGACTATCGGCTACTGTACTACCGGGATGCGGACAAGTTTGAGGTTGATATCGTGATTGAAAACACGGCGGGGCAACTGGTCGGCGTTGAAGTAAAAGCCTCTGCAACCGTCAAAGATCGCGATCTGCGTGGATTGAAAAAACTCGCCAACCTGGCCGGCAATCAGTTTTCAGCAGGCGTGCTGCTGTACGACGGCGATGAAACCATGCCCCTGGGCAACAAGCTGTGGGCTGCCCCGCTGTCCTCCCTGTGGGGTTCGTAGAACAATCAGTTATAAATGCCTGCTGTTGCCAGTCAGTCAGACATTGCCTGCCAGTGCCAGTCACTCCCACTCTATCGTCGCCGGCGGCTTGCCGGAGATATCGTAGGTCACGCGCGAGATGCCAGGGATTTCATTAATGATGCGGCGTGACACATGATCGAGAAACTCATACGGCAGGTGCGCCCAGCGCGCGGTCATGAAATCGATGGTTTCCACAGCACGTAACGCCACGACATAGTCATAACGACGCCCGTCACCGGTCACACCCACCGACTTCACCGGCAGGAATACCGCAAAGGCCTGACTGGTCTTGTCGTACAGATCCTGCTTGCGCAGTTCCTCGATAAATATATGGTCTGCGAGCCGCAACAGGTCTGCGTATTCCTTGGTCACCTGGCCGAGGATGCGCACGCCCAGCCCCGGGCCCGGGAACGGATGACGGTATACCATGTCGTAAGGCAGACCCAGTTCCACGCCCAGTTTGCGCACTTCGTCCTTGAACAGTTCGCGCAATGGTTCCAGCAGTTTGAGTTTCATGTGCTCGGGCAGACCACCGACGTTGTGGTGTGACTTGATCAGGTGCGCCTTGCCGGTTTTTGCACCGGCGGATTCGATCACATCGGGGTAGATGGTGCCCTGTGCCAGCCACTTCGCGTTGGCGAGCTTCTCGGATTCTTCCTCGAAGATTTCTATGAAGAGGTTACCGATGATTTTGCGTTTACGTTCCGGGTCGGTCTGGTTTTCCAGCGCCTGCAGAAAACGTTGCTCGGCGTCCACGCGGATAACGCGGACACCCATGTGCTCCGCAAAGGTGGCCATCACCTGGTCGCCTTCCCGGTAACGCAGCAGGCCGGTATCCACGAACACGCAGGTCAGCTGGTCGCCGATGGCCTTGTGCAGCAACGCCGCGACTACGGAGGAATCGACGCCACCGGACAGGCCCAGCAGGACTTCTTCCTCGCCCACCTGTTCCTGTACCTGGCGGATACTTTCCTCGACAATGTTGCCCGCGTTCCATAGTGCCTCACAGCCGCAGATATCGAGCACAAAGCGCTGCAGTATGCGCCCGCCCTGCTGGGTGTGCGTCACCTCGGGGTGAAACTGCAAACCGTAGTAGCCGCGTTCGTCGTCGGCCATCCCCGCGATGGGCGCGGAATCGGTGCTGGCCATGAGTTTGAAACCCGGCGGCAGTTCCACCACCCGGTCGCCGTGGCTCATCCAGACATCCAGCAGGCCGTAGCCGTCTTCGCTGGTATGGTCTTCGATATCCTTCAGCAGACGTGTGTGGCCACGTGCGCGCACCTGCGCGTAGCCGTATTCATGGTGGTCGGCATTTTCAACCCGCCCGCCCAGCTGCGTTGCCATGGTCTGCATGCCGTAGCAGATACCGAGCACCGGGATACCCGATTCGAATACCAGTTGCGGCGCCACCGGTGCATCCCCGCCGGTCACCGTTTCCGGGCCACCGGACAGGATCACACCGTGCGGGTGAAAGACGCGCAGCGTTTCCTCATCGATATCCCAGGGATAGATTTCGCAATACACGCCGATTTCGCGCACGCGGCGCGCAATCAGCTGGGTGTACTGGGAACCGAAATCCAGTATCAGGATGCGGTGCGCGTGTATGTCGCGCTCAGACACGGTAGTTCGGGGCTTCTTTGGTGATGGTGACGTCGTGTACGTGGCTTTCCGCCATGCCGGCGCTGGTGACCCGCACAAATTCCGGTTTGGTGCGCATTTCCTCGATGGTGGCGCAGCCTGTATAGCCCATGCTGGAACGCAGGCCACCCATGAGCTGGTGAATCACGGGCTGCAGCGGGCCCTTGTAGGGCACGCGACCCTCGATGCCTTCCGGTACCAGCTTGTCGGAATCGCTGCCTTCCTGGAAGTAACGGTCACTGGAACCCTGCTGGCTGCCCATAGCACCCAGCGAACCCATGCCGCGGTAGGATTTGTAGGAACGGCCCTGGTACAGCTCCACCTCGCCCGGCGCTTCCTCGGTACCGGCAAACATGCTGCCCACCATGATGGAGTAGGCACCGGCCACCACTGCCTTGGCCATATCACCCGAGTAGCGGATACCACCATCGGCGATCAACGGGATGCCGCTGCTCTTGAGTTCGTGCGCCACGTTGGCCACCGCACTGATCTGCGGTACACCGACGCCGGCGACGATACGCGTGGTGCAGATGGAGCCGGGACCGATACCGACCTTGACACCGTCAGCGCCGGCTTCGACCAGCGCACGCGCCGCCGCAGCGGTAGCGATATTGCCGCCGATCACCTGCAGGTCGGGATAGTGTTTTTTCACCCAGCGCACGCGCTCCAGCACCCCTTCCGAATGACCGTGCGCGGTGTCGACCACCACCACGTCCACGCCAGCCTCGACCAGCGCGTCGACCCGTTCGTCGGTGCCGGCGCCGACGCCCACCGCTGCCCCGACCCGCAGGCGGCCCAGTTCGTCCTTGCAGGCGTTGGGTTTGTCGCTGGCCTTCTGGATGTCCTTGACGGTAATCATGCCTCGCAGGCGGAAATCGTCGTCCACCACCAGGACTTTCTCGATGCGGTGCTGGTGCAATAACTGGATGACCTCCGCGCGCTCGGCCCCTTCCTTCACCGTCACCAGCTTGTCCCGGCCGGTCATGATGGAGGATACCGGGGCATCGTAGCGGGTCTCGAAGCGTGAATCCCGGTTGGTGACGATGCCAACCAGGTCTTCACCGTCAACCACCGGTACGCCGGAAATGTTGTGTTGCCGCGTGAGTTCCAGCACTTCGCGGATACTGGTGCCGGGACTGACCGTAATCGGGTCCTTGATCACGCCGCTTTCGTGTTTCTTGACCAGTCGCACCTGGTTGGCCTGCTGTTCAACCGTCATGTTCTTGTGCACGATGCCGACACCGCCCTCCTGTGCCATGGCAATGGCCAGCCGCGATTCGGTGACGGTGTCCATCGCTGCCGACAGCAGCGGGATATTGAGCTGGATATCGCGCGTCAGCTGCGTCGCCAGGTCCACGTCCTTCGGCACCACCAGCGAATGATCCGGCAACAGTAAAACATCGTCAAAAGTCAGGGATTGCTCAGAAATACGCAGCATGCGGTACACCGTGGTCGCGTCAGAGATGAGCGCGCAATTATAGGTTTTGCCGGACGGCGGGTAAACCGCGATCCGGCCGCTTTTCGTTAACCTGGCCGATTATTTTGCGTATGATCGACCCATGTCAGGAGTAGATGAGGGTCCCCTGCAACGGGATGTGTACAGCGTCGCCCGCCTGAACCGGGAGGCACGCGAGCTGCTGGAATCCGGTTTCCGGCACCTGTGGATCGAGGGTGAAATCTCCAACCTGGCCCGTCCGGCGTCCGGTCACCTGTATTTTACGCTTAAGGACGCCCGTGCCCAGGTCAGCTGCGCACTGTTCCGCAACCGTGCCGTGCGCCTGGATTTCACCCCCGAAAACGGTACCCAGGTGCTGCTCCAGGCCCAGGTCAGCCTGTACGAGGCACGCGGCAACTACCAGCTGATCGTCAACCGGATGGAAGAAGCCGGTGACGGCGCGCTGCGCCGGGCCTTCGAGCAGCTGAAAAACCGTCTGTACCGGGAAGGCCTGTTCGACCCGGAACACAAACGCCCGTTGCCTGCGCTGCCGCACTGTATCGGCGTCATCACCTCACCCGGCGGCGCTGCCATCCGGGACGTGCTGACTGTACTGCGGCGGCGATTTCCCGCCATTCCGGTGATTATCTATCCAACCCCGGTCCAGGGAGAGGACGCCGCGCGGCAGATTGTTGACGCCCTGCACCGCGCGGAAACACGCGCCGAGTGTGATGTGCTGCTGCTGACCCGAGGTGGCGGCTCACTGGAAGACCTGTGGCCGTTTAACGAAGAGGTCGTCGCCAGGGCTGTCTACGCCTGCGGGATCCCCCTGGTGTCGGCGGTCGGCCACGAAATCGATGTTGTCATCAGCGATTTTGTCGCCGACCAGCGCGCTGCCACCCCGTCCGCCGCTGCCGAGCTGCTCAGCCCGGAATGCAACGCGCTCACCACCCGCGTCCGGCACCTGCAGGAGCAGCTGCACCGGTACACCCGACAATACCTGCGGTCCCTGCACGAACAGCTCCGCTGGCTGGTCGGACGCATCCACCAGGCACACCCGGGTCGTCGCCTGCAACAACAGGGCCAGCGACTGGATGACCTGGAAGCCCGGCTGACCAGGGCGTGGGCCCTGGTTGTCACGCGACAGCAGGCCCGCCTGGACGTGCTGCGCAACCGGCTGGCGCAGCGCAGCCCGCAGCAGCGCCTGCAAGGGATGGTGGCCTGCACCACACAGTTGGCACAACGGCTGGAATACTGTATAAATACACAGTTATCATACCGGCGCGAAAAACTGGCTGTGCTGTCCCGCGCACTGGATACTGTCAGTCCGCTGGCGACGCTGCAACGCGGTTATTCGATTACACTGCGACACACCGACGGCACACTGATCCATAATGCCGCACAGGTGCGCAGCGGTGACATACTGGAAACACGGCTCAGCGTCGGTCGTATACTCAGCAAGGTGACAGGAACCGATACATCATGAAATGGTCACAACCGGTATCCGTACTGTTTTTTCTCATGGCAGCCTCGCTGCTGCCGGGTATGGCGCCTGCCGGGTGGTTGCCGGACAACCACCCTGTTCCCGGCGGTGTCGCCGTCATTGAGCTGCCGGCCTCGGATACACCACCCGGGGTCCGCTATCACGGCAAGCCGGTGATGGTGCTGGGCAGCGACCATGGCTATACCGCGCTGGTCGGTCTGCCACTGGCAACCCGGCCCGGCACACAACAGGTGCAAATCACCTGGGGCGACGGAAAGCAGACCTCGCAGGAATTCCAGGTGCAGGAAAAGACCTACACCAGCCAGCACATCACCCTGAAAAACAAACGCATGGTCAATCCCGAAAAACGGGATATGGAGCGTATCGGACGGGAGCAACAGCGCATCAAACAGGCGCTTGCCACCTGGGACGAGCACACTCCGGACACCCTGCGTTTTGCACTGCCCGTGCAAGGCCCGGTCAGCAGTCCGTTCGGACTGCGGCGCTTTTTCAACGAGCAACCGCGCAAACCGCACAGCGGCCTGGACCTGGCCGCCGCGGAAGGCACACCGATCAGGGCGCCCGCCAGCGGTCGTATTGTCGATACCGGAGAATTCTACTTCAACGGTAATACCGTCTTTATAGACCACGGGCAGGGACTGGTTACCATGTACTGCCACCTGTCACGCATCGACGTTCAACCCGGACAGCGCGTGCAAAGGGGTGAAATCATCGGCGCTGTCGGGAAAACCGGGCGGGTTACCGGGCCACACCTGCACTGGGGCGTCAGCCTGAACGATGCGCGCGTGGATCCTATGCTGTTCCTCGACCAGGCGCCGCAGGCAAACCGGCCTGACACAGAACAGCCGCACTGAACGCCTGTGCGATGGAAGACAATACCCGCCGCATCCTGTCCCGCAATATCCGTTATTTTCGCTGCCTGCGCGGCTGGAGCCAGGAACAGCTCGCTGAACAATGCGGTCTGCACCGCACCTATGTAGGCGCTATTGAACGCGCCGAGCGCAATGTCGGGCTGGATAACCTCGAACGCCTGGCAAGCGCACTGCAGGTACCCGCTGCACTGCTGCTGACTGACCCTCAACGCAACAGCGTGCGCGAGCCCGCAATCCCCTACCAGGTTCCGCCACTACCGAGCCCGGCTACTGCATATTTGCATCAATATGCTACTCATAGTCTGTCGACGATGCCCTTGAACTTGCTTGTAATGTCAACCCATGAAAGCAAACGCAAGGAAGCGACTGGCACAACGGGTGCGACTGCTACGCACCAGCCGAGGCTGGTCACAGGAAGTGCTCGCTGAACTCAGCGGACTCAATCGCAGCTACATCGGCGCTGTTGAACGCGCGGAGCACAATATCGGGCTGGACAATATCGAGCGTATTGCCTGCGCCCTGGAAACCAACGTGCCCGACCTGCTGGATGGCAGCGAACAAACCGAGCATGGTTTTCCTGCCTCGCACGAGGCCCCGCTGCTCGCCGCTGCCGGCCAGGTCATCGTACACCGGAGGGTCTTCCTGGAACTGCTGCGACAGTGCGGCCAGTCACACCGGGAACTGGTGCTGATCTACCTGGAACGCTGCGGGGTCACGGTCAGGGACTGATGCCGCGCTTCCCGAACACGTGGCGCCCGGGTCGCAGTTTCCTGTAATTGCGGATCATAACTATCATCTTCCGGATAGCCGGGAGGTCGATACGCGGCAGGTCCAGGCATACCCGCAACGGCATACCCCTGGCGGACGGTTCACCGATATCAATATAGTTGTGTTGTTCTTCGATCGGTACAGGTGCTGTCTTTCCGAGTTCATGGGCGAGGGTGACAAAGCGGCAATCCCAGACCACCTGCCGACCCCGCCAGGGCCCGGTGAACCGCACATGCACCTGTTGTTCACCTGCCTCCCCGCACAGCAGGAAACGCTGCCCGATGGTTCCCAGGTAGGCTGAAAAGCAGTCCGCGTCACCGCTCCAGGCTGCATCGCCCTGCTCCACCTCACCCATCTAGTCCCCGAACAATTCCTCGTCAGAGAAGTCATCGTCGGGAGGGTTACCGTCATAGATGTCGTACCAGCGCTTCTGCCGGTAGGCTTCGCGTACCTGCAGGTAGGGGTCCACCGCTCCGGAGTCCAGTGTGTCGGAAGCCGAGAGAAGGTCCGCACGCCGGCTGATGAAAAGCAGGCTATAGGCGGAATAGCGAGTGATACCGGAGGTATTGCGCGCCAGCAGGTCAACCTGGTATTCCAGTGGCAAACCGGCCGCATCACGCACGGTACTGGGGCCCAGTACCGGCAGCACCAGGTACCAGCCCTCTCCAAACCCCCAGACGCCGAAGGTTTGCCCGAAATCCTCCTTGCGCGGCTCCAGTCCCCAGCCGGTAGCAACATCGAACAGGCCCAGCACCCCGAATATGGTATTAAAACCAAAGCGCATGGTATCCCCGGCAGTATGATGCCCCTTGCCCTGCAGCACATCATTGACGATGGTCAGCGGTTCGTAGAGGTTATTGAAGAAATTGCGCACGCCGCTGCGTGCCGTGGAGGGAACATACTTCTGGTACCCCCGGGCTACCGGCTTCAGAACCATGCGGTCAAGCCCATCGTTGAACTTGTAGATCACACGGTTCACCGGTTCCAGCGGGTCGTTTGCGTCCTCATTCGGAGTGCGTACGGCACAGCCCGCAAACAGCAGTATCGGCAATACAACCCATGTGATTTTTTTTATGCGTAACATAAGCGTGGCATCGGGATGTTATTTTTTTACGTGGCGAAGCATACGTTTTCTGGACCTCTGCTGTCCAGGCGTCAGCTTGTTACGCCTGCCTGCGTAGGGATTATCGCCGGTCCTGAACTCCATCCGGACGGGCGTACCGGTCAGGCGCAACATCCTGCGAAAGAAATTGGCCAGGTAACGCTTGTAGGTATGCGGCAAACGACTCGTCTGATTGCCGTGCACGACAATGACCGGTGGATTCTGTCCTCCCTGGTGCGCGTAACGCAGTTTGATCCTCCGCCCCCGGACCAGTGGCGGCTGGTGTTCGTGTACGGCCTGTTCGAGCAGGCGCGTCAACTCCGGGGTGCTTACCCTGATCAGCGCTGCACGGTACGCTGTCTGTACGGCCTGGAACAGGTCACCGACACCGCTGCCGTGCAACGCCGAAATAAAATACTGCTCGGCAAAATCCAGGAACGGCAAACGGCGGTCGAGCTGGTCACGGAACCACTGGCGCTGGTCGTCAATCAGGCCGTCCCACTTGTTGACAGCCAGCACCAGCGCGGTGCCACTTTCCACGATGTGCCCGGCCAGCGTGGCATCCTGCTCGGAGACTTCACCGCTGTGTGCATCCAGCACCAGGATGACCACGTGGGCATCGTTGATAGCCTGCAGGGTTTTTATGACACTGAACTTCTCGATCGGTTCATTGACCTTGCTGCGCCGCCGCACGCCAGCGGTATCGATCAGCGTATATTCCTCGTCATCGCGCTGTAGCGGAATATAGATACTGTCGCGGGTAGTACCGGGCTGGTCGAAAGCCAGCACCCGTTGTTCGCCCAGCATGCGATTGATGAGCGTCGATTTACCGACGTTGGGCCGTCCCACCACCGCGATACGAATGCCTTTTGCCTCGACCGGCAAGCCAGCATCGGCACCTTCACGCGCCGGGATTTCCGTCAGCACCCGGTTGATCAACGTCCTGACACCGGCGCCACGCGCTGCCGCAATATGGGCTGCTTCCCCCAGTCCCAACGCCCAGCTATCGGCGATCACGGCGCCGGCATCCATGCCATCCATTTTATTCAGCACCAGGTGAACCGGCTTGCCACTGCGGCGCAGGCGCCTGGCAATCTGCTCGTCGCTGAGATTGATGCCATCGCGGGCATCGAGCATGAAGATCACCGCGTCGGCCTCTTCCACGGCCAGCCAGACCTGCTCAGCCATGAGGCTGTCCAGCCCCTGTTCATCACCGATCAAGCCCCCGGTATCGATCACCAGGCAGGGACTGTCTCCCAGCCGGCCATTCCCGTACTGCCGGTCGCGGGTCAGACCCGGGTAGTCAGCAACCAGCGCATCGCGACTACGCGTCAGCTGGTTGAACAGCGTGGACTTGCCGACGTTCGGCCGGCCTACAATCGCGATAACGGGCAGCATCGGGCTTCACTGCAGGCCGATTATTCGACCGGCTCGAGTTGATAGAGCACCAGTTTGCCACCCGCGCCCAGCACCAGCAGCCGGTCACCGAACACGGCCACCGGGGTTACCTGGATACCGTCCTTGTCGACACGTTCGCGCCCGACTATAACGCCCTCATCCCGGCTCAGCAGGTGTACATAGCCCTCGAAGTCACCTACCCCCACGTACTCGCCAACCACCACCGGTCCGGTCAGGTCGCGGCGACGCAACTTGCCCTGTTTCCAGAGCGACGCACCCGTGCGCCGGTCCAGCGCCCAGACTTCGCTGTCGGCATCACTGACGTATACCTGCCGGTCGTCCACCGCAATCCCGGCATAGGCCGACATATCACGCTTCCACAGCATACGCCCGTCCTGTAGCGAGATCGCCACCAGCCTGCCCTGGTAACTGCTGACGTACAGCACGCCGTCACGGATCACGGGGTCGGCGTCCAGGTCGACGATGCGTTGCAGTTCGGAGCGCCCGCGCGAAACGGCAACCGCCACCTCCCACAACTGTCGCCCGCTGCGGATATCCAGCGCCGTCAACTTGCCATTGGCAAAACCTGCCAGCACGACACCCTGCACCACCAGCGGAGTACTGGTACCGCGCAAGGTCAGCACCGGCGCAGAACGATCATGTATCCACAGGCGCTTTCCGTCGTCCTCGTCCAGACCGGTAATCTTGCCGTCCACCGTCTGCACCACCACCACGCCGTCGCTGGCCCGCGGCACCGAGAGAACCTCGCTGGATACTGTGGTACGCCAGCGTTCTTCGCCCGTCTCCGCATCCAGCGCCACCAGGTCGGCTTCGCTGCTGCCCACCAGCGCCAGGCTGTCACCGATCCCGACACCCGCAGAGATGGCCAGACCGGTCTTGTGCTTCCAGAGCAACTTGCCGCTTTCCAGCTCGTACGCCAGCACCAGGCCACTCCGGTCCGCCGCAAACACGCGCTCCCCACTGACAACGGGTTCCAGTTTCACCCGTTGTTCGTTGGCGCCATCACCGGTATCGCGACTCCACAGGCTGACCAGGCGCACCTGCCGGTCGAACGACTCCAGCTCGGCGGGTGGCTCGGTATTGTCGTCCTCGCTGAACAGGGAGCACCCGCTCAGCACGCCGGCAATCAGTAGCAGGAATACGAAACGGGTCATTCGGCTGCCGTGCCGGCCCCCTTGACGTCTTCGTACTTGGCCACCAGGTAGGCCTGGTTGGGCGCCTGTGGTGGCAGGGCGTCCAGTGCCTTCTTATAGGCCAGTGCGGCCTGCTCCGGCTTTCCTTCGGCCACGGCAAGGTCCCCTTCCAGTTCGGCATACAGGGGCGCATAAGGCCCCGCTTCCTGCACCGCAGACAACAACTCTGCCGCCGGTGCATACTGCTGCTGTGCGATCATCACCCGCACCAGCCGCATGCGCGACTGGTGCCGGACTTCGGGGGATTCCGCGTGCTCCAGCGCCCACTGCAACTGCGCCTGGGCCGCGGCCAGCTCTCCATCCTTGACCGCCAGGCGGGCCAGCAGCAACGAGGCCAGGGGCGCATAGGCCGAACCCGTGTAATCACTGATCAGTTTGTTGGCCTGGCTCCTGGCCTCTTCCCCGGCACCCTGCTGTGCAGCCGACATCATCACCGAATAGATATTGGACGCGTTCTGTGACTGTGTATCCTGGTAACCGAACCAGGCCTTGCTGCCAACCAGGATCGCCGCTCCCAGCAACAGGCCGGTGACAATCGAACTGCCGTTTTCTTTCCACCACTTCTGCAGCGCTTCAATCTGTTCTTTTTCCGAGGCACTCATCGGATCGTCTCCCAATAGTAATAATCAGTTCAGCTGTAAACCCAGCAGACCGGCAAGCCGGTCATCCAGCTCGGCGAAGGGAACGGTTTGCTGCTCCTCGCGGACCTGCAGGGGTTTGATGCCCGCTTCGCGTCTTTGCACTTCATCATCACCCAGCACCAGCGCATACTGCGCGCCGCTACGGTCCGCTTTTTTAAACTGGCTTTTGAAGCTGCCACCGCCGCAGTGCGTCACCAGGCGCAGTCCCGGCAGGGCATCGCGCAAACGCTCGGACAACAACAGCCCCTGCCGCTGCGCCTGTGCACCGACCGCCACCACGTAGAGGTGCGGTGACCGGTCAGGCGGCTCGACGCCCTGGTTTTCCAGCAGGGCGATCAGGCGCTCCAGTCCCAGCGCAAAACCCATGGCGGGGGTCGCCCTCCCTCCCAGGTATTCTACCAGCGCATCAAAGCGACCACCGGCGCAGACCGTACCCTGCGCACCCAGTTGGTCGGTAACCCACTCGAACACCGTACGGCCGTAATAATCGAGACCGCGCACCAGGCGCGGGTTGACCGCGTAATCGATACCGGCGCCGTCCAGCTGCTCACACAGTGCGCTGAAATGCGCCCTGGAATCCGCATCGAGAAAATCAGCGAGTACCGGCGCATTTTCCAGCAGCGCCTGCACGGCGCTGTTCTTGCTGTCCAGCACCCGCAAGGGGTTGCTTTCCAGGCGGCGCTGGCTGTCTTCGTCCAGCTGCTCGAAAACCGTGCGCAGGTACGCCACCAGCGCATCCCGAAAACGCGCCCGCGCTTCCACGGTACCCAGCGAATTCAGCTGCAGGGTCACGTGCCGGAGACCCAGGCGACGCCACAGGCGTGCGGTCATCAACAGCATTTCGGCATCGATATCCGGGCCTTCCAGCCCGAACACTTCCACGCCGACCTGGTAAAACTGGCGGTAACGGCCACGCTGCGGGCGTTCATGACGAAACATCGGGCCGCTATACCAGAGCCGCTGTGACTGCCGGTTCACCAGGCTGTGCTGAATGCAGGCGCGTACACAACCGGCCGTCCCTTCGGGGCGCAGTGTCAGGCTGTCACCGTTACGATCCGTAAAGGTGTACATTTCCTTTTCCACGATATCCGTCACTTCACCGATCGAGCGCTTGAACAGCTCTGTTTTTTCGACCACCGGCATCCGTATTTCCCGGTAACCGTAGCCTTCCAGCACAGCGCGAATGGTGTCTTCGACAAACTGCCACAGCGGTGTCTGCTCCGGCAGGATATCGTTCATGCCACGGATGGCCTGCAGGGTATTCGACATATTCAGTCTTCCAGCACCAGGTGCGCCACCTTGCCACGCTGGTAGGGGGCGATATCCACGACCTTGCCCCGGTAAACGAGTTCGACGCCGGGCGCATTGCCCAGCAGAATCTGGATCGGTGGCTCGGCACGTACCGTGCGCTCGCTGCCGGCATACTGGGTGCCAACCACCAGTTTGCGCCCGTGCGCTTCCATCTCCACCCAGCTATCCTCGTTGAAACGCAGCTGGATCAGCGCCGGACCCGCTGCCTGTTTCACGGCTTCAGGTGCTGCCGGCCGCTCTTCGACCACCGGATCAACAGGCGGCCTGGCAGGTTCCGGCCCGGGCGCCGCCGGCGGCTCCTGCACCTCCGGTTCCGGTGTCGCCGCTGCCGGCGACACATCGGCTTCATGGTTTGCACCGGTCGGCTCCAGCGGCAGCTGCAAATGTTCCTGTGGCAACGGCAACTGACCGGCAGGCGCACTGTCACTGCCCTGCGATAGCCACAGGCGCTCCACCACCGGTATGCCATACACTACCAGCAGCGCCAGTGCCGCGATCACCAGCACCCACAGCAACCACTTCCCGACGGGCACCGAAACACTGGCACGACGCCGCATCCCTACGCGCTTCAACGGCTGCTGGCTGCTTTCCGTGGCTGCCGGCAACTGTGCAACAAGCCCGTCTTCATCCAGCGCCAGCAAGCGTGCGTAGGCTTTTATATAGCCGCGCAGAAACGTAGCGGCCGGCAGCTGTGCCGCATCACCGGCCTCGATCGCCCGCACCACTTCCAGGCGCAGATGCAGGTCGGACGCCACGCTCTCCACGCTGCGTTGCTGTTGCTCACGCGCCTGCTCCAGCCGGGCGCCGACCGCCGCAAGCCCGCTGCGCTGTGTCTGTTCTTCCTCTGTCACGTTGTCCCTAACGACCGCTCTGCTGTTGTTCCCACTCGACCAGCGCCTGGGTTTCATCCGCTTCCGGGTAGCGGTTCTTGAGTACCAGCGCGTAGCTGGACACCGCGTTCCGGTTACCCAGCGCATCTTCCGCCCGCACCCCGATCCACAGGAATTCCGGTGTAAGCGGCGCAACTTCCTGCAAACGCTGCAGGTAGGCGCGCGTGGCGAGGTACTTTTTACGCTCGAAACTCAGCCTGGCCATTTCGCGCAACGCCGGCGGGTACTTCGGGTTAAGCTGCAGGGCCTTGCGGAAATAGGTATCCGCCAGCATGAGATCAGGTCGCTTTTTCGCACAGATCCCGGCATTGGTGTAGACCGTTTCCGGAAAACGGTAGAGCGGATCCTTTACCGCCGCTATAAACATTTTGTCAGCTTCTTTCAGCTTCCCTTCCCGGCACAGAAACTGTCCGTAGTTGTTCAGCGTCAACGAGTCCTTGCGATTGATATCGTAGGCCTTGCGGTAGTGCTTTTCGGCAAGATCGTTCTCCCCCAGGCGCTCGTACAGAATGGCGATCGAGGTATGCGCAACCTGCAGGTGCGGGTTCTGTTTCAATGCCTTTTTGAACTTCTCCATTGCGGCTTCATTCATGCCTTTGCGCATGTACTCGATCGCCAGCTGGGTATTCACTTCAGCCGGGTCACCCTTTTCCTGCTCGGCAAACCGGCTTTTGTTCGAGCTACAGGCACCGAGCAGCATGACCGCTGTCAGCAAGGCTACAACCAGTCCATTTCGCATCAAATCAACTCTCCGTTGTTGCAACACCCAGGCGTTCGCGCCGCCTGGTCCGGTCCCTGAAATCCCCTGCCAGTTGCCCGCAGGCCGCGTCGATATCGTCACCACGCGTACGGCGTGTAATGGTTACGATACCGGCATTGTGCAGTATGTCGCGAAAACGGTTGATCCGCTCAGCGCTGCTCCTGCGATAGCGTGTTTCCGGGAAGGGGTTAAAGGGAATAAGATTAATCTTGGCGGGCACATGACGCAGCAGCCGTGCCAACGCCCGTGCCTGGGCATCACTGTCGTTCACGTCCTTCAGCATGACGTATTCCATGGTAACGCGGCGGCGGCCTTCACCGACGTAGTCCCTGCAGGCCTGCAATACTTCACGGAGCGCATATTTTCGGTTGAGCGGCACCAACTCACTGCGCAAGGCGTCGTCCGGCGCATGCAGGGACAGGGCCAGGCTGATGTCCGATGCATCCGCCAGTTGCCTCAGGCCCGGCACCACACCGGCCGTACTCAGGGTCACCCGGCGCTTGGACAGCGCATAGGCAAAGTCATCCTGCATCAGGCGGGTGGCCCGGATCACATTGTCGAAATTGAGCAGTGGCTCGCCCATACCCATGAAAACCACGTTCGATACCGGCGCCGAACCGTCTGCGCGTAACAGGCGGCTGGCCATCCACAGCTGACCGATGATCTCGGCAGTTGACAGGTTGCGGTTATAACCCTGCCGGGCCGTCGAGCAAAAACTGCAATTGAGCGCACAACCGACCTGGGAGGAGATACACAGCGTGGCACGACCTTCTTCCGGAATGTAGACGCTTTCGATGCGATTACCGTCCGCCAGCTCGAACAGCCACTTGCGCGAACCGTCCGTGGATTTCCGGTCAGCGGCCACGGCCAGCGCCCGGATTTCCGCAACGGATTCGAGCTCGGCACGGAGTGCCTTGCCGAGGTTGGTCATGGCCGTGAACTCATCGACACCCTGCTGGTGGATCCACTTGAGCACCTGCTGCGCACGGAACGGCTTCTCACCACGGGCTTCAAACCAGGCAGCCATGGACGCCCGGTCAAAATCCAACAGGTTTACCTTTGCCTTGTCGCTGCTGCTCATGATGCTGCTCTGGATACCGGCGGTCACGGCTAAACCCCCGAAAATTCTGCTACTTAGCCGCCCGAAATCGAATAGCGTAGTGTACATTCCCGGACCGGATGCAGGCAATCAGGAATCCTGTCGCGAATCGACAACAGAATCCTGCCGGCCAACCAGAATAGGCCCGGGGAGATATTTATAGCTCTATGTTTAATATGGAAATTTTATAGGATCAGGGTCGCGGCCGGGAATCTGCCACGGACGCCCGATGATTTACCCCGGGTCCCCGGGAGTCCGGCTTCCAGTGTACTGTAACGCCCTGAATGTGCATTCAGGGTGTTACAGTTACTAGCTACGTTCCTCGATCCACGCCATCTGGATCGCTTCCAGAATCTTCTCCCCGGAGTGCTCCGGGTCGTCTTCGAAGTCCTCCAGCCCCAGCACCCAGCCGCGCAGTTCCACAAAGTTGATATGCAGGGGATCGATATCCGGGTATTTTTCGTCCAGCTCGATGGCAATATCGAGCGAATCCGTCCATCTCAGGCTCATTTTCCCTGGCTCCTAGTGATTTTCGCTGACCATGTTAATGGTGTATTTCGGAATCTCGACCACCAGGTCCTCGTCGGCCACTTTTGCCTGGCAACTCAGGCGCGAGTCCGGTTCCAGGCCCCAGGCCTTGTCCAGCAGATCATCTTCGTCTTCATCTGATTCCTCCAGTGAATCGAAACCTTCCCGTATGTAGACATGGCAGGTGGTGCAGGCACAGGACTTTTCACAGGCGTGCTCGATCTCGATGCCATTCGCCAGGGCAGCATCACAAATGCTCGTACCTCGCTCTGCCTCGACCACGGCACCTTCAGGACATATTTCTTCGTGTGGCAGGAAAATGATCTGCGGCATGGTGATTCGCTACCCTATTTGAATTCATCGACGGCGTGACCCGCCATCGCTTTGCGGATATTGGCGTTCATGCGGCGGTCCACGTAGGCCGCGCTGACCGATTCCAGCCGCTCGATGGCGTTTTTGATCGCACGATGATCATCACCGTCACGCAGTTCGGCCAGTTCCGCAGCGGCCTGTTCTATGGCACTGCGTTCCTCGCGGTTCAGGAAACTGTCGGCATCCTGCTGCAACGCAGCCTGCAGGGCTTCCAGCACCCGCTCGGCCTCTACCTGTTGCTCGCGCAGGCGCCGCGCCTTCATATCGTCTTCGGCATGATCCATGGAATCCCGCAGCATGCGTTCGATTTCGTTGTCCGACAGGCCGTAGGAAGGCTTGACTTCGATGTGCGCCTGCACACCGCTGGTCTGTTCCTCGGCCGTCACGCTCAACAGGCCATCCGCATCCACCTGGTAGGTGACGCGGATACGCGCCGCACCGGCAGTCATGGGCGGCATGCCGCGCAATTCAAAGCGCGCCAGCGAGCGGCAAGCATCGACCAGTTCGCGTTCGCCCTGCACCACGTGCAGGGCCATGGCGGTCTGTCCGTCCTTGTAGGTAGTGAACTCCTGTGCCCGGGACACCGGTATGGTGGTGTTGCGAGGGATGATCTTTTCGGTCAATCCGCCCATGGTTTCAATACCCAGCGACAATGGAATGACATCCAGCAACAGCATGTCGTCTTCCGGCTGGTTACCGGCGAGGATATCCGCCTGGATCGCGGCACCCACCGCCACTACCTTGTCAGGATCGATGTCCACCAGCGGTTCCCGGGCGAAGAATTCGCCGACCATGCTGCGCACCTTCGCTACCCGCGTAGAGCCACCCACCATGACCACTTCCCGGATGTCCGTCCTGTCCAGTCCGGCATCGCGCAGGGTACGACGACAGGGGCCCAGGGTTTTACGCACCAGCGGCTCGATCAGCCGGTCCATGTGCTGCCGGGTCAGCATACCGCGCCATTCTCCGCCATCGTCCAGCGCGACCGTTAACTCCACCTGTTCACTGTCGGTCAGCGCTTCCTTGGCGGCACGTGCACTCATCAGCAGTCGACGCTGCAGGCCGTGATCGGGATCGCTGCCCAGACCAGCCTGCTCCATCATCCACGCTGCAATGGCACGGTCCATGTCATCACCGCCAAGCGCTGTGTCACCGGCCGTAGCCATGACCTCGAAAACCCCCTGGTTGAGACGCAGGATGGATACATCGAAGGTCCCCCCACCCAGGTCATAGACCGCGATGATGCCGTCCGAACCGCGATCCAGGCCATAGGCAACGGCCGCCGCAGTCGGTTCGTTCAGCAGGCGCAGGACCTTCAGGCCGGCCAGTTTTCCCGCATCCTTGGTGGCCTGGCGCTGGGCATCGTCAAAGTAGGCCGGCACGGTAATGACGACACCGGCCAGCTCGCCACCCAGGGTCTGTTCCGCGCGCTGCCTGAGCTCGGCCAGGATATCAGCAGACACCTGTACCGGGCTGCGATCACCGGCGGCGGTTCGAATCAGGGGCATGCCGGATTCACCGGCAATGAATTCATAAGGCAGCACCGAACCCAGGCGTTTGACGTCCTCAACACCGCGCCCCATGAAACGCTTGACGGAACTAATGGTATTCAGCGGGTCACCGGCAGCCTGCTGCAGGGCGACTTCACCCACCTGGTGTTCACCGGATGGCAGGTAACGCACCACCGAGGGCAGCAAGTGATGGCCTTCGCGGTCGGGCAGCGTTTCAGCCACGCCACTGCGCACGCTGGCAACCAGCGAATTGGTCGTACCCAGGTCAATACCCGCCGCCAGCCGGTGCTGGTGCGGCGCGGTGGATTCACCCGGCTCCGAGATCTGTAGCAACGCCATCAGTCAGCACAACTCGTCTTCAAGGTCCGCTTCCAGTTCCTGCACTTCGTTCTGCAGGCGCATAAAATACTGCATCTTCAGCACCAGGGTAAGCGCCGCCCCGATTTCTTCGTCCTCGTCCAGCACCCGCGCGAGTTCCGACTCCAGCGCCCGGTACTGCGCCTGGATATCGCGCGCCAGGCGGTCCAGCGCCTGCAGCGGATCGTCCTGGCTGCGAATCGCGCCGAGGGCCTCCCGAAGCTCGATCTGCTGCATCAGGAATTCCGGGTCCTGATGTGTGGTCTGCTGGTCATCGATGCGGTGCCCGCGCAGTTCCAGCAGGTAACGCCCGCGGCGCAGCGGGTCCCTGAGCACCTGGTACGCCTCGTTGATGTGCGCGGCCTGCTGCATGGACAGGCGCCGTTCCTGATCACCGGCGCTGGCATAGCGGTCAGGGTGCACCGTGCGCTGCAGTTCCCGGTAACGGGCATCCAGCTCCGCGCGTTCCAGCGCATATTGCTGCGGCAGGGAAAACAGCTCGAAATAGTTTCTGGTCAGGGTAGACGACATGGATGCCAACTGCTTTTTTGTCGTTGCCGGTGCCGCGCGGCAGGCTTCATCAGCCGTTCTCCGAATCGAAGGGTTTGCCGTAGCGCCTGGCTTCTCGCAATGACGGGTTAAACGGAGCGGGACTAGACGTTAAAACTTTCACCGCAGCCGCACGCGTCCTTGACATTCGGGTTATTGAAGATAAAGCCTTCATTCAACCCTTCGCGACCAAAATCCAGCTCCGTGCCATCAATATAGACCAGGCTCTTCGGATCGACAAAAACCTTCACACCATGATCTTCGAACACCACGTCAGCCGCATCAGCCTCATCGACAAATTCCAGCACATACGCCATTCCGGAACAACCGGAGGTGCGCACACCGAAGCGTACGCCGACGCCCTTGCCACGCTTCTCCAGGAAATTCCTGACGTGCTCTGCCGCGGCCGGTGTAATGGTAATCGCCATCAGTGCGCCGCCCACTGTACGGAATTGAGATCGATACCTTCCTTGTACATATCCCACAGCGGTGACAGATCACGCAGCTTGTCGATCTTGCCCAGCACCAGCTGGATGGTGTAGTCGATCTCTTCTTCCGTGGTAAAGCGCCCGATGGTAAAGCGTATGGAACTGTGTGCCAGCTCGTCATTGCGGCCCAGTGCACGCAGCACATAGGAGGGCTCCAGGCTGGCACTGGTACAGGCCGAACCGGACGACACCGCGAGATCTTTCAGCGCCATGATCAGACTCTCGCCTTCCACGTAGTTAAAGCTGATGTTCAGGTTGCCCGGAATGCGATGCTCCAGGTCACCGTTGATATAGACTTCCTCGATATCCTGAAAGCCTTCAAGCAGGCGCTTACGCAAGGTCAGGATGCGTTCGTTATCCGCGGCCATTTCCTCTTTGGCAAGACGGAACGCTTCGCCCATGCCGACGATCTGGTGCGTCGGCAGGGTACCGGAACGCAAGCCGCGCTCGTGCCCGCCACCGTGCATCTGCGCTTCCAGGCGCACGCGCGGTTTACGCTGCACGTACAGGGCGCCGATCCCCTTGGGGCCATAGATCTTGTGCGCGGAAAACGACATCAGGTCGACCTTCAGCTGCTGCAGGTCGATCTCCACCTTGCCGGCACTCTGCGCGGCGTCCACATGAAAAATAATCTTGCGATCACGACAGATCTCGCCGATCGCACCGATGTCCTGGATAACGCCGATTTCATTGTTGACGTGCATGACACTGACCAGCACGGTGTCATCCCGCAGGGCAGCGGCAAACTTGTCCAGGTCCAGCAGGCCGCTGGGCTCCGGGTCCAGGTAGGTCACTTCGTACCCTTCCCGCTCGAGCTGGCGACAGGAATCCAGCACGGCCTTGTGTTCGGTTTTTACCGTAACGATGTGCATGCCTTTCTTTTTGTAGAAGTGTGCCGCGCCCTTCAGGGCAAGATTGTCCGATTCGGTGGCGCCGCTGGTCCAGATAATCTCTTTGGGGTCGGCATTCACCAGCGCAGCTACATTACGCCGCGCCTCTTCAACAGCTTCGTCGGCCTGCCAGCCGAACGCATGCGAACGCGATGCCGGGTTACCGAACATGCCCCCGGGTGTCAGGTAGGAGCACATGACCTCCGCCACGCGCGGATCGACGGGTGTCGTTGCCGAGTAATCGAGATAGATGGGTGTCTTCACAGTCATAATTCAATACACCTGTTGCAATATGTAAACGCTCTACCAGCCGGCCGCCTGGCCGGCCTTGTGTAGCCATTTGATCTGTTTGTCCAGCACCGCCAGCAGCGCATCGATGTCAGCAATGCTCGTTTCCCTGCCGACACTGATACGGATCGCTCCGCGCGCCAGCAGTGCGTCCACGCCCATGGCCAGCAGCACGTGACTCGCCTCGTTCCTGCCACTGGCACAGGCCGACCCGCTGGACACTGCGATACCCTCCCGGTCGAGCTGCATCAGCAGGGTCTCGCCATCGATCCCGGCGACCGCCAGCTGCACGGTATTGGGCAGGCGTTCCGCATGCCCTGCAAACAGGGTGACCTCCGGGTAACGGGCCAGGCCGCTTTCCAGCCGATCACGCAAGTCGTGTGCATGGCGGGCACGTGGCTCCAGTTCCTCCTTTGCCAGCTCGGCGGCCATTCCAAAGCCCACGATACCGGCCACGTTCTCCGTACCGGCGCGCAACCCTCGCTCCTGTCCGCCGCCGTAGACCAGCGGCTCGGGTTCCAGCATCTTGTCGACAATCAATGCGCCGACCCCTCTGGGCCCGTAAATCTTGTGCGCCGACAGGGTCAGCAGCTGTGCCCCGCTGGATTCGAAGTCCAGCCTGATCTTGCCCGCGGCCTGCACCGCATCGGTATGAAAAACGGCTCCGGCCGCTCGTGCCTGTTCCGCCAGGACCGCAATATCCTGGATGACACCGGTCTCGTTGTTCGCCATCATTACCGATACCAGGCGTGTATCCCTGTGCAGCTTGTCTGCCAGCGCCCGCGTCGTCACCCGGCACTGGTCATCGACCTCGACCAGGTCCAGTTGCCAGCCCCTGTCCGTCATCGCCCGCGCCGGTTCCAGCACCGACGGGTGCTCGATACGGCTGACCGCAAGCCGTCCCGCTGCCTGCCCGGCGGTTACCGAATGCAGCGCCAGGTTGTTCGCTTCGCTGCCGCCACCGGTGAAGACCACCTGTGTCGGCTGCACACCAACCAGCGCAGCCACCTGTTCGCGCGCCCGATCCAGCCTGGCGCGCAGCGCGCGACCGAACTGGTGAGTACTGGACGGGTTGCCCGGCAAGCCCTCCATGCACTCCACCATGGCCGCCAGCACGCGTTCATCCAGTGGTGTACTGGCGTTGTAATCCAGGTACCGTTTCATCCAGCACGCCCCGGGAAATCAGACGGGATCAACGGCACTTTCACTGGCTGCAACGCTTACCGCTACAGCCCGCTCATCCGCTTCATCCCTGGCAGCCTGCCTGGCGAGACCCTGCTCCACCAGCTGACCGACCGAAATATCGCTCAGGAATGTATATACCTGCTCGCTCAGTTCGGTCCACAAATCGTGCGTCAGACAACGCTGGCCGTGCTGGCAATCGCCTTTCCCGCCACACCGCGTGGCATCGACGCGTTCATCCACCGCGGCCACCACCTCCGCAACCGCGATGTCATGTGCAGACCGGCTGAGCGAATAGCCGCCCCCCGGCCCTCGCGTACTGGACACCAGGCCGTGCTTGCGCAGGCGCGTAAACAATTGTTCCAGGTAGGAAAGTGAAATACCCTGACGCCTGGAAATACCCGCCAGCGTCACCGGGTGATGGTCCGCGTGTAACGCCAGATCCAGCATTGCCGTTACTGCATAGCGCCCCTTGCTGGTTAATTTCATTCCAACCTGTCCTGACTCAAGTCTCGGAAAACGCGATCAAAATGCCATAACCGAGTAAAACAGTCAAGAATTATCCGGGCTGGATTCCAGGGGTTTTTCGGGTTCTTCCCCGGTTTCAATGGGTTCCGTACTGCAGGCGCTTTCCAGCTCACAGGTACCCAGGTCCGGCATCTGCAAATCGGCCATCTCCGCGCCCAGGCTTTTGAGCCCGCGGCACATGTCTTCCAGGCGTTGGTCCATGATATGAATATGGTCCAGCATATTATTAATGGCGTTGGCCACCGGGTCGGGCGCATCCTTGGTGCTGCCGTAGGCATCGAAGCCCATTTTCCTGGCAATCGCGGCCCGGTGCTCGGGCTGCTCGCCACGCTCGCCACCCACTACGCGCCCCGGCACACCAACCACCGTGGCATCGTCGACGACATCCTTCAACACCACTGCGTTGGACCCGATACGCACATTGTTGCCGATATGCACCGGCCCCAGCACCTTGGCACCTGCACCTATAACGACATTATTCCCCAGTGTAGGATGGCGCTTCCCCTTGTCCCAGCTGGTACCGCCCAGCGTGACACCGTGGTACAGCGTGCAGTCATCACCGATCTCGGCGGTTTCACCAATCACTACGCCCATACCGTGATCGATAAAAAAACGCCGCCCGATGCGTGCGCCGGGATGTATTTCTATGCCGGTGTACCAGCGTGCAATGTTCGCCAGGATGCGCGCCAGCCAGGGCAGGCCGTTACGCGACAACGCATGACTGAGACGATGCATCATCAACGCGTGAATGCCGGGATATGTGGTAAGCACTTCAAAGCGCGTGCGCGCCGCCGGATCGCGTTCAAAGACGCAACTTATATCTTCCTGCAGTCGCTCCCACATAGGTCACCTGGATTAAAAGCGTTTTTACCCGCTGACACGACACGGCTGTAAACACTGTTTATTATAGGCCGGGCAACGACCGGCGTAAATTCAGCGAGGTTCCCTGCCGGCGGCGGTGAGAATACCGCGCAGGATATTGATCTCGTTCTGGTCCGGCCGCGCCCGGTTAAACAGGCGACGTAAACGCCGCATCAACTGTCTGGGATTGTCCGGGTCGAGAAACTCCAGTTCCACCAGCGTCTGTTCCAGGTGAGTGTAGAACTGTTCCATCTGCTCCATACTGGCGTAATCAACCACAGGCTCATGCGGTTTTTCCACAACGCCGGATGCCAGCCTGAGTTCGTAGGCGATCACCTGCACAGCGGCAGCAATATTCAATGACGGATAATCGGCAGCCGTCGGGATCTGTACCAGTTGGTGGCAGCGATCCAGTTCCTCGTTAGTCAGCCCGGTACGTTCCCGACCGAACAGGATCGCCACACCGTCGACATCGGTCTGCCGGTGCACCAGTGCTGCACAGGCGCGCGGGTCCAGCAGCGGTACCGGTAGCGTGCGACTGCGGGCGCTTGCACCGATTACCAGGTCGCAATCTGCAATGGCTTCTTCCAGTGTGCTGAAACAGCCGGCCCTGGCCAGCAGATCGTCGGCCCCGGATGCGCGTGCGGTAGCTTCCGCACTGGGATGCTGCTTCGGCTCAACCAGACGCAACGTATCCAGCCCCATGTTTTTCATGGCCCGCGCAGTGGCACCGATATTGCCGGGATGACTGGTGTTAATCAGTACGATGCAGGGCTGTTTCACAAAGGCGACTCCGGGTTACATCCGCTGGAACGGGAACGGCATGGCCGTGGCAATATCCGCCAGCCCGGCCGCCACCATCACCAGTCGGTCGAAACCCACCGCCACGCCCGCACAATCGGGCAACCCCGACTGCAACGCAGCCAGCAGCTTTCGGTCGAGCGGCAGCGTGGATTGTCCCGCCTGCTCGCGGGCCCGGTTTTCGGCCTCAAAACGTTGTCGCTGTTGCCCGGCATCGGCCAGCTCGTGAAAACCATTGGCCAGCTCGACACCCTTCATATAGAGCTCGAAACGCTCTGCGACCGGGGCCTCTCCTGGCCGGACCTGTGCCAGCGCAGCCTGGCTGGGCGGGTAGTCGTACACAAACACAGGCTGGTCATCAAGGGCCGGTTCCAGGCAGTGTGTGACCAGCAGGTCGAGCCAGGGGTCCAGTGCGCGCTCATCCATGCCACGCGGCACCGACTCCAGCTGCTGTTCGGCAAAGCGCCGGAAATCAGCGACCGTATCGGTCCAGGGGTCAAGTCCGGTACCGTCGTGGAACCATTGCCGGTAGCTGATACGCCTTGCCGGACGGTAATCCGAGTAACCCTCCAGCACAAACGCAAGCAGACGATCCACTTCGTCCATCAGCTCCCGGTGGTCCATGCCCGGCCGGTACCACTCCAGCATCATGAACTCGGGATTGTGCCGACCGCCCAGTTCCCCGTTACGGAAAACATGCGCAAGCTGGTAGACCGGCCCGCTGCCTGCTGCGAGCAGGCGCTTCATGAAAAACTCCGGCGAAGTCTGCAGGTACAGCGACAGGCCATCGGCGCTGCCGGGACCGGTATAGATGCTGGAAAATGATTCGATGGCAGGATCGGTGCTAGCGGCGCGAGACAACTGGGGGGTATCGACTTCCAGTACCGCCTGCTGCCGGAAATACGCACGGATGCGCGCCAGCAGATCCGCGCGCAACGCCAGGGTGTCTGCACCGGCACAGGGCTGCCAGTGCACTGCGCCAGCCGACTCAGTCTTTGGCACGGCCGACGTATTCGCCGGTGCGGGTATCGACCTTGATGGTTTCACCGATATCGATAAACAGGGGCACGCGCACCACGGCACCGGTCTCCAGGGTAGCGGGCTTGCCGCCACCACCGGAGGTATCGCCGCGCACGCCCGGGTCGGTTTCGGTCACTTTCAGTGTCACAAAATTGGGCGTAGCGACACTGATCGGTGCGCCATTCCACAGGGTCACTACACAGTTGTCCTGCTCCTTCAGCCACTTGACGGCATCGGCAACGGCCGTGGCGTCAGCCGGCACCTGCTCATAGCTGACCGGGTCCATGAAATACCAGAATTCACCGTCCGTGTAGAGGTATTGCAGGTCGGTTTCCATTACATCGGCCGCTTCCACGGATTCGCCCGATTTAAAGGTCCGTTCGATAACACGCCCGTTTTTCAGGTTGCGGATCTTGACGCGGTTGAACGCCTGCCCCTTGCCGGGTTTGACAAACTCGTTTTCAATGATCGAGCAGGGGTCGCCATCCAGCATGATTTTCAACCCGCTCTTGAATTCATTGGTGCTATAGGTCGCCATCGAACATCCTTTGTGTTGCAATCCGGAAAAACAGGGACACGTATGATAACCCGAAGCATGCCACTACAACAGCCGCCGGACTGGCAAACACGGCTGGCCCGCGCCATCACCGACCCGGAGACCCTGCTGCGCGCCCTGCACCTGCCCGCGGACCTGCTGCCCGCCGCCCTGCAGGCCGGCTCCACTTTCCGGCTGCGCGTACCGCACGGTTTCGTAGCGCGCATGCGCGCGGGGGACCCCGATGACCCGCTGCTGCGCCAGGTCCTGCCACTGGGAGAAGAACTCACGGTCACGCCCGGTTACAGCAGCGACCCGCTCGCCGAACTGGATGCCATGCCGGCCCCGGGCGTGCTGCACAAATACCGGAAACGCGTGTTGCTGACCACGACCGGCGCCTGCGCCGTACACTGCCGCTACTGCTTCCGCCGTCATTATCCCTACGGCAGCGCCAACCCCACACGCGCCTTTGCACAGACGCTGGAATACCTGCAGCAACAGCGCGACGTCAATGAAGTCATTCTCAGCGGCGGCGACCCGCTGACCCTGTCTGACCAGCGTCTGGCCGCGCTGGCAACTGCACTGGAGTCGGTCCCGCACCTGCAGCGCCTGCGCATTCACAGCCGGGTCCCTGTGGTACTGCCGGAGCGCGTTGTCCCGGAACTGCTCGACTGGATGAGCGCCACACGCCTGCAACTTGTACTGGTGATACACAGCAACCACGGCAACGAAATCGACCCCGCTGTCAGCGCCGCCCTGCAACCACTGCACGCGGCCGGCGTCACCCTGCTCAACCAGTCTGTTTTACTGCGCGGGGTGAACGATTGCGCTGCGACACTCGTCGAGCTCAGCGAGCGACTGTTCGCCGCGCACGTGCTGCCGTATTACCTGCACCAGCTGGACCCGGTGCAGGGCGCTGCGCACTTCGCAGTTGCGGACCACCGGGCCAGGGAGCTGCTGCAGGAAGTACGCAACAGCCTGCCCGGTTACCTGGTACCGCGGCTGGTGCGAGAACTGGCCGGACAGCCGGCAAAGACTCCTGTTTAGCCATAAATAACAGCCTCTTACCACGCAGCACCCGAACCCTTTGCGTACACCACCCGGCGCTTCCGGCAATCCTCCTCTGCGCATGGCCAAAGGACGTCCATTGCACCGATTCAGTTTTAGCGCTGCGGGACGATAGCCCCTTCGGGAAGCGGTGAGACGACCGGGCAGCGGCAGGGTCGCAACCGCCACAGCCAATAGCAACCAGCGGATACAACGCCCATGCAACTTTATGTACCCAACCGAACAGCACCGAAAAGCGGGTCTTTCGACAGCACCCCCGCCAGCGTTAAAAAATGGATCGACAACCTGCCGATGGCCAATATCGGCACTACCACGCGGCTGCTGTTTGAAGCCATTACCGAACTGAACCACCAGGATATCCCTGCCCAGCAGCGTTTTAAAACGCTGGAACTGCTGCACCGGCCGGTGCGCTATGTCACCGAGCGCATGAAAAAACACTATGTCGGGCAAGCGTTGCCTCTGTCTCCGCGCAATCTCAAGATCGCCAGGCTGTCGCGGGAAATATCCCATTCGCTTGCCACTGGCTACAAGGTGCTGGTGATGGAGCAGATCGCCGGTATCGGGCGCAGGGACAGAAAACTCCTGATTACCGCCATTCACCGCTCCATCCGGCAGTTGAGCATGGTTCTGCTGAAGGCCTACCAGGTCTACGAGCCCTACCCGCAATCGGTCTGGCTGGAATTGCATTCCCTGTACCGCTACGCGGAGAGCAAACGCCTGCACAAGGTTGAAGTAGCAGAAGAAGATGCCGGCGACAAACAGGCCTCTACCATTGCCAGTGCCTACAAGCAGATGTTGTTGCTGGCGCTCGCCTGTCCCTACCGTCTGCGCCACAGCGAAGCGGAAGATGTATACCAGGCACTGGAAGGCTGGGCGGCCTACGCGGATCTGCAACCGCTCGGCAAGTTCACTGAAGCCCTGTTTTCCACCAACCTGGACTCGGACCAGCCGCCCAGTTACCTGGTGCTGCGTGATGGCAGTGACAACTGTCATACCACGCGCATCCTGGCGACCCGCAAACTGGCCGAACACCTGCGCAGGGAACTGTCGGACAAGAGCGGTGCAAATTCCGGGAAACCCCGCCACCGGGTCAAGGCCGCCACCCTGCGCCGCCTGATGCTGGCCTGGGGTGTCATGCCCAAACGGCGTTTTTCCAGGGTCAGGGACCATTCGCAGGTCGTGGTCGCCATGGGTTTGAGCTCTATACACTATTTTGTCAGTGGCGAAGCCGCCTTCAACGACGCCGGCGATGCGCACAACTGTCACCGTGAACTGGGTGCCGGGAGCGGCAGCACCCCGCAACTGGATCATGCCCGTTTCAGTGCCAGGACCACCCGTGATCGTGAACATCAGGGCAAGCTGCCCGATGTATGGGAAATGAACTACACCCTGGAAGGCGACCCCAAACCTTCCAGCCTGGAAGACGCCGTTACCCGTGCCGCCCTGGGGGTACAGATCGACACCAGTCACTGTACCCAGAGCTGGAAAATGGTCAACGTCAGTGCCGGCGGCTACTGCCTGTTATGGGACAATGTGGAAACCACCCGCGCCCAGGTCGGTGAGCTGCTGGGTATTCGCGAGGAAAGCGACCCCGACACCTTTCACTGGCGCCTGGGCGTGATCCGCTGGCTGAAGTATGCCGACAAGCGTGGACTGGACCTCGGCGTACAGATGCTGTCACCCGGAGCGGTCGGTATCGCGGCGCGGCTCGACAAAAAAGGCAAGGTCAGGGACGAAGACTATACGCGCGGGCTGCTGTTGCCCGAAATCGCCTCGCTGCAGCAGGCGGCCACCCTGTTACTGCCCTCGCCGCCCTTCCAGCCGGGAGACACGGCCATCGCCAACTGTCACGGCAAGGACGTGCGCGTAAAGCTGACCAAACTGGTGGAAAATACCGGCAGCTTCGCCCAGTTCCAGTTTATTTCGCTGGGTGAAATCAGCCAGCCGCAGACCCGGAAACCGGCCAGGGCCCCCAAACCGAATGATTTTGACGACGTCTGGGAGTTACTCTGAAACCGGTCAGAACAGGGCCTTGAACAGGTCCGGGTACTCGATTTCACCACCATCGGACAGGGCGCCATCCACCAGCTCCATGGCGGTAAGCGCATCGTCGGGAATAGACAGGTTGGCGGTAATATCCCAGTCCTTCGCCGGTTTGAAACCAAAACGGAGATAATAGTCGGGGTGCCCGGCCACCACGATGGCGCCGTAACAGAGTGGTTTGGCGCGCGCCACAGCGGCCTCGATCAATTCCGATCCGATGCCGCGATGCGACTGGGAAGGAACCACCGACATGGGACCGAGGGCCAGCACGTCCTTGTCACCGCCGGGTGCGTGCAGGCGCACCCTGGACAATACGACATGGCCGACAATACGCCCGTTCAGCTCGGCGACCAGTGACAGGTCCGGAATAAACCCGTCGGTTTTTCGCAATTCCCCCACCAGTTGCGCTTCCGCCTCGCCCTGGAAAGCGCTCAGATTGACGACATCGATGGCGCGGAAATCATCCGCAGTCTCGGCCCGTACCTTGATTGGCTGCATACTCCGTCCCCGCTCTTGTGTTGCCCGCATGCTAGCAGGAAATCCCTGTATGGAAAAGCAGTTACAGGATACCGCGGCAAATTCCGGGTGTTCGGCCGCGGGTAAAGAAATCGGCTTCCGCGCCGACACAGGGTAGGCGCAACAGCGGCATTCAGGCACGCGAGGAACTTTTTCTCAGGAGATTGGCACGCACATGGACAAGGAACACACGTTGCGACTGCTGGTGGTCGAAGAAACCCGCAACGACGCGGAGGCACTGGCCAACGTGTTACGCAATGCCGGCCAGGCATCACGTCTGACCTATGCAGAAAACCTGGACGCAATCGGCGCAGCACTGGATGCCCAGGCGCCTGACCTGATCCTGTGCGCCACCGGCCTGGAAGACGCTTCGCTTGCTGCGGTCGCAGAACTGCTGCACCAGCGGCAGCTGAACGTGGCAATGATCGCCATCGGCGAGTCCTGTGACGAAGCAGGCATCATCGAGGCCATGCGCGACGGGGCCGCCGACCTGTGCTCTTATGATATGCCGGAACATCTGCAACTGGTGGTAAAGCGCGAGCTGTCGCAGGCCCAGACCAGCCAGAGCGCTCACGACTACGAAGCCCGGTTCCGCGAAAGCGAAAAACGCGCCCGTATGCTGATGGAAAGCTCTCGCGACGCGATTGCCTATGTGCACGAAGGCATGCACATCTTCGCCAACAGCTCCTACCTGGAGATGTTCGGTTTTGACAGTCTGGACGAAATCGAAGGCACCCCCATCATGGATATGGTGGCGCCGGATGACCACGCAGAGTTCAAGGACTTCCTGCGTAATTACGGCAAGAACGGTGAACAGGAAGGCAGGCTGGCGACCAACGGCCTGTTGCCGGATGGCAAAACCTTTAAGGCGGAAATGGAATTTACCGCCGCCAGTATCGACGGCGAACCCTGCACGCAGATCGTGATCCGCAGCCAGGTGGCCGCCAGCGCCGAGCTGGAGCAGAAACTCAAGTACCTCAGCAAACAGGATACACTGACCGGCCTGTTCAACCGCCAGTATTTCCTGGAAGAACTGGAACTCGCGGTAACGGATACACTGAGCGGTTCCAGCAGTGCCGCCGTCATCTACCTGCTGATGGACAACTTCAAGGACATCAAGGACAGCATCGGTATCGGCGCAGCCGACATGGTCATCAACGACATTGCCGAACTGCTGCGCGAACACTGCAGTGAAAAGGATATTGCCGCACGCTTCGGCGACCACTCCTTCACCGTGCTGCGCCGCGATTGCGACCCGGAATCCATCCAGGCACTGGGCGAGAAGCTGCGCCAGGCGATCGAGGACCACATTGCCGATGTGGAAGGCCAGTCGGTCACGACCACCTGCAGTATCGGCATGACCGTGGTCGCGGAAAGCACACCATCCGCGCACGAAGTCATTTCACGCGCCGACCTGGCCTGTGAGGTGGCGCGTTCCTCCGGCGGCAACAAGATACACCTGCACAACCCGGTAGTGGACGAAAAAATCGGCAAGGAACGCGACCAGCAGATGCACACGCTCATCCGCACGGCCCTGGAAGAAAACCAGTTCCAGCTCCTCTACCAGCCGATTGTCAGCCTGCAGGGCGAGGAAGGCGAGAACTATGAAGTACTGTTGCGCATGCAGAACGACGAAGGCGAATATATTCTCCCGAGCCAGTTCCTGCCGCTCGCTGAACAGACCGGGCAGATGTCGGAAATCGATCACTGGGTAATCCGCAACGCGGTGCAGAAACTTGCCGAACATCGCGCCCAGGGCGCCGACACCTGCTTCTTCATCAAGGTGGCGGCTGCCACATTGACCAACGAGGAACTGCCGGCCTACATCCACCAGTGCATGAAGGAAGTGCGGCTGCCGGGTGATGCACTGGTGTTCGAGATTGCCGAAAAACACGCGGCCCAGCAGTTGAAACACGCCAGGAACTTTGTCAGGACCTTGCAGGAACTGCACTGCCGCACCGCACTGGAGCATTTTGGCGCCAGCCCCAACTCGTTCCAGTTACTCAAACACCTGCCAGTGGACTACCTGAAAATCGACGGCTCCTTCATTCACAACCTGGCCAGTGATACCGACAACCAGGCCATGGTGAAATCGATCCTGGATACGGCCAAATCGATGAACAAGCAGTGTATTGCGGAATATGTGCAGGATGCCCACAGCCTTGCAGTACTCTGGCAAAGCGGCATTCATTTCATCCAGGGCAATTTCCTGCAGGAGCCCAGCGAAGCACTGGACTACGACTTCTCCAGCGAAATCGCCTGATCGCACCAGGCCAGGTTACCGGACCGGCCGCCTCCCGAAAACGACTAATCCAGGACGTGCGACACCAGGCCGTCCGCCAGTTTGGGCTCAAACCAGGTGGACTTGGGCGGCATGACTTCGTTGGCATCCGCGACCGCCATCAGGTCTTCCATGCTGGTAGGAAACAGGGAAAAAGCCACGGCCATTTCGCCGCTGTCCACCCGCCTTTCCAGCTCTGCCAGGCCACGAATCCCGCCGACAAAATCGATGCGCGGATCGGTACGCGGGTCGCTGATCCCCAGCAAGGGTTCGAGCAGCTTATCGGCCAGCAGACTGACATCCAGTCGCGCGACCGGATCCTGCGGCACCCGGTCGGCATGTATCCGCAGGCGGTACCAGTTGCCGTTCAGGTACATGCCGAACTCACCCGGCTGCGCAGGCGTAACCGCGCCATCTTCAGGGCGGATATCGAAAGCGGTTTCCAGTTTTTCCAGCAGGGCCTGTTCGGACAGGCCATTCAGGTCTTTTACCACCCGGTTGTAATCCAGAATTTTCATCTGGGTATGCGGGAAAATTACCGCCAGGAAATAACTGCTCATGGCATCCGGGCCACCCTTCTTGCTGGCTGCCACCCGCGATCCCGCAGCGGAACGGTGGTGTCCATCCGCGATGTAGATCGCTTCCATGCGATCGAAACCGGCACTCAGCTGTTCGATGATGGAAGGGTCCGTCACCACCCACAGGGTGTGCCGGACGCCGTCGTCCGCGGTCAGGTCGTATTCCGGCGCGGCCGAGGTGACCGACTCGATAAGCTGATCGATGTCCGGCTGCGAACGGTAGGCCAGCAACACGGGGCCGGTCTGGGCATTGAGCGCCTCGATCTGGCGCACCCGGTCATCCTCCTTGGCCGGTCGCGTGAATTCGTGTTTGCGAATCCGGTTGACGTCATAGTCTGCAACTGACGCCACGGCCACCAGGCCGGTCTGCACATGGTCGCCCATGGTAATGCGATACACGTAGTACACCGGCTGATCATCACGCTTCAGTATGCCGTCGGCGATCATGCGTTGCATATTCTCCGCCGCCCGGGCGTACACGGACGCGTCATAGGGGTCGGTACCTTCCGGCAGATCGATCTCCGCTTTGGAAATATGCAGGAAACTCAAGGGGCGATCCGCTGCCTGCTGCCGGGCTTCGCTGCTGTTCAGCACATCGTAGGGGGGCGCAAGCACTTCAGCGGCGCGTTCCGGTACCGGCCGCAGACCGGCAAAAGGTCGAATCAGGGGCATGAGGGTGTGTCCTGGGTGAAAATCAACAGCCGCGTATTCTACCTGCGCCCGGCGCACCGTGCACGGTCTATACTTGGTGTAGACAGGGATACAGGAGGGCAGGACCATGGGACAGCGCTTGCGACACCCCGAATTTGACGAATACGGACTCCTGAAGGACCCCCGTGACTGGTCCCCCGCGCTGGCGCGCGAGCTGGCCGGCGAGGCGGGTATCCGTGAACTCAGCGACGCACACTGGGCGTTTATCCACTCACTGCAGGATTACTACCGGGAATTTCACGTGCCGCCACCCACCGCCAGGATCTGCCACCACCTGCAGTTAGCGCACGGCTGTGGCCACGATCTGTTTGCCACCTGCCTGAATGCATGGCGTATTGCAGGACTTCCCGACCCGGGAGAGGAAGCAAAATCCTACCTGTCCGCCGAGTAGGGTAGCGCGGCGTACAACAACCCGGGACGGAAACACCGGAAGCGGGCACAGAGGCGCTATTCGCGCACCAGTTTTTCCACCCGTTGCAGGCCACGCGGCAGTTTCCTGCCCTTGCGGCCGCGATCACCGGCATACTGCTCGAGGTCGGCGAGTTTCAGTTTCAGGTGACGTTTCCCCGCGTACACCACCAGGCAGGCATCCGCTGACACGCTGGCAACACCCACCATGGCTTCTTCTCCGCTGGCGAGTTTCTTAGCGCTGACCCCCTGGATCTTGATGCCCTTGCCACGGTTGAGTTGCGGAATTTCAGCGGCCGGAATCACCAGCATGTGTCCCTGCTGATCCACCGCGGCCACCCGGTCCGCAGCCGCATCCTGCACCGGGGCCGGCAACAGCACCCGGGCATGCCTGGGCACCGACAACACCGACTTGCCTGCCCGGGTGCGCGCTGCCAGGTCACCCAGCCGGGCAATGAAGCCATACCCCGCACTGGTCGCCAGCAGGTACCGGCTGTCCGGGTCACCTGCCAGCACACCGACAAAATGCGCCCCTTCGGGCGGGTTGAAGCGCCCGGTCAGCGGTTCCCCCTGGCCACGCGCTGATGGCAGGCTGTGTGCGGCCAGCGTGTAGGCGCGCCCGCTGGAATCGAGGAAGACCACTTGCTGGTTGGTACGCCCGTAGGCTGCGGCCAGGAAGCGGTCACCGGACTTGTAACTCAGTGATTCAGGGTCGATTTCGTGCCCTTTGGCCGCCCGCACCCAGCCTTTTTCGGACAGCACCACCGTTACCGGTTCGCTGGCGATGAGCGCCGTCTCATCCATCGCCCGGGCCACGGGACGTTCCACCAGGCGCGAGCGACGCGGGTCGCCGTAGGCTTCGGTATCCGCCTGGATTTCTTGCTTGACCAGGGTACGCAGGCGACGTTTTGACGCCAGTATCTTTTCCAGCGTATCCCGTTCCGCGCTGAGTTCGTCCTGTTCACCACGGATTTTCATTTCCTCCAGGCGCGCCAGCTGCCGCAGTTTCAGATCAAGAATGGCATCGGCCTGCAGTTCGCTGATTTTGAAGCGTTTCATCAATACCGGCCGGGGCTCGTCCTCGCTGCGGATAATGGCAATGACCTCGTCGATATTGAGATAGGCCACCAGCAAACCATCCAGGATATGCAGGCGGTTGAGTACCTTGTCCAGGCGGTACTGCAGGCGGCGCGTTACCGTAGCCAGTCGGAATTCCAGCCACTCCCTGAGCAGGGTGCGCAGGTCCTTGACCGCTGGCCGGCCGTTCAGGCCGATCATGTTGGTATTGACGCGGTAACTGCGTTCCAGGTCCGTGCTGGCAAACAGGTGCGACATCAGGGCATCCACGTCGATACGGGCGGAGCGCGGCACGATCACCAGGCGAGTCGGGTTTTCATGGTCGGATTCATCGCGCAGGTCCGCCACCATCGGCAGTTTTTTGGCCGTCATCTGCGCGGCAATCTGCTCCAGCACCCGGTTACCGGATACCTGGTAAGGCAGTTCGGTTACCACGATGTCGCCGTTTTCCTGCTCGTAGCAGGCGCGGATACGCACACTGCCGCTACCGGTGCGATAGGCATTCAGCAGGTCTTCGCGCGGGGTGATGATTTCGCCACCGGTGGGATAATCCGGGCCGGTGATGTGTTCGCACAATTCGTCGACGCTGGCTTTGGGGTGCTCCAGCAGGTGGATCACGGCACTCGATACTTCCCGCAGGTTGTGCGGGGGGATGTCCGTGGCCATACCCACGGCAATACCGGTCGCACCATTGAGCAGCACCGCGGGCAGGCGCGCCGGCAACAGCAGGGGCTCCTGCAGCGTGCCGTCGAAATTGGGGGCCCAGTCCACGGTGCCCTCGCCCAGCTCGGCCAGCAGCACTTCGGCAAACGGTGCCAGGCGTGCTTCGGTGTAGCGCATGGCGGCAAACGATTTCGGGTCATCCGTCGAGCCCCAGTTACCCTGCCCGTCCACCAGCGGGTAGCGGAAGGCGAATGGCTGCGCCATGTGCACCATCGCCTCGTAGCAGGCCGAGTCGCCGTGCGGGTGGAACTTGCCCAGCACGTCACCCACGGTGCGCGCGGATTTCTTGAACTTGGCGCGCGCCGACAGTCCCAGTTCGGACATGGCATAGACGATGCGTCTCTGCACCGGTTTCAGGCCGTCACCAATATGCGGCAGGGCACGATCGAGTATCACGTACATGGAATAATCCAGGTACGCCTTTTCGGTAAAGCGGTGCAGGGGAAGGGTTTCTACGCTTTCAAGGGTGGTTTCGCTGGCCATGCCCGTTCCGTGTCTGTGACAAAACGGGGCTATTGTAACCGGCGCCCGGATAGAGAGTGAAATTTCTTCCTGACCGTGGAGCGCTTCAGTCTGCGCGAGTGGCGCCGCGCAGCAGCGCCCATTCATCCGTGATATCGATCATTTCACCGTAACCGACCAGCGAGTGCGCCAGGTCGGACAACCTGATTGCACGGTGTTTCGACTGGGCGCGCACCGAGTCGATCATTTTGTCCAGCGCCTTCTCATCCAGCGGCCGGGTGAAGGTCGATACGATTTTTATGCAGCGCCAGTCGGTACGTTCGGTCAGCCCCGTAAGGAAGGCTTCGCGCCGGGCATCGCTGGCGAAATCCAGTTCGGTTGCCGCCTGTATAAAAGACGCCCCGGTCAGTTCATCGCGTTCCTTGTACAGGTACATTTCCAGCTCGAACGGGGTTGGATGGTCACTGGCGTTACGACTCTGCCGCAACAGTATCTGCACGGCATCATACAATGCGGAAACCACCCTGGGTTCATTGATACAGCGGAAATCCGTCCCGCTGCCGTCCGAAAAATAATCCGCCAGCGGACTGCCCGCCTCCGGCACCCCGACGCACTGAAGATGCGCCCCCCCTTCGTTGCTGCGTCCCAGGAAAAACGGCACCGTGGGCGTATTGGCCGCCAGCAGCGCTTCGTAGACCCGCGATGCGGTCGCACCCCAGATATCGCCGATATCCACACCGAGCTTGTGCTGGTTCTTGGTAATCAGCTCGACAAAAAACTCCTTGAGCCCTTCCCGCTTGCCACCCATGACGCGCTCCAGCATCAGCATCGTACCCGTCTCGTTGTCCAGGGCATGCACCACGCGGTAGGGAATGTCCATCAGGTTGGTTGACGATTTCTTCTGCTGCAGCGAGACTAGTCCAATCTTGACGGTTACCCCGGTCCTAACCGACATACGTGCCTGCAACTGGATACGCATACCGCGCGTGGAGATATCCTTCGAGGTAGCCTCCAGCACGCGGTCACCGATGCGCACATCCACTCTGGTTTCCGCCAGGTAGCGATCCTCACGACGCCGCTCCACGTAGCCGAAGCGAATCAACTCGGGACGCAGCTGCTCATTCGACAGCGTCACCCGGTCCAGCACCGTTCCGTCCTGCAGGCCACGGCACTCGGTACCCACCCAGGCTGCCAGGCTGTCTGCCCCGGTGTCCGATTCCTTCTTCAGGGACCGGAAACCCTGCGTTATGTCGACCACGTAGCCGATGTAGCGCAGCCTGCCGAGACGCTCCCGCAGCGCTGCCATCTGTGTTTCGGATTTGTATTGCAGGCGCTGTGAAACCTCGTCCAGCTTGCTGTCAGCAACCGGTGCTGCCGGTACGCGGCTGACGTGCAGTTTGACAATACAGTGTTCTGACTGCTCCAGGGTATAGCACAGCATGGCCTGAAAGGCCGCGGGTGTAGCACACTCGAAATCGGCCATGGAATAAATGCGCTGACACTGGTCCCGCTCGCCACGCCGACGGAACATGACCAGCACAACGGAGTGCTGCTGTTGCAACTGCTCAAGGCGTGCGGGCAGGCACAGGGGGGTAAAATTGTAGTTATCCTCGTCGGTGCAGAAAAACCGCGCCAGGTGCGAGTTGCCCTCGCTCATCGCCACCGCCCCGGTGCGCAAACCGGCCTCGTGCTGCTCCACGAAAAAGGGGATCTGGGTCGCACTTTGCGCGTAACAACGTTCGTAGTACCAGCTCAGGATGGACTGGTACTCGTCATCGACATCCAGTTTGTAACGACTCTGGTAACGCTCGACCAATGCTTCCAGCAGGGCGGAAAAACCGGGCGGTTTCGCGAGGTCCAGGCGCTGCAGGCACAGTACGGTTTCGGTGTCCCGTTCTTCGCTGGATACAATCCGGTAAGGGATGCGGTTCACGCGTATCTTGCCCGCTTCATCCGCCAGTCCCGGCCAGGAAACCGTCACCTCCTGCTCCGGCTGCAGTGTAGTCAGGCCCTTGACCAGCACCTGGGTTCCACACACGGAAACATCCCTGGTAGTGGCATTGGTTTTTATATTACCGCGCTCCAGGATTACGTTGCAGGCGTACTTCAGGCGCGGGTGGGTACGCTTGCGAAAATAACCCAGCGGCAACAGGGCGGGATTCTCCACCAGGTCCGCGGGCAGATCACGCGTACCGGTATCGACGCTCTGACCGGCCCGTTCCAGTGCCGCGGCACGCGCCCGTTCCAGGCGGCGCTGTTCGATCTGCTGACGCTGCTGCTCGGCTTCTGCACGCGCGGTCTCCCGGGCCTGGAGCGTGTGGGAGCCCCCGACGATGGCTTCGAAAGTACCCACCGTGTACACACCGTTATTATCGAGCAGCCCCTGCTCGAACATCTCGAAAGAGACATCGTCCAGGTAGTGAATACGATCATTGAAGGCATAGCGCCGGCATTCCCCGGCAACCCGACCGCGCATATCGATGGTCTGGAAACAGGGTCGTGTCAGGCGGGATTCTTCCATGCGTTGCAGGAAACGGCCGGTATCGGAGCTTTCCGCCACGATTTCGATGACCAGTTCCTTGTCATTGGCACTGACCCGCGAACGCTTGAAATGTTTGACGATAATCTCGCCCATGCTGTCCCGTCGCGCCGCTCCCGGCGCACCCCTGAAATCATCCGGCACCCGCCCTTGAAATACCTGTTTTTTTCTTTGGTATACAGCAGGTTAAGAAACGACAGCCGTGTGGCCGCCCGGTACAGCCTATATATCGGCAAGATTGCCGTTTTTCTCCAGCCAGCTGCGGCGGTCGGAAGCACGGTTTTTGGCCAGCAACAGGTCGAGGATTTTATGGCTGTCATCACCAGCCTGCACCGTCAACTGAACCAGTCGGCGGGTATCCGGGTCGATCGTGGTCTCACGCAGTTGCATGGGGTTCATTTCGCCCAGGCCCTTGAAGCGCTGCACACTGACCTTGCCCCGGATTTTCTCCGCGGTAATGCGGTCCAGCACACCCTTCTGTTCGGCATCGTCCAGCGCATAGAACACCTGTTTACCCACGTCGATGCGGTACAGCGGTGGCATGGCGACGTACACGTGCCCTGCCTCCACCAGGGGCCGGAAATGCCGCAGGAACAGGGCACACAACAGGGTGGCAATGTGCGCGCCGTCGGAATCGGCATCCGCCAGGATACAGATCTTGCCATAGCGAAGATTTTTCAGGTCGGAAGAACCTGGTTCGGCCCCGATAGCCAGTGTGATGTCGTGCACGGTCTGTGACGCCAGCACCTCGGCCGGGTCGACCTCCCAGGTGTTCAGGATCTTGCCGCGCAGGGGCATGATGGCCTGGTACTCGCGATCACGCGCCTGTTTCGCCGAACCACCGGCGGAATCCCCTTCCACCAGGAACAGCTCGGAACGCTGCAGGTCGTTACTGGCACAGTCCGCCAGCTTGCCCGGCAGGGCAGGTCCACTGGTGACCTTTTTGCGCACGACTTTTTTCCCGGCACGCTGACGGCTCTGGGCGTGCTGGATCGCCAGCTGGGCAATCTGCTCACCGGCTTCTGTGTGCTGGTTCAGCCACAGGCTGAAGGCATCCTTGACCACACCGGATACAAAGGTTGCACACTCGCGCGACGACAGGCGTTCCTTGGTCTGGCCCGAGAACTGCGGTTCGATGAGTTTGACCGACAGGATGTAGGCGCAGCGTTCCCACACGTCGTCGGGGGTGATCTTGATACCCCGCGGCAACAGGCTGCGGAACTCGCAAAACTCGCGGATCGCTTCGGTCAGCCCGCTGCGCAGGCCATTGACATGGGTGCCGCCCTGCGCGGTCGGAATCAGGTTCACATAGCTTTCGGTAACCAGTTCCCCGTTTTCCGGCAACCACACCAGCGCCCACTCGGCAGCCTCGGAATTCCCCTCGAACCTGCCAACAAACGGCTCTTCCGGTACGCAGCCGACTTCACCCAGCTCATCCACCAGGTAATCACGCAGGCCGTCCTGGTAGTGCCAGGTCCGGGTTTTCCCGCTTTTTTCATCCAGCAGCCGTACTTCCAGGCCCGGGCACAACACCGCCTTGGCCCGCAGCACGTGCTGCAGGCGCGGCAGGGAAAATTTTGCCGAATCAAAAAATTCCGGGTCCGGCCAGAAACGCAGCGTGGTGCCGGTATTCTGTTTACCGACCTTGCCGATCTCGTCGAGACCGGACACTTTTTCACCGCCACGGAAGGACAGGTTATATTCCTTGCCGGCGCGCCGCACCCAGACTTCGAGTTGCTTCGACAGAGCGTTGACCACCGACACACCGACACCGTGCAGGCCACCGGAAAACTGGTAGTTCTTGCCGGAGAACTTGCCACCGGCGTGCAGACGGGTAAGGATCACTTCGGCACCGGATACCCCCTCTTCCGGGTGAATATCCACCGGCATGCCGCGACCATCATCCTTTACCTGCAGGGACCCGTCTTTAAATACCGTGACTTCTATCCGGCTGGCGTGGCCGGCAATGGCCTCATCGACACCGTTATCGATGACTTCCTGAGCAAGGTGGTTGGGGCGCGAGGTATCGGTATACATCCCCGGTCGTTTGCGCACCGGGTCAAGTCCGCTGAGTACTTCGATCGAAGCGGCGTCATATTTACTGGCCATGGCAGGTCGGTTTCAGGATAAGGTACCAGCGCGCTATGCTACCGAAAGCACGCGCCGGGTTCTATCAGTATGGATGATTACCGGCTTTCAGCCTGGCGATGATACCGGCTTTCATGGCTTCCAGGTCACCACCCGGCAAGGGGCAGAAGTAGCGCTCGATCAACGCATCCCGGTAACGGTCCTGGCCCGTTTTTCGCACAAAACGCCACTCTGACCTGCGCACCGGGCGAAACCGGCCGCGACTGCCGTAGGCATAGCGCTTCACCTTGCCGTGGTTACAGACGATGCCTTCGTAACTCACATTATCCACGCCGTCAGCAGAACGCAGGACCGCCGTGTAGCGAACCGCGCGATCCTTACCGACAGTGAGCGAGTTTCCGTCGATGAACAGGGTATACGGAAAGCCCGGCATGGAAAGATCGACCTGGATCAGGGCGTCCGGGGTCGGCCAGGGCGGCAGGTGAACAACGTCCTCCTTCCATTCCTTCTCTTCCTCGCCAACGTAGCCGGGATTGAAACCCTCATTGTAGGTGTCATCGTCATCGCCCACGTCTATCGCCAGGGCCATGCCGGCCCACAACAGACACAGCACACACAAACCCGCCCCTAGCCAACGCATTCTGTTCATCGCCACCATCCTGCTTTTTGATACAGTGTAGCGGCTTGAAAACGCCGGGGACAGGGCTTGCACTGTCCCCGACCGGTCATCAGCTCTCGACCTGGATGCGCTTGGGCTGCAGTTTTTCCTGCTTCGGGATCACGATTTCCAGCACACCGTCTTTGGACCGGGCGGTAATCTCGTCCGGGTTGGCGGTATCCGGCATACTGAAGCGGCGGTAAAAACTCCCCCGCACACGCTCCACGCGCTTGTAGCCTTCGCGTTCG
>Ga0256841_1000432_pt1 | contig 43567 bp, 26 predicted proteins | sample 356308metaG_FD_185971 | JGI IMG/M metagenome (GOLD analysis project Ga0256841, IMG submission 185971) | Hydrothermal vent microbial communities from Mid Atlantic Ridge, Atlantic Ocean - 356-308 | ecosystem: Environmental > Aquatic > Marine > Hydrothermal vents | place: Atlantic Ocean: Mid...
ACCCCCGAGACCGGCCGAATGATCGTCATCGAGATGAACCCCCGGGTCTCCCGCTCTTCGGCCCTGGCTTCCAAAGCCACCGGCTACCCCATCGCCAAGGTCGCCACGCTGCTGGCGGTAGGCTACACTCTGGATGAGATCACCAACGACATCACCGGTACTCCCGCCAGCTTCGAACCGGTCATCGACTATATCGTCACCAAGATCCCCCGCTTTACCTTCGAGAAATTTCCCCAGGCCGAAAGCACCCTGACGACGGCCATGAAATCGGTCGGTGAGGTCATGAGCATCGGCCGGACCTTCAAAGAGTCCTTCCAAAAAGCCCTGGTCTCCCTGGAGACGGGGCTTATCGGATTCGATCCCGTCGATTGCGACGACGAGACCCTCACCCGGCAGATCCGCCGCCCCAACGCCGAGCGAATCCTCTACCTTTTCGAAGCTTTACGCCGGGGCAGAAGCGTACAGGAGATCCACGAGCTCTGCCGTATCGACCCCTGGTTCCTCTATCAGTTTGAGGAGCTTGCCGCCAGCGAGGCCTCTATCGTCCTGGAGACACTCCATGACGCCTCTGCTCTACGCAGACTCAAAACGGAGGGATTCAGCGACGCCATGATCGCCGCGGTGATCAACCGCAGAGAGGGGCTACAGCTGACAGAAAACGACATCTACAACGCCCGGAAAAAACTGGGCATCGAGCATCAGTACAACGAAGTGGATACCTGCGCGGCCGAATTCGAAGCCCTGACGCCCTACCTCTACTCCACTACCAACATCACTTCCCTCCCCGATGCGGGACGCAAAGCCAAGGCGGGCAAAAAAGTCCTGGTCATCGGCGGCGGCCCCAACCGGATCGGTCAAGGGATCGAATTTGACTATTGCTGCGTCCATGCCGCCTTTGCCCTGCAAGATATGCAGATCGAATCGATCATGTACAATTGCAATCCCGAAACCGTCTCCACCGACTACGATACCAGCGATATCCTCTACTTCGAGCCCATCGACTTCGAACATGTCCGCAGCGTCATCGAGACCGAAGAGCCCGACGGCGTCATCGTCCACTTCGGCGGCCAAACGCCTCTGAAACTGGCCAAAAACCTCACCGCCGTCGGCGCCAAGATCATCGGGACGCCAGCACGGGTCATCGACCTGGCCGAAGATCGGGAGAAGTTCAGCGCCTTCATCGAAAAGCTCGGCCTACGCCAGCCGGAAAACGGCACCGCCTTTACCAAGGATGAAGCCATCGCCATCGCGGGCCGTATCGGCTATCCGGTCCTGGTTCGCCCCAGCTTCGTCCTTGGAGGCCGGGCGATGCGGACCGTCTACAACGATGCGGAGCTCCGCGAATATATGGAGGAGGCGGTTCAGGTCTCCAACGACTCCCCGGTACTGATCGACAAGTTCCTGGACAACGCGATCGAACTGGACGTCGACGCCATTTCCGACGGCAAGGAGGTCTATATCGGCTCGGTGATGCAGCACATCGAAGAGGCCGGCATCCACTCGGGCGACAGCGCCTGCTCTCTGCCGGCGGTCTCGGTCCCCGAGACGATCTTGGAGCAGATCAAGAAGCAGACCATGGAGATCGCCCTGGGGCTGGGCGTCGTGGGTCTGCTCAACATCCAATACGCCATCCACAACGGCGAGATCTACCTCATCGAGGTCAACCCCCGCGCCTCCCGGACCGTTCCTTTCGTCTCCAAAGCCACCGGCGTCCCCCTGGCCAAAGTCGCCACCCGGGTCATGGTCCGGGGCGATCTCCGGGAAGCCCTGGAGTATTACGACACCTTCAAGATGGTCGACTACTCCAAGATACCGATGGAACCGAAACTTACAGGACATATCGCCGTCAAAGAAGCGGTTTTCCCCTTCAACAAACTCCCCGGCTCCGACTTGATCCTGGGACCCGAGATGAAATCGACCGGCGAAGTGATGGGAATCAGCGAGAGCTTCGGCATGAGCTTCGCCAAAAGCCAATTCGCCTCCAAGAACCTTATCCCTCTCGAGGGCAAAGTCTTCCTCTCTCTGACGGAGATCGACAAGCCCTATGCCGGCGAAATCGGGCGAAAATTCGTGGAGCTGGGCTTCGAGATCGTCGCCACCGCCGGGACCCACGCCGCCCTGGAGGCTGCAGGCGTCCCCTCGACGAAGGTCCTCAAGATCAGCGAAGGCCGTCCCAATATCGACGACATGATCCGCAACGAAGAGATCGCCCTGGCCATCAACACTTCCGACAACAAAGCTGCCAAAGCCGACGCCCGGCTTATCCGCCAGTCGGTCCTGGCCAACCACGTCGCCTACTTCACTACCATCGCCGCCGCCCGGGCCGCCGCCCTGGCGATCGAAGCCCTCAAGGCCAACGAAGGCCGCGTCGAGCCCAAAGCCCTGCAGGATTATCTCCGCCGATGACGATCCAGCAGCGCATTATCCTCTTTTTCATCCTGATTACCGCGCTGCTGCTGTCAGTGATTGCGTTGATGTGGTATCGTCTCACCCTCCAGCAGGAGCTGACTCAGGCCCAGAAAAATCGCTACGAAAGTTACCGTCTGGCCGTCCAGCTCAAAAATACCGCCGACGAGCTCACCCAGATGGCCCGTACCTACACCCACACGGGGGATCCCCGCTATCTCGAGTACTATCGCCATATCCTGGCCATTCGTGAGGGGAAGGAGATTCGTCCGAAACACTACGATATTCTCTTCTGGGACAAAATCAGTCCGGAAATGGATTTCATTTCTCCAAAAACCGGAACGAAAATCTCTTTTCAAGCGCTACTGAAACGCTATGACATCAGTTCACAAGAGCGCACCGCGCTTCACGAAGCCAAAAAATATGCCGACAAGCTTACGGAATTGGAGCGGCAAGCATTTCATCTCATGGAGCTGGCCTCTCATGACGACAGCCTCAGCGGTGCCAACCGTCTTACTGCCCAGCAGCTTCTCTACGGCGCTCAGTACCGAAGGGACAAAGCTAAAATGATGCAGAAACTCTCCGACTATTTCAACTTGGTCGATCGACGCACCTCTACCAAAGTCCAGGCAATCGCTCAGCGTACCCGTCAGATCGATTTTGCCATTTTTACTCTGATCTTACTCATGCTCTTCCTGGCCCTCTTTAGCTGGTTTCACTCCCGTCGCAAGATCGTCCACCCTCTTAGAGAGCTGATCGATTGGACCAAAAAATTGAAAAAAGGCAGCTTCGAATTTGAAGGTACGATTCAAGGAGAAGATGAAATCGGCCAGTTGGCCCGCTCTTTCACCCACATGGCCGACACCATACACCAAAGCCTCAACGACCTCAATGTCAAGGCGCATACAGACCGTCTGACCGGACTGCCCAACCGCATGGCCCTTGAAATCGAAATGCAACGGCTTCATCTCGCCGTGAAATATTACGGAATTCATTGTAACGTCGTTCTCATCGACCTGGATCACTTCAAATCGATCAATGACCGTTACGGACACGATGTCGGAGATCGGGTGCTCGTCCATTTTGCGCACCTTCTTCAAAAACATATCAAAGTCCCTCAGATTGCAGGACGTTGGGGCGGAGAAGAGTTTTTGATCTTGACGAAAGAGCTGACTTGCACGCAGGCGAAAGGATTGGTAGAATCTTTACGTCGAGAAGTCGAACAAGACGCCTTCCCCGGAGGAATCCACGTGACCTTCAGCGCCGGAATCTCCCCGATCGAGGTAGACGAGTCTATTGATGCAGCGCTTCGCCGTGCCGATGCCGCCCTCTACCGGGCCAAGAGACTCGGACGCAATCGAGTCGAAACCCAGGAGCAGGACGCCCCATGAGTCTCCACAAAGCACTCTTCCTCACTGCCACCGACACGACCATCGGCTTCCTCTCCCAGGACTCCGTCCGACTCGATTGGGTCAAAAAGCGCCCCTCCCATATGCCCTACATCCGTGTCTACCCTTCTCTGGCGGCGTTCAAGACACGTCGGAGGTTCCCCCGACGATGGCACAATAAGCTCCGCCGCAGTAGGCTCACCAGCTATATTCATCCATGCGGTGAGAGTTTTCGTCTTGTTCGGAATCCCCGACACCTCCTCCTTTTGCAACGCCTCGGCTGGGCCTACAGCACTTCGGCGAATCTCAGCAGCGTTCCTTATGACGAAAGTTACGCCCGTTCCGTCGCCGATATTGTCATTGAACCGCTGGGCTCCCCCGGAGATCCTTCCCGCATTTTCAAGCTGGGTAAGCGCAAACTTCGCAAACGACGCTAAGGCGATCGATACGCTATAATTGCATCAAATTTTTATCAAGGAAGCGAACGAATGGGACGAGCCTTCGAATACCGCAAAGCCGCCAAAATGAAGCGCTGGGGACAGATGTCTCGAATCTTCCCCAAACTCGGCAAAATGATTACCATGGCTGCCAAAGAAGGAGGCAGCCCCGATCCCGAGATGAATGCCAAGCTCCGCACCGCCATCGCCAACGCCAAAGCCCAGAACATGCCCAAGGACAATATCGAAGCAGCCATCAAGCGAGCTTTCAACAAAGATGCGGCGGATATCAAGGAGATGCACTACGAGGCCAAGGGACCCCACGGCAGTCTGATGATCATCGAGTGTGCCACCGACAACCCTACCCGAACCGTAGCAAATGTCAAAGCGATCCTGGTCCGTAACAAAGGTGAGCTCCTCACCAGCGGTTCTCTGGACTTTATGTTTACCCGCAAGTCGGTCTTTGAATTCGACAGGCGCGAGGATCTCGATCTCGAAGAGCTGGAGCTGGAGCTTATCGACTACGGTCTCGAGGAGATCGAAGAGGACAAAATCCCTCAGGAAAACGGCGAAGACAAGATGATCGTCCGAATCTACGGCGAGTTCACCTCCTTCGGCGAACTGAGCAAAGCCCTCGAAGAGCGGGGAATCGAGGTGAGCAAAGCCCAGCTTCAGTATATCCCCAACACCCCCGTCGAGCTGAGCGAGGAGCAGATGGACGAGGTCGGCACCCTGACCGAAAAACTCGAAGAGGATGACGATGTTCAGGTCGTTTATACCAATCTGGCATAAGAGTACCGAGTGCTGAGTGTCATGCGTTTAGAAAAAAATTTTAAAAAAGCGGCGCGAAGCAACGCATACCGATACTATTCACTATTCACTATTCACTATTCATCACCAGTTTTATACGGGAGTCTCGTATGAAACTGGCACTTGTCATCTCAGGTGCCAGCGGCGTCGAGTTGGGCGTTAAGTTCCTAAAATATCTTCCGAAAAATGTCGAGCCCCATGTCGTCGTCTCCGACAATGCCCTCAAGGTTCAACTCCACGAGCTGGGACGCATTACTTTCCATTCCGACGAAAACATTGCCGCCGGTCCCGCCAGCGGCTCCTTCGGTATCCACGCCACTGCCGTCATCCCCTGCTCCATGAACACCCTGGCCAAGATCGCCTGCGGCATCTCCGATACGCTGGCCACCCGTACCGCCGCCGTCGCTCTCAAGGAGAACCGACCGCTTCTCCTCGCCCCCCGAGAGATGCCCCTCTCCCCTATCGCCCTGGAAAACATGCTCAAACTCTCCCGGCTGGGCGTGCTCATCGCCCCACCAATAGCAGGCTACTACGCCGAACACGACTCCCTGGAAGCTATGGAGCGCTTCTGGATAGGAAAATGGTACGATCTGCTCGGCATCGAGCACGAGCTCTATCGACGCTGGTCCGGTTCCTGATCTCCAATCAAAAAGACCAGGTCAACTGCACCGAAACTCCTAAATTTCGACCTGCTTTCCACTCTTTGCCGTAAAAGCTCTCCAAAGCAACGTTGATATCCTTTCCAAATTTCTTGATGACACTCAATCCAAGCTGCCAACTCCACGGCGACCGGTAATTCAGATCGATAGGAAACTTTCCGCTTCCATAACCTTGAAACCTACCCCGACTGGAAAAAGAACGGTGTAGCGTTTCGTAGGCGAGCTCTCCCTTGAGTTTCACACTCCACTCTTTATCCCAATGATAGAGCAGTTCGCTTCTGAGATCGAGATAGAGCGCGGTGTGAGAACTTCGATCCAGGTCTACATTCATATCCCCGGCATTCTCCTCCTTCACCGAATCCATACGTGAATGTATCCAGAAGACACCGAGGCTAAGGTTTGACTGGAGATTCCGACTGGATCTAAAGGTACGGTATGCCTCGGCAGAGGCATAGAACAGGTTCATAGGTACTCGGATATCAGCCTTTCCGGGAAGGAGCGGGAGTCTCCTTGATAGCCTGGAGCTGACCCGACTCAATCCGCTGCGCATCCGGAGCTGCCACCGGCGCGTCAGGGGGGTATGGCCGTAGAAAAGCAGGTCGTAGCGATCAAATCTCCCATCTTGATCCAATCCTCCGCTTTGGATCTTGCCATGTCCGGCAAAAAGTGCTACCCCCAGACGTGCCTGACCTACTGTACCGTCTCCCCCAAGAAGTATACCTCTGAACCTTGCTTCATATCCTCTATAGTCGTTGGTACACGGACGACTTATAGAGGTGTGAACAACCTTCATCCATAGCTTTTTCCCAGTGGCAAGCGTATCGCCCACCGGATCTGTGGGGATCTGGGCGCTCAGAAGGCGACTGAAACGCTCCTGGGTATCCGTCTGATGCAGCGCCACGAGAGGAATAGACTCCTCCAGTGCGTTCCCCACCTCCTCCAGACTCGAAAGCTGGTAAAGACCCAGCACAAAGGAGTCTATCTGCGGATTGGACCCTATAGGATAATCCTCCAGATAGCCGGCCACGCCCAAAGCCCCGGCATTGCACCCCCTCTCTGCCGCCTGGGAGAAATTCGACACTCGATAGGGGACCAGATCGAGATTGGCCGCATCGTAACGTGCCCGATAGCCCAGAAGCGCCGAATTGTCCAGGACCTGGATCTGACCGTTGACCGTGAGATTGTTGTCAGTCTGGATCACGCCCAGAAGCTCCTGACCGAGGAGATAATGTTGCTCGGTCAGGGCACTCCGTATATCCACGAAGATTTGGCTGCCGTCATCGAGCACCGTGCCTTGTGTCTTGAGAGTGGAATAGATTGGATTATGCGCATTGTCCAGATCGACGACGATCCCCAAAACAGATCCCGCCGATCCGTGATAGTAGTCGCTTAGGGATTGACCTGTGGTGTAGAGATAGAGTTCACCTCGGTTTTCGAAGTGCTGACCCACGGTATGAATATCTCCGTAGGCTAAAGCTCCCGTATCGTTGACGACCGTGCCGTTACCGTCATCGGTATTAAAGGCCAAGCTCACAGCTCCTACACTGTTGTGGAGTCTGATGACTCCGCTGTTGCGTATCAAGGCATAGTTATAGTTGACGCCTATCCCGTAGAGGGTATTGTTTGACCCCTCTCCCTTGAGCTCGATGAGTCCGGAGTTGATAACCGAGCCGTCATTGTACTGGGCATACATTCCCGTGCTTCCGCCATCATCACCGGTATTGACCCCTTGGATTTCTCCCAGGTTTCTCAGGGTGCCACCGGCTTCGTTTCGAATGGTCGCAAAGCCGTAGATCCAACTGTTTGTACGGCCGACGCTCCTAAGCACGCCGTTAGCTTCGTTTTCCACCAACCCTCTGTTGCGGCGAACATGCAAATCCACTCCCCAGCTGTTATCCCGCGTCACCGCCAGAACATCGCCGGAATTGACGACGGTTCCGGAAACTTCATTACGCGAGAGATACAGAGGATAGGCCAGCTGGGAGTCTTCCACCGTTGAGCTAAGGCTCCCGCGATTGACGATATTTCCGTAGGAACTCACAAAAAGCATCAAAGGAATAGAGTACCCTCCGCCCGATGCGTCAAGCGTCGTGGAAATCACGCCGTCGTTTTCGATCATTTTTCCGTTTTGTAACGGTCCCGTAAGACGTATAGCGTAGTTACTCTGTCCGGCAGCGGGAATGACGATAGCTCCGGTCGGAGTTACAGTGATGTTTTCCTGCCCGTTGCTGACGACAGGAGTAGACTGTGTCGACGAAATGGTCTGATCCGCATAGAGAGTCTTAAGAACCCCCATCCACATTAAGATCACACAGTATGTGGTGGAACGTCTGAGCATCTTTTCCCCTTTCTGGTAGGAGAATGTTTTATAGACGATGTCACCCCTTATTTTACCCTTTAACCCTTTCGGATCATACTGCAGTGTGAACGGACTGGTCTTCCACATTCAAATGCACAGTCGGATCGTCCGATGGTGTATAGTCCGTACTCGGTGCCACGGGTTCCGCAGCGGTACTATAGTCCCCATCATTTATTTGCGAACTCTGAGGCAAGAGTGAATCGGTACTGCTGTCTCCAAGATCCAAAATCTCATGGAGTGCAGGGGAAATGACCGACACTTCTGCTCCAAAGAGATCTTGAATTTCTTCGGAAGTCGCCTCTGGCGAAAATTCCGCCTGCAGGTCATCCGTCATAGGCACATTTTCAGGCAGCTGAGTATCGAAGTGCAGCACTTCCGTCGACTCGACGCCGCTATATTCGACGAGCATCTCGGCCACATGCTCCATCGCATCCGCATTATCTACCGCCTGGGCGCCATTGGTTTCGATGATGGAGACCAGAGCCTCTTCGCTGATCGTCGCCAGATCGAAGCTGTCGTCACTGAAGGCTTCGTGCATCGCTTCGGTGATAACGATACCGTTGTAGGCATCCCCGTCGTTGTCCAAGGATTGCAGCAGTACCGCCATATTTTCAACATACTGATCGCTCAGATCCGTTCGATCCGTTCCGGCGATATCCTGCAGGAAGACTTTACCGTCTTCGATCTGTGTCGTATCGAGGCGTCCGAGCTCAACCTCGCCGATCTTGAAGACGACCGTGTCGCCATCTGCATAATCAAAAGTCCCGTCGGCATCGGTAAATCCGTGCAGCCCGCTGCTGGTTTCGTAGTACATCCCTTCGACGATACCGTCGATGACCGTAGAGCTTCGGGTGACATCGGCCGTTCCGTCGACGTGAATTGTATAAGCACCTGCGGTATAGTCACCGTTTCCGGCATCCGTCCACTGATTGGTAAGATTCAGGGTATCGTCGCCGTCTGCATGTATCGTGAGGGTCGTGTTGGTCCCATCCAGCATCCGCGCCACATCCTCTTGGGCCAGATTGCTCAGCGTGTGCGTACCCGTGCGCAAATCGATCGCTTCGATATTGGCAAAAGGCGTATCCGTCCCGCTGAAATCTACATCCGTTCCGGACTTTAGAACCACCGTATCTACTCCGCCTTCTCCGTCAAAAGTATCCGTCCCATCATAGAGGAACGTATCATCTCCGGAGCTTGGAGCGGCGGGATGGATATTGAGCTCAAATGTAGCGGAGACATCGGACGATGTATCCGAAGTCGCCTGTTCGACCGTATGGGCCGTCACGGTCACGGTAGCGCTCACGGCACTCTGAATAAACGTAATTTCGTTGACATCCAGTGCCGGCACGCCGCTAAGTGTATAAGTATCGCTGCTTGCATCATATACCGCAGGGAAATAGCTACCCGCCACTTTGAATGACGCACCCTCACCCAGACCCGTCAACGTCAGATCCACGACTTCCGAACCGTCCAGATCGATGACGTTGGCATTGAGTCTCAAAGGAATCTCCTCCCCCTCGCCTCCGAAAGTCTTGGTGGGTTCGATAGTGAGACCGTCCACGACGGGATTGACCTCCGCATTGAAGGTACTGCTCTGGGCATTCCCGCCCTCAGAGAGGATATTGAGAGAGACATCGGGGATGGTTCCGCTCCAGTTTTCGGGAGGTTGAATCGCGATATACGCCGGGATCTCTCCGTTGTTCGTCGGAATGTTCCAGAGGTTGTAATCCACCGTTTCATCCACTCCGTAATGCATCTGCAGCGTCATCTGCCCGTTGACCCCGACATTCTGTGCAATCGTGGCACTCGCGGCATCCGCACCGTAATAGACGATAAATCCATTGGGGATACGGTCCAGGGTAATGGAGCTGAGTTTTTCGGAGTCGTCCGGATCTTCTCCATTGACCGTCAATACAACCCGCGTATCTTCGTCACCGCTTGCGCTCGCTGCAAAGTTGCTAAAGCCGTCCTCGACCGGTGTCACGTCGATCCCGATTGTTTTGTGGGAAACGACCTCCTGAGTATCGTAAGGATTCCACGCTTCACTCTCTTTGTTTTTGACGTAGAGATCCATATCGACATGTCCGTCCCGATTCTCTGCAGGCTTGTAGACGAAATCCAAAGTGTCGCCGTATTGTACGTTTTCGATCACGTAGTAGTCCCCGTCGGCGATGCCGGACACCCCGCTGACATGGGTCAAGGTAAGTTGGGTACCGTTGTACCAGAGCGACCCGTTCGTGCCGTCATCGCCCTGGAAGTCTGTATAGTTTTCATTCAGCTGCAGGTAGACCTTTCCGTCGATGATCTCCGTCCGATTTCCGTCTCCCTGATTATCCATGGTGACACTGAACTGATAGTCGGTATCTTCGGGGGTGGTCCCCGTACCGGTGGTACTCAGATCCATCGGATCGGTCACGGGCAGAATCGGTGCGGAAAAGTTGATCAGTGCCGTCTGGGCATCTCCTGCATCGGCATAGGTCGTCAACTCGATATCGAAATTGAGATCCGTATTATCCGGATCGTTCGCATCCGTATTGTGGTTTTCCGGCGGTGTGATCGTCAAATTCTGGAGCGCCTGAACGATCGCGGCCTGATCTCCCTGGCCGGTCAAAGTGTACATCTGATTGACCATATCATAGCTCAAGCCGGGACCGGAAATCGTATATCCTGGGGTAAGATCTCGAATCGTAATACCGAACGATCCCGTCCCGTCCGTCTCTACATGAATCACGTCGCTCAATGCGAAAGGCGTATCTTCTCGCAAAATACTCCCTGGATAGGCATCGCTGTCCGTAATATTGTGATCTTCGGAACTGCTCACCGTATAATCGTGATCATGAACCCCGTCGTTGTCGATATCCTGATAGAACGCATTGATCGTCGGAGGCGGCGGAGGCGGATTGCCGCTGTCTACATCCGTCGGAACATGAAGCGTGAACGTCTCACTGTCATTCTGCTCCTGACCGTTTCCGCTATCTTCGTTGAATGCGGTAATCGTAATATCGTAATCCCCGGAAACCAAGGTGCCGTTTTCAAATTTGAATACCAGATCGTAGCTGGCATTGCCGTCGAGAGCGATATCCCCTACATCGACGTACCAGAGGCCGGAATAGTTGCTTCCGCCCGTATCCCCGGCATAGTGGCCATTTTCAATGGTGATTCCCTCAGGAACTCCATGGACCTCGATACGGGTGAACTTTTCGGATCCGTCCTCATCGGGATGTCCGCGACCGTCACTGTCGATGCCGTGGATCGCAATCTTTTTGGTAAACGTTCCCGTCGAACCGGCTGATGTATCGACGTTGACATCTGCAGCATCTCCGGAAGCGGTTGTGAAGATTCCGGTAGCCGTAGTCTCTGTCGTCATATCGATATCGTCGGTGACGGCATGCACATCGACGGTATAGTCGATATCCGTATGGCTTTGCGTGGCGGAGTAAGGATCTCCCGCCCCATCGAGAGCAGTATCCTGGACCGTATAGGAGATCTTGAAGCTGTATTGCCCGTTCATATTGGAATCTTCGGGCAACTGCACAAAGACCGGCTGGGGCGTTCCGTTTTGTACCGCTACATCGATGTATCCGTCACCGTCCGTATCCGTCAACTGCTGATGGTTGGCATCATAAAGTGCTACACCGGCGGGCAGAGAGTCGACTTTGATCTGCAAGGTCTGCAGCTCTTCCGCCCCTGCAGCCGAACCGTCCGCATCCGGAGTGATCATACTGAAGTCGAGTTGATGATACTCATCTTCATCCTGGGTATCGTGGGTGTTGATCGTATTGTCCACTTCCGGAGTGATCATCACTTGCACGGGCTTCGTCGGATGGGTTTTGCTGTCGCCTTCACGCTCCGTCGTGATCATGGCGATATCAAAGTCCACTTCACCCGCATAGTTCTGAGGTGTGACGAGTTTGACATCCCCGTTTTTGAGATCTGCCAGATCGATAAACCATATACGCCCGGCTCCCGTTCCGCCGACCAGCGTAGCACCCTGGATATCAAACGCCGTATCCAGACCGGTGAGTTTGATCGTCAATTTTTCCGACCCGTCACTGTCATATGAATCCAAAAGATCAGGAGTCGCCAGGATACCCTTCAGATCATAAGGGCCGGAGTCTTCTGTGCCGGTTGCGTTGAAACTGTGATCCGTACCGTTGTCGTCACTCAAATCAACGTTGGCGAGATCATCATGGACCGGAATATCCGCCACGCCTTTGACCTGAACATTGATATCCAATGCTGTCGGGGAAAGCTGAGTCGCCGCGACACTGCCGTCGGAGTAATGCTCGACGGAAACTCCCTCTACGTGCAGAGTGAAGTCTTCGTCGCTGTTATGCGGAGGAATGATCTTGAATACGGCATCGTTGTCAAAGTCCGTAATCTTCAGCTTCCAGGTGCCGTCACCGTTGTCCGTGATGTCCAAGCCGCTTCCGGAAGCCGTATTTTTGTCGATCAAGACGCCGTCGTAATAGAGGGAGGCTCCGTCGGGTACCTGATCGACGGTAATGTCGTAGGTCTCGGATCCGTCGGTATCGTCGCTGCTGGCGACGATACCCAAATCGATGCCGTTTTGCGGTGCATCGATATCTGCCGCATTGGCATCGTTGGAGATATTGCCCTGGGTGCGACCAGCATCCTCCTCACCGATAGGCTGAGCCACCTGGAGCGTACAGTCATCGACGACCGGCGTGACATCGACAGTGAAGTAGACTTTGGCGATCTTGGTCGTATCGACGTAGCTCGTGTCGCTGTCGTGATCCGCCACCGAGAGGGTAATGACTCCGTTGTCGATCGTCCCGCCGAACTGTTCCGGAAGCTGTAGTGTGAAACTCGGATCATCGTCGGTATTGTCCGGGAAGGCGATCGTTACGCTCGCATCGGCGGTATTGTCATCGCTCCCGCCTGCAGCGACGGCGCTCACGCCGCCCAGTGTGACGACCGTGCCGTTGGGAATGCCGCTGATCGTATAGCTGCGATGCTCGCTGCCGTCCAGATCTCCGTGGGCTCCTCCGGGCCCCTTCTGCGCACCGCTCACGGCGGAGAGGAGAGCGGTCAGGTCGATCGCGCCGTCTCCTTCGCTGCGCGTATTGAAAGTATAGGTATCATCCTGATGAACATTGGTAGAGATCGTGCCTTCCGAATTATCGTCCCACTTCAATGCGACATCATCCGTTCGTGCTTCGATGGCAAGGGTGAAAGAGTCACTGGCAGATTCCGTCAAAACGCTGCTGTTGGGATCGAGAGGCACGCCGCTGTCATCCGTCTCGTAGGAGGTAACCGAGAGCGTCATCTGGACGTCGATGTCGTTATCTTCCGCCGGAATGAGCTGTAGGGCGTTGAATTCCGACTCACTCAGCGATATCGCTCCATCGGCCGAAGGATCGAGCCCACTGATATGATAATCGCTGACATCGTTGAGATAGAATTTGACGGTATCGCCATCGGCTCCGATCGTCGCCAGTACCGTACCGTTGGTGTCTATCAGTTTCGCACCGGCCACGGCGGCGCCGTTGTCGAATTGCAGTTCGATGTAGCCAAGCCGCTCGGGATGATCTCCTGCATCCGTACCGTTCTGGTCGGTTTGATCGCTGCTGAGTGAAGGCTTGCTGAGATTCAAAGAGACTTTATTATTACCCTCAGTCTGATTGTCCTTGTCCTCCGTGGTGGAAAGATCACTCACAGCGACGCTGGGGGCATCGGCGACCGGAGTCACCGTCAAATCGACATGGGCACTGGCCGTATCCCCGTCTGTATCGCTTACCGAATAATCGAAACCGTGTGTCGATCCGCTGTAGTCATGATGGGGAGTGAAAGTCAGCGTCCCATCACCGTTATTAGTCAATTTACCGACCACGTCATTGAGCCCAGTGTCGTAGATATCGATACTGCTGCCGCTTGATACGCTCTGATCGCCGTCTACCCCGTTATTCAGTGTAATCTCGCCGCTTGAGAAGGATTCGTTGCTGATAATGATCGTCTGCGTATAATCCTCAGCGAGAGAGAGAGCCTGATCACTGCTTTGAGGCAGCGAGTCGTTGACCGTGACGGTGAAGTGGACAGGATCGCTGGTCTCTCCCTGATCACTGATTTCGAACGCAAAATCCAATACCACATCATCATCGCTGTCGACGGTGGGATGATCGATATTTTTGAACTGGGTGTAGGTGTGGCTGTCGTCGCTGCCTCCCGGGGCATTCTTATCCAGGGTGATCACAAAGACCCGATCGTCATCCATCCGGCCGGATCCCTTGTAAGCGGTGATCGTATCGCCGTTGACCTCATATTCGATCGCCACGCCGTCGGAGGTCAGAGTCGTATAGGAAGCGTCATCGGAAGTGAAGGTCGGCGCCCCAGTGAAAGAGAGCGTGTAACCATTGTCGCCTGCCGGTGCCGTAATCCCCAGGCTGTCGGTATCTGTCAGGGTAGAAGTGGGGTCGAGAGGGTCGAAATTATCTTCGTCCACGTAGGAGTTTTCCGGCGTGCCGGGCGTGACTCCGTCGATGATTTCACCCGTCGTCGACTTGTCCGTGGCGTGGATTTCAAGGTTTTCGAAGGTACCGTCGTCGTCACTTACCGAAGCGATAGAGACGGTGTAGTGTTCGGTCCCCTCCGCGGTAAAGTCATCCAGAGGAACGTTGACGAATGTCTGAGAGGAACCTCCGGTAATCGTGACGGAGGTGGTCAGAGTGCTGAAGTCGGCACTGGTATCCACCCCGTCCGTGGATGTGTAGGTCAAGGTAACCGTCACGCTCTTTCCGCTGGGAAGCGTGACCGGATTTCCATCTTTGTCGACAAGAGATACCGTATGACTCAACTGATTGCCCTCGATAACGGAATCGGGATGAGTGATTTTGACATAGACGGTATCTACCGGCTGATTGGGCGTCGCATCTCCACTGGCTCCATCGGTGATGGTCGTGGTCACCGGATCGGTATGGACCTGGACGTTCTCGTAGCCGCTGCCCGAAACCGGAGCGTAGGAGTCGGCATCGATCGCCACCTTATACTTCTCACCGTTATCGGCCCGGTAGTCATCCAGGGTATCGATACTGAAGGCCTGCCCCAAGCTCACCTCTTGGCTCTGGGTCGCGGCGTAATCTTGGCTACCGTCGATGGCGCTTTGGCTCGTCACACCGTGGGCGTCTTGATCGGCCGTCGTGATCGTGACCGTTCCGATCTGGTTGACGGGCTCCAGTACCGTATCGGTCGTATACTCACTCGCCCCGGGCTTGAAGGCCAGGGCCATGTAATAAGCCGCGTCATCCTCGGGAACCTCGTTGGCGAAGACGTAGGTGTTGACGTTTCCGTTGCCGTCATCGACGAGGATCGGATTACCGTTACTGTCACAGGCGACCAGGCGGATCTGGACCACTTCGTGATTGCTCTCCGCGTGGGTCGGATCGTTGGTCTCGTCATCCAGGCTGTTGGGATCGTTGGGATTCGTGCCGCTGTCGTCGGTGATGGTCGTGGTTACCGCCCCTTGATCGATACTGACGTCTTCGTAGACCGGCGTATTGGGAGCGCTATAGTTACCGATCGTAACGGTAAAGGTCTCACCGTTATCGGCCATATAGTCATCCAAGGCATCTGCCGAAACCGCCGTCCCCAGGGCGATCCCCGTCACGTTGCTCTGAGGCAGGTAGTCGTTGCTTCCCTCGGGAGCGCCGGTATTCGTATCCCGTGTCGCCGTAGCGTCGGTGAAGGTGAAATCCACCGTTCCTTGCTGCAGGGAGCTATCGAGCACCGTCGCATCACTGAAGGTCGTCGTCCCGGGAGCGAAGGCCAGGGCTACGTAATGGGTCGTTCCCCCTTCGGGAGCCTCGTTGGCCTCCAGGTAGTGCCCGTCGTTGGAATCTTTCAGGGGCACTCCGTTTTCATCGGAGGCAAAGACCTTGATGATCACCGGCTCTGCGTTCTTCTCCGGCCCGTCGCTATGATCACCCGGCGTATAGGGATCGGAATTGTCACGAATCGTCGTCGTGACATTGTCGAAATGCTCCGTGCCCTGGGAATCGGTATAGCCGTCATGATCGACATTTTCAAACTCGTTTTGCGTTACCGAATCGATGGTGAGACGATACTGCTCTCCATTGTCCGCGATATAGTCGTCGATCGTATCGACGTCAAAGCTGACGCTGAAGCTTCCGGAGGGAATCGTCAAAGTGATGGTATCTCCGTCCGTATATTGCGTATCGTCGTTTTGCGTCGTGAGATTGTTGTACCGGACCGTCACTTGCATATCCTGGGTAACCGTCACCGGATTCCCGTCATGATCGAGAAGCCTGACCTGATAACCCTGTGCCGTATCCCCTTCGGCTACACTGTTGGGACCGACAATTTCCAGATAGACGGTATCGGCGGTATCATAACCTCCTTCGTCGGGGTTGGGATCGTTGGGCTCGTTGTCGGTGATCGTACCGATTGCACTGACGATATCGCTGGAGGCTCCGTTGGCTACCGTATGGGGCAAGAGCTGCTCATAGGTATTGTTTTGCTGAGAGACGTTGGAAATCGTAGCGATGTACTGCTCGTCTTGTTCATTATAATAATCGTCCACCGCATTTACGGTAAAAGTGGTCGAACTGGTTCCGGCAAGGATCTGAACCGTGGTCACCGGGGCATAATCGTCCCCTGCGGTCGCAGGATCCTGGCCGTATCCATTGTAATCGATCGTCACGGTAATCGTCTCACCGGCTGCCACGGTTACCGGATCGCCGTTTTCGTCTACCAGCTCGACAGTATGCGTCAGTTGGCCGCCTTCCGGGGCACTGTCGTCATGGAAAAGTTTGACGAAGACTTTGGTCGGCACCGCACCGTCATAGATCGTCGTCGTCACCGGAGAAGTATCGATAGAGACATCTTCATATCCGCCTCCGGCAGAGGGACGGGTATAAGAGTCGGCATCGATCGTGACGGTATAGGTCTCTCCGTCATCATTGACGATATCGTTGAATGTTTCGGTACCGATGACGCTCCCCAACTGCACCGAAACCTGCGGATCGTTGTCGAAGTCCTGGGAGCCGTCGTTGGTACTCTGACTGGAAGCACCCCCCGCCGAACCGTCATGGAACGAGATATCGACCGTCCCCTGTTGCAAAGCGGCATCGAGAACCGAGTCGTCATTGAAAGTCGTCGTTCCCGGGCGGAAAGCCAATGCCATGTAGTGGGCCGTTTCTCCCTCTATGACGCTGTTAGCTACTTGATAATCCCCCGTCGCCGGATCCCGAATAATCTCCCCGTTGTCATCGAGAGCGATCAACTTGATCACCACGGGCTCACTGTCGGGTTCCGCCCCGTCGTTGGGATCATTGGGGTCATTGGGGGTCCCGTCGGTAGCCGCGTTGTCATGAATCGTCGTCGTCACCGGCTCCGGGTCTATCGTTACATTGCCGTACCCTCCTCCGGCCGTCCCATAGGAGCCGTCGGCGATTGAAACCGTAAACTCTTCGGAGTCGTCGGCCATATAATCATCAAAAAGCTCGGTAGAGATGGGAGTGCCTAGCGGGACATTGACCTGGGTCGCATTGGAGAAGTCCTGGCTTCCGTCCTGGGCACTTTGGTGATCGGCGCCCTGAGCCGAATCGTTCCGGAAAAGGATCGTCACGGTACCACTCTGGTCACTCAAACGTGTCTCGGGAGTAAACTCCGTCGTCCCCGGTTGGAACGCCAGCGCCATATACTGAGTCGCTTCCCCTTCGTAGCCTTCGTTCGCCACGGCATAATGCCCCTGAGGATCCAAAATGGGGTTTCCGTCCTGATCCAGGGCGATCAGTTTGATAATGACCGGAGGATTGGGGCCTCCGCTCTCCATCTCGGCATAGGGATCGTATTCGTGACGGAACTCATCTTCAAAGCGATTATCCCTGAGAGGAGCGTCGATATTGACTTCATCCTGTGCACCCGGACGCCAGAAGCCGGTGTTGTTCATCCAGAAGTCACCATGTTTGATGGGAGCCTGCAGCTGCCAATCAGTTTCTATATTTTCCAGAAAGTCGTGATAGTCGGTCGTTTCGGGAATTTTTTTCTCTTCGGGTTGTTTCTCCTCTTCGGAAGGTGCTTCCGCCGTCGGAGTCTCTGTCTGTTCTGCCGCAGTCGCATCCGACTCGACCGCCGGACGCAGAGCATCTACGACGACATGACCCGCAGCATCGACCACCACTTCACCTTCGTATATCGGATCATCCGGATGAATTTCTCTCAAATTCCCTTCCGGATCCTTGGCATAATACTGACCTGTCAAATCTTTGAGGTATCCTATGATCCTTTTCATTTCTGCCCTTTTCAATCTCTTGGTTGTCGTAGTTCTCTAAGAAGAGAGGAGGATGACCTGCAACTACATTACACATCTTTATGAATGTAGTCTATTTTATCTAACTGTACCTACCGAAGCGTGTAGGATTTTTCCTACACCGTTTTACCGATAGAGTTTCGCTTCGATCCTGCGGTTCTGACGGTAGGCGGCTTCGCTGTGACCGGAGACGAGGGGTTGCGTATAGCCCCGACCTTCGGTACGGATCCGGTCCGGGGAGACTCCCAGCTCGACCAGGCGGGCCTTGACCGCTTCGGCGCGACGCTTGGAGAGGGTGATGTTGTAAGCGTAACTTCCTCGCCGATCGGTATGACCGACGATGGTGGTGGAGAGACCAGGATTCTGCTTAAGAAGTCGGGCGAAGTCCGCTACACGCGTTTCGAACTGGGGAAGGATTCGGTCGGAATCGAGGGCAAACTGGATACGCAGGTCCGCAAGGCTCAGAGGGCCGGTGGAATAGAGCGCCACATCGACCCGGTTGTTCCCCAGGCGTCCTGCTGCCGTCGCTTCAGTATAGAGCAACTGACGGTCGAGGCGATTTTCGGAGAAGATCCGTGAAGCAGGCATACCCGCATCACGTACCACTCGGTAGAGATACCGCAGGCGCTCGTTGACCAGACGAACGGCCTGCGGCTTTTTCAGGCGCGGATCGCCGCCCAACCCCTGCCAGAGGCCGCTCCATCCGTCCAGATCCATACGATTCTCTTCGTCGACGACGGCGGAACTATGACCGATGAGGCTGACGTAGCGGATCTTGGAGCGGTTCTGACGGATCAGTTTTTCGAGCTGATCGATCGTCCCCTCAGAGGCATCGACGACTTCGGTACCCTGAAAGACCACCGGAGCCAGACGCACGACATAACGATGCCAGTGCAGCAATTGTCGTCCGTCTACATGATTGGGAAGTCCGGTCTCGACGGGAGCAGCGACCACTCCGCTGCGCTGCATGTAGGTGTCATTATAGAGTCCACCTGCCATACTGATCGACGAAGCTGCCAGCATTGAAAGGAAAAAAGACTTGTTCATGCTTACTTACCTCCCAGGATTTTCAAAGCACTGACCGGAGGACGGCAACCCGAGGGACGTACGCCTCTCTTCCAGCGTTTGGAATCCTGGCAGAGGTCCTTGTCAGCGGAGACACCGTCATGATCGGCATCATAGGTTGCCGGTAGCGTATCTTGGGGACTATGACCTCTGTTGTAGAGGCCGACCCGCTTGTAGATCGAACGGACATTGCCGATCACCGAGGCCATCGTCAGTCCCATGGCATCAAGTATCCGATATTTGGAGAGCAACAGACTGTAACGTGCATTAATCAGCTCGTCGTTAGCCCGTTTGAGATCTTGCTCCGTTGCCAGAAGGTCAAGCAGGGATCGCTCCCCCAGTTTGTACTCTTTCCAGTAGAGACGAAGAGTCTCCCGGCTCTGGTTGCGATATTTCTTCAGCATAGGAATCTGACTTTTGGCCAGCTCGTAGGTACTCCAGGAGAGGTCCATTCCCTCGATGACCTGGCGCCGAAGATCGTTGGTAACCTCCATCTCCTGGGAGATCTTGCTCATCTTATTGACCCGTGCCGCTTCATCGGCTCCGCCGTTGAAGATATTGTATCGGAGCTTGAGCATTGCTTTGATACCGTCTTCCCTGTCGGGATAGTTGATATCGGAGCGAATCCCGTCCGTGTAGTTCGCCGTCACTTCCGCATCGATGGTCGGATAGAAGGCACTTTTGCTCTCCCGATAGAGGGCTTCGGCACCTTTGATGTTGTACTTGCCTACTTTGAGAGAGGGGTTGTACTCCAGAGCGAACATTGCCGCCTTTTCCTGATCGGTGGGGAGGGGAAGATTGAAGTTGGGTTTCCTCAGACTCTTGACCGAGACGGTACGGCCGGTGATTCTGCGAAAGTTGTACATCGCGTTGGCCAGGCGGTTGCGTGCGACCAGCATATTGGAGCGGGCCGAGGCAAGCGAAGAGCGTACTTTACTCACCTCGGACATTTTGGTCAGTCCTGCTTTGTAAGCCTTGGTCACCTTGGCATTGAGCTTTTCGATGTGTCGCACATGAAGCCGGGCATTTTCCAGCAGTTCCTTATCCTGGAGCAACTCGATATAGACCTTGATCGTCTGCAGCGTTACGTCGTTGGCCTTTTCCAGATAGCTGTAAGCCGCCGCCAAGGCACGCATCTGCTGATAGTTGACCTGCTCCTGAGTGCTGAAACCCTTAAAGAGGTTTTGTCGTAAGATCAGTGCCGTTTCAAAAATATCGTAGTTTTTATTGCTCTTGTTGGTGAACTCGCCTTTATAATCTCTTCCGACACCCGCTTCAAGGTCGAGGGTCGGATAGTAACCGGCCTCGGCACCGCGAAGATCGGCTCGCGTCGCCCGGTAGTTGTGCAGTCGCTCTTTGATGATGGGACTGCTTTGGAGTACCTCGTTGACGACACCCTTCAGCGTCGTCGCAGAAGCCCCCAGGCTTATCCCGCAGAGTAGTGGTACGATCAGTTGTCTCTTCATTCTCTTCCCCTGTTTCACTTTCATTTTGGTTGGCGATCTCATTGATTGGCGATCTCAAAAAGTTTCGGTCGATACCATCCTCGGTATCACGGTTTACCTCCCCTTTTTGTTAACAATTCGTTTTCACAAGATCATCCAGCGTAAGAAAAATATCATAGATATACTAATATTTAAATGAAAATTAACCGTTCTTTGTCAGACAGATTAATGTTTCACACTATTTGCAGAATCCGGACGGCGGTTTTGCTCCCTCTTGGCCGGGAAACTATCGCTCCGTAAAGGTGTACTCTTTGGCCCGGAGGATCGGTTTGAGGATGTAGTCCAGGACCGTCTTTTTGCCGGTCATGATGTCCACGTTGACCGTCATACCCGGGATAATCTTGAGCGGCTTTTCCTTGGTCCCCAGATAGTTCTTCTTCGTCTTGATATGGACGATATACCAGGGGCGGTCCTTGTCGTCTTTTGTCGTATCGGCACTGATATGTACCACCTCGCCTTCCAGTGAACCATAGATGGCAAAGTCATAGGCACTGACCTTGACCACGGCCTTCTCACCGGGATAGATGAAGGCAATGTCGGAAGGCTTGACCTTCACTTCCAGCCAGAGTTTGTCATCAGTGGGTACGATCTCCACCAGGTCTTCACCCGGCTTGATGACACCGCCGACGGTGTGAATGTAGAGCTTTTGAACGATTCCCTTGATCGGGGAGCGGACAATGGTACGGGTCACCTCGTCCTTGAGGGCCAGATAGCTTTGGCGGGCCCGAAGCAACTCACCTTCAACCTGATTGAGCTCCTCTTTAGCTTTGTTGCGAAACTCTGCACGGGTCTCATCGATCTTATGACTGATCTCCCTGATGGAAGAGGCGATCCCGGGAAGGCTGTTCTGAGCCGAGTGTAGCTCTTCGAGAATCTTGCTCTGCTCTCGTTGCAGATGCATGAATTCAACCCGGGACTTGACTCCTTGTTTCACCATCGGACGCATGATGGAAACCTCTTTGGCCATGAGCACCGCCGTTCGGTTGAGATCGGCAATACGCTGGCGGGTCTCCATCTCAGTATGCTCCTTCTGGCTCCGCTGTTCCTGGAGTGCCTCGATACGGGAACGCAGCTCCTTCTGGCGGCTGTGATAGAGACTGAGTTCATTGTGGTAAAAGCCGTAGTCTTTCCCCGTGCCGCTCAGGTTGACGTCAAAGGATCTTCCCTCTGCCTCCGCAGCCAAACGCTCCTTCTTGGCAGCGAGTTCATGAAGCTTGATCTCCGTCGCTTTCATCTGGGAACGGGCCTTTTCATTCTCAATCTTGAGCAAAGGGGTGCCCTTTTCCACACTGTCACCGACATTGACCATAATCTCCTTGACGATACCTCCCTCAAGATTTTGAATCACTTTATTGTTGCCGCTGGGAACGACTTTTCCTTGACCACGCGTGATCTCATCCACTTGAGCGAGAGACGCCCAGATCAGAAAACCAGCTACAGCAATCAGCCAAAAATAGATCGCATAGCGGATCTTGCGAGGGGTATGTTCTGCAAGGGCTTCCCCCAAACTGTCCATATATTGATGATCGTGTTCGTTCAGCTTACGCTGCATTGCCGCCTCCTTCGCTTAGGCGTTTGAGGACCTCATCCCTGGGGCCGTCGAGGTAGACCCGACCTTCATGCATGACGATAACCCTCGGCGTCAGGTGCAGGAGAGCGAACTTCTGGGTGATCATCAAAACCGTCCGTCCCCTCAGTACCGGTCGCAACGCCTGGAGGATACGGTTCTCACTGATCTGATCCATGGCGTTGGTGGGCTCGTCGAGGAGCATAATAGGTGCGTCGCTGATGAGAGCCCTTGCCAAACCGATGCTCTGTCTCTGGCCGCCGCTGAGCCCCTGCCCTCTCTCGCCGATAGGCATACTGTAGCCGAGAGGATGTCGTCGGGCAAATTCGTCGACCCCTGCAACTCTAGCTGCATCCAGGAGCCGCTCGTCGCCGATTCCCGGACGGCGGTTGGCGATGTTGTCCCGCAAGGTACCCCGGAAGAGACCGATATCCTGCCCTACATAGCCGATAAATTGCCTCAGACGGGCAGGGTCGATTTGGGCGATGTCCACTCCGTCTATGAGGATCTTTCCTTCGTCGGGATCGTAAAGTTTCAGAATCAATTTTTCGATGGTGCTTTTGCCTGAACCGATCCTTCCGATGAGTCCCACATGTTCGCCGGGCTCAATGACGAAAGAGACATTCTTGAGTGCGGGAATCTCAGCGCCGGGATAGGTGAAGGTCACATTCTGAAATTCGATCTTGCCCCGGAAACTCTCCCGATGAATGAATTTCTGTCCCGAGAGGCGTTCGGAAGGCTGATTGACGATCCGATCAATGTTTTCGTAAGCGGTTTTGGCATCGCTGTAGTTGGTGAGCAAGGCTGCCACCTGCCCCATCGGCGCTACGGTCCGTGATGCCAAAATCGTGATGGCGATCAAGCCCCCCATCGTCAGCTCAAGATCCCGGATCATATAGACTCCGACAATAAGCAGCAACACGGTATTGAGCTGGACCAGGAAGCCGGTCAATGTCGGGATCGTCGCCGACATCAAACGCGAGCGTAGGCTCTTGCGGGCGATCTCACCGACACTCTCCTCCCATTGCCACTGGATCTGGCCGGCAATGTTGTGGGCTTTTATCGTCTCGATGTTGTTGAGTGCTTCGATGAGAATGCCGTTTTTCCTTGCGGCAGCCTCATAGGTGCTTTCGATACTTTTTTGCAGCGGCTTTCGGATAAAAAGCGCATAGGCGAGGATCAGGAGCATGATAGTCAAGGGCACCAGAACGATGATCCCGCCGATATACCAGATCACGATGAGAAAAATCACCGCAAAAGGCAGATCGATCACCATCGCCAGCGTCGCATTGGTCAGAAAACCCCGAATCGAATCGAACTCCTTGAGATTGCTGGCAAAAGATCCTACCGAACGCGGGATCTGACTCATATGCATATCCATGACTCGTTCGAAAATGATCGAAGACATGATGACGTCGCTTTTTTTTGCGGCAATCTCCAACATGCGACTGCGGAAATACTTCAAGAAAGCATCAAGAAGATAGACGATCAAAACACCTGCGGCGAAGACCATCATCGTCTCGACCGCCGTATTGGGAATCACTCGGTCGTAGACATTCCGGGTAAAAAGCGGCGTCGCCAGCACAAAGAGGTTGACCAGTAACGATGCCAGAATCACGTCTTTGTAAATCGGCCAGGAGAGTTTGATCGTGTCCCAGAACCAATGTTTGCCCCGATGTTGCCAGGCAAAGGTGGCTTCCTCCTTACCGTCGAGCTCCTTTTTGAGCATAAAGAGGTAACCCGTATAGTGGGGAGCCAGTTTCTCTACCTCGACCCACTCTTCCAAAGGTGTACTTCCCGGATAGATCACCTTGGCTTGACGACGATCCTGACTCAGAGCCTCCAAGATGCAGCTCTGTCCTTGCCCAAGCAACAAAACCACCGGTAGATGCAGATCCAGGATCTCTTCCAGACTTCGCTGAGCCATTGCCGCCCTAAAACCTGCTCGATGAGCGGCCTTCACAAAGAGGGTCTCTGCCTGAGAGTAGCTCAGAAGATCCGGTGACGCCTGATGGGGCGGATGGGGCAAACCTGCTGTGAGTGTCTCCATTGAGACTTCTTTGCCGTAACGTTTGGCAAAGAGCAGCAGAGTCTCCAGAAGACGCAGAGAAGCGATCTGCCGATCCGGCCCCTTTTTTGTCTCGGATTTTCCCTGCTCGGCAGAAAGGGTCCCCGCTCTGCTCTCCAATGCTTTTTCTTCTACTTTTTTCTCTTCTTCCTTCACACTCGCTCCGTGACTTCGTCAAATAGATTCTCTATAATTATATCCCCTGAAAGTAAAAGTAGATGAATAGTCTGTCGTGATATGGAAAACCAACTCTGGTCTCCGGAACTTGACAGCGACATCACTTTCTAACACCCCTTTCGATATAATCGCGGCAATTTCTCCAGACAAAGGTGCGCCATGAGTGAAGCAAAAAGCACACGCTACGATCCCAAAGCGGTGGAACAGAGTTACTATCGACAATGGGAAGAGCGGGGCTATTTCGAAATCGAAGGCAATGAAGCCATCCAGAAAGAGGGGAAAACCTTCTGCATCATGATGCCCCCGCCCAACGTCACGGGGCATCTGCACATCGGCCATGCTCTGACCTTCACCCTCCAAGACATCATCGTACGCTACAAGCGCATGGACGGCTACAAGACCCTCTGGCAGCCCGGCACCGACCACGCCGGCATCGCCACCCAGAATGTCGTCGAGAAGCAGCTGCTTGAGCAGGGTAAGACCAAGGAGGAGATCGGCCGGGAAGCCTTCCTGGAGCTGGCTTGGAAACAGAAGGAGAACTCCGGCAACGCCATCACCTCCCAGCTGCGCCATCTGGGGGTCTCCCCCGCTTGGAGCCGGGAGCGCTTCACCATGGACGAAGGGCTGGCCAACGCCGTCAAGCACGCCTTCAAAACGATGTACGACGCGGGCTGGATCGTCCAGGGCAACTACATGATCAACTGGTGCACCCACGACGGAGCACTCAGCGACATCGAGGTCGAGTACGAAGAGCACGACGGGAAGCTCTACCACATCCGCTATCCCCTCAGCGACGGCAGCGGCCATCTCGTCGTCGCCACGACCCGCCCCGAGACCTTCTTTGGCGATACGGCGGTGATGGTCCACCCCGAGGACGAACGCTACGCCGACCTGGTAGGCAAGACGATCCTGCTGCCGCTGATTGGCCGGGAGATTCCCATCATCGCCGACGAACACGTCGATCGGGAGTTCGGGACCGGCGTGGTCAAAGTCACTCCCGCCCACGACCCCAACGACTACGAGGTGGGCCTGCGCCATGGGCTGGACTTCATCACCGTCTTCGACGAAAACGGCATCCTCAACCAGTTTGCCGGAGAGTTCGCCGGGATGGAACGTCTCGAAGCCAGAGAGGCGATCGTCAAGAAGCTCGAGGAGGAAGGCTTCCTGGAAAAGATCGAGGAGCACCGCCACCAGGTGGGCCACTGTTATCGCTGCAAAAACGTCGTCGAACCCTACATCTCCAAGCAGTGGTTCGTCAAGAAGGAGTTTGCCGCCGACGCCGTGCGCCGGGTCAACGAGGGCGAAGCCCGCTTCTTCCCCGAACACTGGATCAACAGCTTCAACGCCTGGATGCGGGATCTGAGAGACTGGTGCATCAGCCGCCAGCTCTGGTGGGGCCATCAGATCCCCGTGATGTACTGCAACGACTGCGGCCATCAGTGGGCCTTCGAAGGCGAGACGCCTAAGCGCTGCGAAAAGTGCGGCAGCGACAAGATCCACCAAGACCCCGACGTCCTCGATACCTGGTTCAGCTCCGGGCTCTGGCCCTTTTCGACCCTGGGATGGGGCAACGGCGAAGCCCTCAAAGGGATCAAGTGGTTTGAAGAGGATATGCAGGAGTTCTACCCCAACTCTCTGCTGATTACGGGATTCGACATCCTCTTCTTCTGGGTGGCGCGGATGCTGATGATGGGGGAGAAACTCACGGGAGAGCTCCCCTTCCCTCACATCTACCTCCATGCCCTGGTCAAGGATGAACACGGTCAGAAGATGAGTAAATCCAAAGGCAACGTCATCGACCCGTTGGTGATGATCGACAAATACTCCGCCGATGCCCTGCGCTTTACGCTCGCAGTCCTGGCGGTGCAGGGGCGCGATATCAAGCTTAGCGAAGAGAAGCTGGAGCTTTCGCGCAACTTCACCAACAAACTCTACAACGCCGCCAATTACCTGCTCATGAATGCCGAAAAGTTCGAGGATCTCGATGCTGACAAAGTGACGACTCCTCTCGGACGCTACATGCTCAGCCGCTTCTACCTGGCCGTGGACGAAACCCGCCGCTACATCGACCAGTATCGTTTCAACGATGCGGCGACGACACTCTATCGCTTCCTCTGGGGAGAGTTCTGCGACTGGGGCATCGAGCTGAGTAAGGCCAGCCGCCAAAGCGTGGGCGAGCTGGGCAGTATCTTCAAGGAGTCGATGAAGCTGCTGCATCCCTTCATGCCCTTTATCACCGAGTATCTCTATCAGCGCCTGGGCGGCACCGATCTGGAACATGCCGAATCGATCATGGTCCGTCCCTATCCCGAAGCGGGACAACCCGACGAGCGGATCATGGCCGATTTTGCCCTGGCCATCGAAGCGATCGTCTCGATCCGCCGCTGTAAAACCCTGGTGGACAAAGCCAACCAGCGCATCGAAAAAGCCTATCTAAAAATCGGCGGCGAGATCGATGAAGGGATGATGAAACCCTTCATTCAGCAGCTGGCCAAGGTGGACGATGTCGCCTTCGTCAAAGCCAAGCCCGAAAAATCCGTCACGGACGTCAGCGACCACCTGGAGAGCTACATCTCCACCGCCGACATCGATATGGGACCTATCATTTCACGCCTGGAAAAACAGAAAGCCAAGCTCGAAAAAGAGATCATGAAACTCTCGGGGATGCTTAGCAACGAAAAGTTCGTCGCCAACGCCCCGGCGCAGGTGATCGAGCAAAACCGCCAAGCCCTGGCCGAGGCGGAGCAGAAACTGGAGAAGGTCAAGGAGGAACTGGCTTCTCTTGGCTCAATGTCTGCTTGACTCGGTGAATGGAAAGAGACTATAATATCTTTAAATATTAATCCTCGAACAAAAGGCAATGTATTATGAAGAAGGCATCAAAGGTTGCACTGACTTCTCTACTCCTCGCTCCCCTTCTCGCCTTTGGTGGGGGCGATCTTTCCCTCTCCTATGAGCCGCAAGCATCCCCCTGGATCGATGCCGTCTCATTCAACTACGGTCAGAGCAAGGACAATATCGATATTTATCGCTTGGGATTTCGAAGAGATTTCGACAGTCGATGGTTCGAAAGCGGCGTGGGCCACCTCTCGGGATATTATGAATTGAGCCTCAATTACTGGAACGGTCGCAGTGACGAAAACTTCGGCGTCGCCCTCTCTCCGGTCTTCGCCTACTATTTCAATGTCTCAGAAGACTTCCATCCCTATCTGGAGGCGGGAATAGGTGCCAGTCTCTTCAGTCGAACCCGCATGGGCCCCAGAGACCTCTCAACCAACTTTCTCTTCGAAGATCGTATCGGCATCGGAGTGCGAGCGGGCAGCTGGGATCTTGCCTTACGTTATATGCACTACTCCAACGCCGGCATCAAACAGCCCAACGACGGGATCGATATCTTCATCGGTTCGATCAGCTATCGTTTTTAAAAGGTGTTCACCGTCCGATTTATTTTGTCAACGAGGGGAAACGGGGATCTGTAATTATTTTATGAATGAGCTTTTGGACTGCAAGAGGAAACGATCTTTGCATTTCGCTACAGGCCGATGATGCCAAATAACTTGATTCATAGTCATATCTGGACTTAACATTGTAACTTTTTCCGTTACTTGATTTTACCGTCATATCAAAAGCCCAATAGGTATTAGCTGGCAGCGTACTGCTTGAAATATTGTTCAGATTTGCAGTGATAGTATTCTTTGCCTTGGGATTGTACATATTTGTAATCACGAGCTCTTTTTTAAAAGCATCTTGAATATACGAAGCGAACGTCTTTCCTTCCGGCGTGCCGACGGGTGAGGAGAGTCTGCACATTACGGCACTCTCTTTCTTTCCGGAATCGGTAAACTCTCCCACGTTAACAGGTCTGGCTTTTTTGGATAAATTTTTTAGAGCCAACAAATTTTCAGTTGAAACTGAATAATCATTGACCTTATTGGCACAACCGCTAAACATTACGATGCCTAATGACGCTATGATACCTGTAACTTTAATACGCATTTATCTGCTCCTTTTTTTGTCATGGAAAACTATACAAGGTTATAGATTTAAAGAGACTTAGCAGTAAAGGAAGCGTATGTTAGACAGCATTTCTATAGGCGGCTAAAGAATATTTCTCATGACGATGGCGTAGTGCATCACAAAAAGATTGAGGAAAAAGATCAACATACTCGATCCGCGCGAGAAAAAATTCTGCCAACGGGTGCGCTCTTTGCCGTTGGTGCGGTAGGCGATGATGAAGTGAACGATCGTTGCCACCGTCAAGATTGCCACCAGGATGGCTTTCATCATTAGGGCATGGGAGATTTCACTACCGTCAGGATGCATAAGTAGCTCGAAGAGGTGAAACTTGGCCCCCAGAATGAAGCCCGTGCTCAGGAGAATGAGCAAGGATGCCACCTCGAACCAGCCGAAGATAGGCCCGACGTGAGGATAGACCTCCTGTTGGGCCTTTTTGTCCCGCAGTGTGACGCCCAGGATGAACATAAAAACCGATCCACCGATCCAGGAGATGGCCATGAGCAAATGGAGGTGAAAAGCCCACTCAGTCATCCAGTCGGGCATAGAATGTACTGGCATCCCCTACTCCTCAATCTTCAAAACGGCCATGAAGGCCTCCTGGGGGACGTTGACCTTGCCGATGGCTTTCATCCGTTTCTTTCCGGCCTTTTGCTTCTCCAGAAGTTTGCGCTTCCGGGTAATGTCCCCTCCGTAGCACTTGGCGGTGACGTTCTTGCCCATGGACTTGACGTTGGTCCGGGCGATGATGGTGTTGCCGATGCTTGCCTGAATCGCCACTTCGAAGAGCTGGCGGGGAATCAGCTCCTTGAGCTTCTCGACGAAGGCCAATCCTCGACTGCGGGCCTTCTCTCTAGGAACGATGATCGAGAGGGCATCGACCACCTCCCCGGCGACGCGAATGTCGAGCTTGACCAGATCCCCGGGACGGAATCCCACGGGCTCGTAGTCGAAGCTGGCATAACCCTTCGTGACAGTCTTGAGCCGGTCGTAGAAGTCCATGACGATCTCGTTCATGGGGATGTCGTACTCCATCAGAACTCGGTTTTCATTGAGATAATCCATCTTTACCTGGATCCCTCGGCGGTCGTTGAGGAGTTTGATGAGATTGCCCACATAATCGTTGGGGGTCAGTATCGTCGCTTTGACGTAGGGTTCGTAGATCATCTCAATTTTAGAGGGCTCAGGCATCTCCGAGGGATTTTGGATGGTGATCTCTTCGCCGTTGGTGAGCTTGACTTTGTAAACGACGCTGGGAGCGGTGGCGATGAGCTCCAAGCCGAACTCCCGCTCCAGGCGCTCCTTGACCACCTCCATATGCAGCATCCCCAGGAAGCCGACCCGAAAGCCCGATCCAAGAGCTGCCGAGGATTCGGGCTCGAAACTTAGTGCCGCGTCGTTGAGCTTGAGTTTGTTCAGCGCGTCGCGCAGATCCTCGAACTTGTCGGTCTCGATGGGATAGATCCCGGCGAAGACGAAGGGTTTGGCCGGTTCGAAGCCTCCGATAGGCTCGGCAGTCGGGTTTTTGGCATCGGTAATGGTGTCGCCCACCTGAAGAGCCTCGACGGTCTTGAGCCCGGTGACGACGATCCCCACCTCGCCCGTCTCCAGGGAAGGCGTCTTGATGGGTTTGAGAGGATGGGGATACATCAGATCCAGGACCTGATGCTCTTCGGAGGTGCCCATGATCTTGATCTTCTGCCCCTTCTCGATCCGACCATCAAAGACTCTCACCAGGGCCAGGGCCCCCAGATAGTTGTCGAACCAGCTGTCGTAGATGAGCGCCTTGGCGGGAGCCTCTTCGTCGCCTGTCGGAGCGGGAATCTTCTCGACGATCATATCGATGAGCTCCTTAACCCCCTGACCCGTCTTGGCGGAGACCAGGGCGTGTTCGGTTGCATCGATGCCAATGGCCTCTTCGAGCTCATGGAGCACCCGGTCGGGATCGGCAGCGGGAAGGTCGATCTTATTGACCACGGGGATGAGCTCCAGATCGTTTTCGATGGCGATGTAGACGTTGGCGATGGTTTGGGCTTCGACCCCCTGAGCGGCGTCCACCACCAGCAGTGCTCCCTCGCAGGAAGCCAGAGATCGGCTCACTTCGTAGGAGAAATCCACGTGGCCCGGTGTGTCGATCAGATTTAGAACATAGTGTTCTCCGTCTTTGACGTAATCCAGACGCACGGACTGGGCTTTGATAGTAATGCCCCGCTCCTTCTCGATATCCATCGTGTCCATCATCTGGGCACTCATCTCCCGATCGCTGACGGCACCGCACTCCTGGATGATCCGGTCGGCCAGGGTCGATTTGCCGTGGTCGATGTGGGCGATGATGGAGAAGTTACGGATATGGGACTGGGGTATCTTTTGGGACACTCTATCTCCTTGGCAGATGCTTTCTTGCGTCAATGCGGCATCTCATGCGAATTCTGCCGCATTCTACCCCCTTGGGGTTAATCAGATTTTTTCTCGTTGCACTTAGACGGTTTCAAAGAGAGAATTGACACTCTCGTTATTCTGAACCCTTCGGATCACTTCGCCCAGCATCGGTGCAGTGCTGAGAACCTTGATCTTCTTACATTCGGCGTGGAGAGGGATGGAATCGGAGACTACCAACTCGTCCAAGGCTCCATCTCGTATACGCTCGATCGCCGGACCGGAGAGGACCGGATGGGTACAACATGCCATGACGCTGGTCGCCCCCAGTTCCTTGAGCGCGGCGGCTCCCTTGACCATCGTCCCGGCGGTATCGATCATATCATCGATCAGGATCACGTCCCGCCCTTCCACATCGCCGATGACATTCATCACCTCCGCGACGTTGGCCCGCTCCCGGCGCTTGTCCACAATTACCATATCCAATCCGAGGCGGCCGGCGAAATAGCGGGCACGGGCGACACCGCCGATATCGGGAGAGGCAATGACGGGATTGGGAAGGTTTTTCGCACGGATGTAGTCGAGAAAGAGGATCGCACCGTAGAGATTGTCTACCGGAATATCGAAAAAGCCCTGGATCTGAGAAGCGTGCAGATCGACGGTCACCACCCGAGTGATCCCTGCCGTCTCCATCATATCGGCCACCAACTTGGCACTAATGGGGACGCGGGGGGCCGCCTTGCGGTCCTGTCGAGCGTAGCCGTAATAGGGAACGACGGCCGTAATGGAACGGGCACTGGAGCGCTTGAGAGCGTCGGTCATAATCAGCAGTTCCATCAGGTTGGCATTGGCCGGCGCGCAGGTGGGTTGGATGATAAAGACATCCTTGCCTCGGACGCTTTCACCGATCTGAACGTTGATCTCTCCATCGGAGAAACGTTTGATCGTTGCACCGGAGAGGGGCATCTCGAGATACTCGGCGATGTTCTGGGCGAGCTGGGGATTGGCGGTACCGGAGAAGAGCATATAGTGACTCATTAATCAGACCTTTTCTATCAGAAATTTTATGTTACGAGATCGTCAGGAACGAGAACGATAACGATATTTTACTCCAAGAGAGATAAAGAGCGGCTCGACAAAGCGATTTTTGTTACAATCTCGTTAGCAAAGGTTCCGGATCTGCCTCCGGTCCACTTGGGTCAAAGGAGAAAACGATCAAGAATGTCGATACCTTTTTTCCGATTGTAAGTGAACAACTTCATCTCTATGCAGGGAAAAGCCTGAAGTTTTTAATCGTCGTCATCCTCTTCCTGTCTGCTCTTCTTTACGGATCCGTGCCTGTCGGATATCTCGTCGGCTGGGCTGCTCCGCTTCTTCTACTTGTTCTCTTCCGGTTCTACGACCTTTCACGCTTTCCTTCCGGCGATGAGGAAGATGCTTCCCGTCGGCGGGAAGCGTGGTATCGGCGCTTTCGGATCTCCGCTTATCTGACGGCACTTGGTCTTGGCCTGGCGGCACCTCTTTTTATTCCTTATCTAGGCGAACGTTACCTCCATTTCCTTGTGCTCTTTTTTATCATCGGTATCTCGGCCGGAGCATTGGCGGCTCTTTTCCCCGACACCCGACTCGTCACGACCTATCTTCTCTTCCTCAATCTACCTCTATTTCTCTATCTATTGATTCGTGACGACCCCTATACAAACATTGCGGCAGCCGCTCTTTTCGTCTTTGTGATCGTCCTACTTGCGATAGCACAGATCAGCCGGGACCTGATGTTCCAGAGTGCCCAACGACAAGTGAAGCTCCAAGCCAAAGAGCGGGAGCTTCACGCACTCTTTGAGCAGACTCCGACACCGATTTTCTACTTCGACACCGACATGCGTGTGCGGAAGTACAACCGTGCTTTTAAAGAGTTCTTCCACGTTTCCGACGATGAGGAGCTTGATGGCTTCGATCTCCATAGCCTCAGTCACTATCCGGCCATTCAGCTGATGAAAGAGGTCCTCGAAAACCAAGAACCCAGGAAATACGACGGATACTATCACTCGACCTTTCCCCCCGAGAGGAGGTATTGGATTCGGGCCATCGTCGCACCCCTTTTCAACGACAGAGGAGAACTTATCGGGGGAGTCAGTAGCTTCCAGGACAAAACCCTGGAGAAAGAGAGTATCGACAACCTCCAACGGCTCGCATCCAAAGATTCTCTGACCGGCCTTCACAATCGTCGTGTCTTCTTCCAGAGGCTCAGCCAGCTCCTGCAAGAGACCCGTCAAGGGCTGACACTCCTGCTCTTCCTTGATCTCGATCAGTTCAAACCGATCAACGATACCCTCGGCCACAATATTGGCGATAAAGTTTTACAAAAAGTTGCAGATGTATTGAGGGAGATTCTCCCAAAAAACGCACAGGCCTTCCGTCACGGAGGCGACGAGTTTGTCGTGCTCTTTCCCGATTGCGGTAAAGAGGAGTCGGCTGTCCGTCAACATGCAGAGGCTTTTACGGAACAACTCAACCGACATCTGAACGTTTCCGTCGTCATCGACGGATACCATTTGCCGATACGAGCGAGTATCGGGGCTATTGTGATCCATCCTTATATGCAAGACAGTGATGAAATCATCCGGCGTGCCGACATTGCAATGTACCAGGCTAAGCTCTCCAGTAGACATCTTGCTTTCTACGATCCTACCTTGGATCTAAAACGTCAGAAAAATTTCTTTCTCCGTCACGGCCTGAACAATGAGAAACTCACCGATCAGCTATGCTTGTATTATCAGCCTATCGTCTCTTCAGAAACCGGTTTTTTGCTGGGTGCCGAAGCACTGATCCGATGGGAACATCCTTCTTTGGGACTCCTCTACCCTGAGGAGTTTATCCCCCTTGCCGTAGAGAGTGGGGAAATCCTCAAAGTTGGTCGATGGGTAGCCGAAGAGGTTTGCAAAACACTTGCCCTGATCCAAAATAGTTTTCCCCGGACGACACTTCGTTATCTCTCTTACAATATCGATGCCCAGGAACTTCATTTTGAAGATTTTGCCGAGCATCTCTCTTCCCTTTTGGACAAATATCGACTCCCTCCCAAAAGCCTGGTACTCGAAATCACCGAAAACTCCCTTATCGACAACCTTCCCCATATCGAAGAGACGATTCAGCACCTCAAAAAACTGGGAGTTCTCTGTGCAATCGATGACTTTGGAATAGGCTACTCCTCCCTCTCCTACCTCCAACGTCTCACCTTCGATATCCTCAAAATCGATCAGAGTTTTACCAAAGTTCTCACTGAAAGAGATCGCTCCGTATTCCTTATCGGACATATTCTGCAGATTGCTCGCCAACTCGACTACACGGTTATCGTCGAGGGGATCGAAGATGATCGTCAGCTTCGAAAACTCAAGGGGATTTTCCCCGGCTTGCAATGTCAAGGCTTCTACTACAGTAAGCCCTTACCTAAAGAAGAGTTTTTCCAATTACTTGAACATCGCAAAAAACTTGGGCACAATAGGCCAGACTAAGGAAGCTCTATGTATCTCTTCGCCGACCGCCTCTACCGCAGAGACGAAATCACACTTGATGATGACCGCAAGCAGGTCATCTTCACCACCATCGACAACGAACAGATCCTTCAGTGGCTCCGGGAGCATGATTTCCCCGAAAGCTTCATCGAAGATATCCAAAACGAAGACCAGAGTATCACCTATGAAGACAATGAGCGCTTCAAGCTGATAATTCTGAAATATTTCGTGCCCGACCCGGAAGACCGGCTGCACTTCCACGATGAAAACGTCGTTATCATCGTCATGAAAAACACCTTTTTACTGATGGGACGGGATCAGCGCACCATCAAAGAGCTCAGTGCCCGCCTCTACAAACGCTACCGTCAAAGAGACAGCCTCGAATATATCACCTATACCGTGATCGACATCATAGTCGACCACACCATGTGGATCATCGACCGCATCGACGATCAACTCGAAGCGATCGAAGACCGTATCTTCGCGGAAGATCTGGACGAGCAGGAGGTTCAGAAAGATCTCTACTTTGCCCGGCGTACCCTCAACCGTATCGCCAAACTCTCGGTCCAATCCAACGACGTCGTCAACAAGATCTACAACCACTTTCCCATCGAAACCCGCAAAAAACTCAAATATGAATTCATCGACCTCAAGGAACACCTCTCCTTCAGTATCAACGAATCCAAAACCTACCTGGACCGCACCGGCTATCTCCAAAACCTCCTCATGGGCTTTCTCAGTAACCGAATGAACCAGGCGATGCAACGTCTAGCGGCCATCAGCCTGATCTTTCTCCCCCTGACTTTTATCGTGGGCAACTACGGGATGAACTTCAAATTTATGCCCGAACTGGAGTGGCGCTACGGCTATCTTGCCGTCTGGGTCGTCAATATCGCCATCGCCTGGGCCATCTACCGCTGGCTCAAGAGGCAGAAGTGGATCTGAAGCCCCGATGAGGATCTCCACCACCCCCTCGGTCGTCATCCGCATCCTTCTTTGGATCCTGTTGCTCATCGGCGGCGCTATCGGCTCCATCCGCTGTGACCTGCAATGCTTTCGTGCACTTTTTAGTTCCTGGAGCTTTCACCTCCTAAGTCTAACGGCGGGAGTTGCGGTCGTCCCCTTGGCCTTTCGTGCTGCGGCGACAGGAGGAAGAGAGCTCGCCCGTCAGGGTCGCGAAGGTGATCTCCCCCGCCTGGAGACCAATCGTCTGGTAACGACGGGAATCTACCGCTGCACCCGCCATCCGATGCTCTTCGGTCTGATGCTTCTGCCTCTGGGCTTCGCCCTGCTACTGGGATCTCCCACCTTCATCTTCTTTGTCGCCCCAGCGGAAGCCCTTTTTATCCTCCTAATGATCCTGACACTGGAGGAGCGGGAAGCGATCGCCAAGTTCGGCGATGCCTACCTGGAGTATCGGCGGAAAACGCCTCTGGTACCAAGATCGACGAAATGCTGGAAAGCGCTATTTGGGAAAAAGACGGAAGAGATGAAAACGCGAGGTGGATAGAAAGAGGGTGCAATGGCGTGAAGACGCTATTACGCTCGGTGGCTAAAGGGGACGAACTACATCCGCTCCGCCACATAATCCGCTAGCTCCAGGAGACGCCCAGCGTAGCCAAACTCGTTGTCGTACCAGGCCATCACTTTGACCATCGTGCCGTTAAGGACTTGCGTGGAGAGTCCGTCGATGATGCTGGAGTGGGGATTGCCCAGGATGTCGGTGGAGACCAGCTCCTCGGTCGTAAATTCCAGGATCCCTTTGAGCTCGCCGTCGGCAGCCTTTTTGAAGGCGGCGTTGAGCTCCTCGACCGTCGTCTCCTTCTTGAGATTGGCGACGATCTCGGTAATCGCTCCGTCGGGTACGGGCACCCGCAACGCCATCGCGGTCATGCGACCTTGCAACTCGGGGATAACCTCCACGGTCGCTTTCGCCGCTCCGGTGGTCGTGGGAATGATGTTGACCGCGGCCGCCCGGCCCCGGCGGTGCTTGCCGGGCTTTTTCCTGTCGATCGTTACCTGACTGGAAGTATAGGCATGCGTCGTGGTAATATGGGCGCTCTCGACACCGAAATTCTCCTCCAGGACCTTCATCGCCGGCGCCAGGGAGTTGGTCGTACAGCTGGCATTGGAGATGACGTGGTGATCTTCGGGCTTGTACCAGTGTTGATTGACCCCCAAGACGACGGTCAGGTCGACGTTTTTCCCAGGTGCGGAGATGAGGACCTTCTTCGCCCCCGCTTCCAGGTGCTTGGCCGCACCGTCGCGATCCGTGAAGTGTCCGGTGCACTCCAGGACGATATCGATGTCATGCTCTGCCCAGGGAAGTTTGGCGGGATCCCGCTCGTCGACGATAGCAATCTTCTGACCCCCCACCCTTAGTGAGTTGTCGTCATATTCGATCTCGGCGGGGAATCGGCCGTGAACCGAGTCGTATTTAAGCATATAGGCGAGATCTTCGGGGGTGCCGCTGCCTCCGTTGGCGTAGACGATCTCCACATTTTTAGGGGGATGGGTGACATAGTGCCAGAGGACCATCTTGCCGATGCGGCCGAGACCGTTGATGGCGATGCGTTTTTTACTCATCATTTGACTCCTTTGAAAATATGGGATAATTCTAATACAGAATGGCTAACGAACAGTTACATATACAAAATAGAGATCAAAAGGTGAGTCGATAAAATGCGTCGAATGAAACTTAGGGAATATGCGCGGGAAAAGCGCCTCAGCCTCTTTGAAGTGGTCAAAAAGATCCAAAAGGGCGAATTACGCTCCGAACAGGTGGAGGAGAACGGTCTTTCGGTCCAATATATTCTTCTGGAAGAGGATGAAACGGCACCTTCAAAAGCTCAGGAACCTACACAAAAGCGGACAGAAGCCGGCGATGGAAGAGATCCGTACATGGAGGAGCTGGAGCAGCTTCGCAAGGAGGTAGCCCAATTACGCAAGCTGGTCGAGTCCTGCTGCGGAGAAGAGAGTCTCTCTAGTCCAAAGGCTTTGCCGCCATCAAGAGACGAATATGCCCTTTAAGATACAGTGACTCCTTGAAGGAATTGAAACCGTGATTTCCAAGCATCTCACGGGTATCCCGGCGGATAAAATCTTCCGCCAATGGACACTCGACTTTTCGAATAGCAAAACGCACCCATCGGGGAGCCCTGTCCACGTCGAAGTTGGCATAGTCTAGAATCGCGAAGCGTCCGCCGGGTTTTAGGGCTCTGAAAGCATTTTCGATGATCCGATCCCGCTTTTCCTGGATAAAGCCATGAAGGACGAAGGAGATAAAGACACAATCAAACTCCTCATGATAGGGCAGCGGCTCGTCGATGCGCCGATTTTCGAGGATAAGATTAGAGTAGCCGCTCGTCTTTCGTCGGAAAGTCTCCTGCATCTCTGCTCCGATTTCAAGGGCCCTCACCTCGCCGCTGCGGCCGATATACTCCCGCATCAGCAGAGCGTTGCGCCCCGTCCCGGCTCCCAGGTCCAGGAGCCGTTCCCCCTCCTTTAACTCCAAATCTCCTATCGCTTTTTTGATAAAAGAGGGATACCAGCCCACAGTTATAATATTCATTAATATATCATAATACTTCGCTTCCAATCCCTTCACTTCGACCTTGGAGATATCTTGCGTCAATTCCATAGCGAACTCCTTTTATTCTCGACCGAAAATCAAGATACGGCCATAGAGCACAAGCCAGCCGACCCAAAGCGCTATCCAGAGCATCGCGCTGATATCGAACCAAGGGAAAATATGCCCATCTACCGCCGCAAGTGAAAACAAAAAGCGTCCCAGGACCACGATCTGCGTCATCCAAAAGATCGCTACGCCCCAGGGACCCACTTGCAACGTCATACCGCCATGTCCCAAGGTCACCCGGGTCCCAAAAGCCACCAGGATCGTCGTCAGAAACCCAAGCGCCAGCAGATGAATTTCCAGACGCAGAGAAGCCACCGCGAACCGGGCTTCGAAAAAATCCGAAAGTGCTCCGACAAAGAGGCCAAGCGGCAGCCAGAAGAGCGCCAAATGCAGGCTCCAGAGCAACGGATCGGAATGGGGAAAAGGCAAGCTCGCCTTCAAAATTTCACGCCCAAGCCAAAATGCCAGAAGCAGATCGACAAAGAAAAGCGCTCCGGGATAAAAGGCCTCCACGATGACATGAGAAAAGAGAAGTGCGAAAACGATCCCGTGAAAAGAGTGACTCTTGGCATAATCCATAGCGCCGCTGAAGATTGGCACCATCCGGAAGCCGATGACGATGGGAAGAAACATCAGATAGAGCCAGACTCCCACCCCCACGGCCCAGAAGGCGAAGACACCTGTCCGACAGCCCTGGCAGGGGATCGCCGCCAGAAGATAGAGCAGATTTGCCACCGCCCCCATTCCCAGCGCTACGATGATCCAGTACTGATCCCCTTTGGGCTCGGGTGCTTCGGTATAGATCACCAGGAAGTTCCTGATCGTCAGAGCAAAGGAGAGTGCCATGAAAATTGTTGCGGCATAGAAAGCCTCGGGTAGAAGGAGCGAAACATAGAGGCTCACCGATGACAAAAAGTTCAATAGCCAGACCCGGAGAATACGTCTCGTCTCGATAGGAGGCCTAGCGCTGAAACGGGGAAAAGTCGTGTAGGTGAATCCGTAGAAAAAGTTGCTAAAAACCGCAAAAATCATCCCGTAGCCGTGCAGGCGCAAAGCATCGGCCTCTATGATGCCCCGGTAGGCAAGGATGAAGAGCGCCATAATCACAATCGCATTGATCACACCCAAGAGAAAAAAGGGCTGATGCGGCTGAGAAAAGAAGTAACTCAAACGATTCGATCCCATAGAAGGGTCTCCTTTTTTTCCGACCATTATGCCCGTAGGTGTATAATGAGTCCATGAAAAGCAATGAAGCGATCATCGTCATCACCACGACCGAGAAAGAGGCGGAGGCGGAGTTTCTGGCCCGGACTCTTTTGGAGAGCCGTCTCGCTGCCTGTGTGCAGATCGAAGCGATCCGGAGTCTCTACCCTTGGGAGGGGGCGATCGAAACAAGCGGCGAGTACCGCCTCCAGATCAAAACATTGCGACGTCTCTACTCCCGGATAGAAACGACCATCAGACAATATCATAGCTACGAGCTTCCCGAGATCCTCGCCCTTCCCGCCGTGGAGATCAGCCCCGACTACCGACAATGGATCCAATCCTCCGTCACGATCGACTCTGCCTGATTTTCTCCTGTGATTCCTTTGCTTCCCGATTCCTCAAAACCGCTTGTAATATTTATTAATATATCTCAAAGTTCCTTCCCCCTTCTACTGCATCAAGTCAACTTTAGCTAAAATATCTTCCAAATTCACAGCGTCACGACCCAAGGAAAGATCTATGTCCGAATCCTGCAAAAAAGCCTATATCACTACCCCCATCTACTACGTCAACGACATTCCCCATATCGGCCACGCCTACACTACCATCATCGCCGACACCCTGGCCCGATACTCACGGATGGCCGGGCTGGAGACCTTTTTCCTGACCGGAACCGACGAACACGGCCAGAAGATCGAAGAGGCCGCCAAAAAGCGGGGCAAATCCCCCAAAGAGTATGCCGACGAGATCAGCGGACGTTTCAAGGCTCTCTGGGACGAGTTCGGCATCAGCTACGACCGCTTCATCCGTACCACCGACGAAGATCACAAGCTGGGCGTCCAGGCGGCCTTCAAGAAGATGTACGACAAGGGCGATATCTACAAAGACGTCTACCGGGGCCACTACTGCATCAGCTGCGAAGCCTTCTTTACCGAGATGCAGCTCGTCGACGGAGAGTTCTGCCCCGAGTGCGGGAAACCGACCCAGATCGTCGAAGAAGAGAGCTACTTTTTCCGCCTCAGCAAATACCAGGAGCCTCTGCTTAAGTGGTATCGAGAGAATGAAAAGTGCATCCTCCCCAAGACCCGTCGCAACGAAGTGATGCGCTTCGTCGAAGGGGGGCTGGAGGATCTCTCCATCACCCGCACCAGTTTCGACTGGGGAATCAAGCTCCCCCAGGAGATGAACGACCCCAAACACGTCATGTACGTCTGGCTCGACGCGTTGATGAACTACCTGACGGCCCTGGGCTACGGCACCGACGAGAAGCTCATGGATTTCTGGCCCGCCAGGGTCCATCTCATCGGCAAGGATATCCTGCGCTTCCATGCCGTCTACTGGCCCGCCTTTCTCATGAGCCTGGATCTACCCCTTCCCAAACATATCGCGGCGCACGGCTGGTGGACCCGCAACGGGGAGAAGATGTCCAAATCCAAGGGCAACGTCATCAATCCCAAAGAGGTGGCCGACGCCTACGGCCTGGAGAACTTCCGCTACTTCATGCTCCGGGAAGTCCCCTTCGGCGGCGACGGGGATTTCAGCCAAAAGGCCCTCATCGACCGGATAAACTCCGACCTGGGCAACGACTTGGGCAACCTCCTCAACCGTCTTATCGGTATGAGCTCCAAATACAGCGACGGTGCCGTCTCCAGCGCCAAAGTCGCCGAACTCTACCCCGAGGAGCTCGCCGAGCTTCACGCTTCGATCGACTGGCTCGAACCCCTGCTCTATGAGATGCAGCTACACCGCTACCTCGAAGAGCTCTGGAGGCCCCTCTCCGTCGCCAATAAGGCGATCGACCGCTACCAGCCCTGGGTCCTGATGAAAGAGGGCAAAGAGGAGCAGGCTTTAGCCCTCTTGGGGCTCATCGCCAACATCTTGGCCAAAGTCTCGGTAATGCTGCATCCCGTCATGCCCCAGACCACTCAAACCATCGCCCGGGCCCTGGGCTTTACGATCACCCCTGCCGCCTATGAGGATCTGATCGTGCGCAAAGACCTGCTTAGCGACTTCAGCGTCGAGAAGGTTCCGCCCCTCTTTCCCCGGATCGAAGAGGTCCGAATGGCCGAGGCGGCCCCCGATGTCGAAGCGAAGCAAGCCGAACCCAAAAAGGCGGAGAAAAAAGCCGAAAAACCTATCGAAGGGCTCATTACCATCGATCAGTTCTTCGAAACTTCCCTCAAAGTCGGTACCGTCGTCGAGGCCGAGGAGGTCCCCAAGAGTAAGAAGCTTCTGCTCCTCAAGGTGGACCTTGGCGAGGAGACCCCCCGACAGATCGTCGCCGGGATTAAAGAGTGGTATGCCCCGGCGGATCTGCTAGGCACCCAGGTCTGCGTCGTAGCCAACCTTAAACCTGCCAAACTCATGGGGATGCTCTCGGAGGGGATGCTCCTGGCCGCCAAGGATGACGAGGGGCTCGCCCTCATCCGTCCCGAGCGTCCCGTCGCCGTCGGCACGGCTATCGGGTGACGATGAAGATCTCCGACATCCTCCACATCACCGGAGGAACCCTGGACAACGAGCCTCAAATCCAGGCCATCGAAAGTGCTACGGTCTTCCCCTCCAAAGTCGAACGGGGCGATCTCTTTTTCGCCGCCAAGACCGAGGAGATTCCCTCCGCCGTGGAGCGGGGAGCCTACGCCGTCGTCTACCAGGGAGAGCGTCCCGAGGGCCTCGATGAGGAGATCGCCTGGATTCGGGTGGAGAGCGTCCGGGAAGCGGCCTTTCGGCTGCTGCGCTACGTGCTCTTGCATAAAGAGGCCGACTTCGTTCTGCTGCGGCCCCACGAGGAGAGCCTCCTGCGTCAGGTCCTCACCCACAAGGGTAATATCGCCTTTCTTCCCTCCGACTGGATGAGGGCCTTCGAGCGGATTCTCAACGGCGAGGAGCATCTCTTCGTCGGGAGCGACCGCAATATGCTGGAGACGATTCGTCCCGAGATCGAACGCCTCGAAGAAGAGGCCGAGGGCACGATGATCAGCGATACTCTCTTTCGCTCCACCTTCAAGGTCCACGGCTATATCTACCAGCAAAAAGAGATGGCCCCCTTCCATCTGGACCACCTTCTGAGGGTCGTCGCCTTTTGCGATCGACGGGATCTTCCTTACTCCCTGGACCGGGTCCGCTACACCCGCCACTTCCAGCCCCTTTTTGTCGACGGCCGTCTCGAGAGCGTGCCCAGGGGAAGCACCGACAGAGTCCTGATCTTCGTGGACAATCTCGAAGATATCGTCCAGGCCCGAGAGTATGTGCATTACCAGAGCAGCTGGGCCAAAAGCATCGTCCTTACGCCTCCCAAAACCCGAGTGGAAAAGGTCGAGCGACCCTACTGGTTCGAAAGCCCCGAAGAGGCTAGAGAGATCCTCAAAAACACCCACTTCAACTACGCCTTCATCTACAGCCTGGACCGGAAAATGCTTCAGAGTATGCGGGAAGAAGCGACGCTTTTTTAGGAGCAAAAAGCATAAAGTGGAAGGCTTCAGGCCTTTTTCCCTGACGGAACCTGCCTTTTATCCCAACCGTGTATAATATTTTCCAAAAAGAAGCATCGCAAAGCGATGCCGACCAAACCTATTCCCTATTCCCTTTTACCTATTCTCTAAAAAAGGATCGATTTTGCTTCAGACCATGTTACGCCTCCAGCAGGAGCTCAACGACGCCACCAACGGTCCCGGATGGGAGCGAGGCCTCACCCGCCAGGGCAAGCGCATCGACTGGCGACGCTGCATCTGGCTCGAGGCCGCCGAACTGGTGGAGAGCTACCCCTGGAAACACTGGAAAAACATCGCCGCCGAACCTGACTACGCCAATATCCGCATCGAAGCGGTCGATATCTGGCACTTCGTCATGAGCGAAGCTTTGCGGCTCAACACTCTCGAGGGTAATGGAGAGATCGCTTCCCTAGCCCGCCGCATTACCGAGACCGAGGCTTTCACAGCCTTTGACGACGGTAGCCTGGAGATCCCGGAGGATCTCTACGCTCAGATCGAGATCGTCGAATCCTTCGTCGCCGCCCTCTTCTCCCACGCCTCCATTGAGGATCTGACGGAGCGGTTCTTTCGCGTCGCCCGCCTGGGTGATCTGAATCTGCAAA
>Ga0256841_1000433_pt1 | contig 43483 bp, 66 predicted proteins | sample 356308metaG_FD_185971 | JGI IMG/M metagenome (GOLD analysis project Ga0256841, IMG submission 185971) | Hydrothermal vent microbial communities from Mid Atlantic Ridge, Atlantic Ocean - 356-308 | ecosystem: Environmental > Aquatic > Marine > Hydrothermal vents | place: Atlantic Ocean: Mid...
TGGCGGCTTTCCGTGCCGGGCCGAACATAAATTTACGGGAATGGGGGAATGGCGCCCTCGAGACGATTCGAACGTCCGACCTACCGCTTAGGAGGCGGTTGCTCTATCCGGCTGAGCTACGAGGGCGAGTAATAAAATCAAACACTTAGCTGCTCGCGTCTCTCTTTGTCCTGCGGATTGTGTCCAAGATTTGGACAATTTGCGATTAAATCCGCATAATCCGAGATCCCTGGTGGATACATAGTGGACACGGAGATGGCGTCGATCCGCAAGACGCGGAGCGGCCGGTTTCAAGCAGTGGTGCGGGTGCGCGGATACCCGACGGTGTCGCGTGTGTTCCGCACTCGCAGCCAGGCCCGAACCTGGGCGCAGCGCGTCGAGGATGATATGCGACTTGGGACCTGGCGGCAAGACGTCGGGGTCACGGTCGGGGATGTGCTCGACCGCTATCTGCGCGAGATCGTGCCGCTGAAGAAAAGCTGGGCATTCCATCGAACCAATTGCACGAATCTGGCCAAGGGGCTGGGGCGGGTCTTGCTCGCACGGCTGACAGCGCAGGACGTGGTCGCTTACGTCCGCTCCAGGCCGGTATCGCCATCCACAGTGCGCAAGGAGGTGAACACCCTGTCGCATGCCATAGATACAGCCGTGGCGCTGTGGGGGTATGAGATCACTGGTGACCCGGTGGGCAATGCAAAGCGCATTTTGCGGGTGACCAAGGCGCTATCTCCTGCGCCGCCGCGCAACCGGCGCCTGGCTGACGGTGAGGAAGAGGCGCTACTGGCGGCCCTGGGCCGGTCTCCAGAAACCAAGCTGCTGGCGCTGCTGACGCTGGCAACGGGCCGGCGCTTGAAAGAGTTGCTATCGATCTCCGATGAGGTGTTGGTGCGGCGCGGTGGCCGCCTGCTGCTCGAGGTGCGCGATACGAAAACCGATCATCCGATCACGGTGCCGCTGTCAGCGGAGGCAGAGGCGCTGCTGGAGGGTTTCGACGGGTTCACGATGCGGCCAGACAGCTACAGCCAGGCGTTCATGCGGGCAGTGAAGCGAGCCGGGTTGCGCGATCTTCGGCTGACGGACCTGCGGCACGAGGCGCTGTCTCGGCTGTTCGAGCGCGGGCTGTCGGTGCCGGAGGTCATGGCAATCTCAGGGCACCGAAGCCCGGATGTGTTGCTCAGGGTATATTCTCAAGTGGATGCGGATCGATTGAGTGATCGGCTATGATTGAGCGGCCCATACCTCCAGCGCGAATTGCACTAGGTACGGGCAAGGGCGATAGCTTCGGTTCTCCGGCCGTGTCAGATATTTGCGGAACAGCGTCTCGTCAATGCCTAGCTGGCGGGCGATGGCTCGCTGTGACATGCCTATCTGCTCGATCAGTTCTCGCAGATAGGCAGGGTCTGGATTGTGCTGTGATATGTCCGGGGTGGCCATCATGCTCGCCCTGGTTTGTGGCTGACGGACTGCCCGCGCAGCTCCTCGATGAGCGCTTCCTGCGCTGTGTCCTCCATGACCGGATCGGGTGGCTCGCCGTTGGCACGGGCGATGGCATACCAGACAGTCAGCAACTGCGCCAGGTTGTCCTCTGGCGCGTTGAAAAACAGGGCCTCGTCGATTCCGCTGGCGGCGCAGATACGGCGGATCACATCTGCGTCGAATTCAAGATCACCATCGGCTGTGCGGGACAGACTGAGGTCGGAAAAAGCCATCCCCTCGGGGATGGCGATGTTTACTTTGTCTTTCATTATGCTTGGTCTCTGTCGCTGTCAGCCTTAATCTGGTCCAGTTCTGAGCATGATTCCCAATAGGATTTTGCCCGCTCATCCGCAGTCATCTGTCCGAATGCCTTACTCATGATTTTATAGGCCATTCCGAGCGAGACATTACTGATCCCAAGAGCTGCAAGTGGTTTAGGATCACCCGCCAAACGCGCTGCGGCTGCATCAAATAGTTTTTTGTTTTCCATCACTTTTCCTCCGTCCATGCTTCTTTGTGACTGATGATTTCTCCCGCTTCCTTGAGCTTCTCAAGACCGGCAAGTCCCTGCTCCATGGGGTAGATTGTGGGGTTTGCACCATTTACCCCGACGTGGACTTCGTTGCGTTCCTCATCGATTTTAATGGTGTATTCCTTCCCGTCATAATTGATGACCCATGTTTCAAGGTGGTTAATGGTGATGAGTGCCATTTTCCTCTCCTCGCCCTTCCGGGCTGGTTCTGGCGCTCGGGGCCAATCCCCTGCGCTTGTGATTATAGTAGCGCCATTGGTCGCTAATGTCAACAGTTTTTTTACAGCCAGCCGTTTTTTTTCGCGAGGCGCCAGGCATCGGGGTAATGCTCGCGCAGGTACTCGATGCGGCCGTGCGACTCGCCAGAGCGGCCGATGATGCCGTTGCGGGCGTTTGGCCCCATGCGATGGTAGATGTCGAGGATGGGGAGGTCTCGGGTGACGATGTGGGCCCAGACATCGGTTGTACTCCAGCGTGCGATGGGCAGATAGGCTCCGCCGCCGGCGGCGTAGTTATAGGCAGCGCCGCGTTTGGCGATGAGGATGCGTCGAGCGCGGCTCTCGTCTGCGCGCAGGCCCATGACGCGGTGGGTGAGGCCGTGTTGTTCCGCGTAATCGTAAATCTGCGCGAACATTTCGTTGTGGATAGCCTGCTGGTAGTCCTCGACGGATTCCTGGGCGCGGTTGCCGCCCCATTTGTCCCAATCGAACCGGTGGAAATTCCATCCTGCGCGCTCGATCCAGCGCAGCCATTGGGCTCGATCCTCGTCCGTCCAATGGGTAGGGGTGCCAGGGTCGATCATGAGGATGGGGATGCCGGGGTGGACGCGGTGACAGAGATCGGCGACGACGGCGCTGTCTTTGCCGGCACTGAATCCTACATAGGTGACGGCTGGGTCGATGGCGCGAATGATCTCGATGGCCTGCCGCAGTTTGTTTCTATATCCTGGTGTTTGTGCGTGGCTGATGCAGGCTGCGCACCAGATGGGTGTCATCTGGGTGGCCACGGCATGATCTCCGGCAGGTAGATGAGGCCGCAGCCGAAGGCCCGGTTTTTCCCGATGCCGAACTGCAGCAGGCTGGCAAACCGTCCTCGATCGTGGACTTCGATGACGCCAGTTGTTTGCGCAACGCGCGCTGTCACGCCGTTTTTGATGCGGATGATTTCGTCCTCGAAGCGGACAAAGCGCAGCGTGGCCGCGTCGCCGAGTTGGCGTTTGAGCCAGTCGCGCCGGCGGAATCGATCATGGATCTCACGGCGCTTGTAGCCGTGTGCTTTCTCGCGCTTGGTGATGACAAGATCGGCTGCAAACGACACAGGGCGCCCTGTCGGGATGCTGGACAGTGGCAGTTCAGTGCATGGATGGTGCGGCCTGGTGATGCTGAGCATCAAATAGCCGTCGTCCATGCGGCGGTAGAGAAACTTCCTCGGCCCGTCATCGAACAGCGTGTGCAGGTGCTGGTGCACCTCATATGTCGGTATGTTTGGCAGTTTGACTTGGCTCAGAAACACGGCTGTCCCTCCACGCAGTCTTCCCACCAGGGCGAGTACCAATAGGGTGGGCACCAGGGCCGCAGCGGCGCGGCCGTCCCGGTAGCAAGTTGTGCTCGCGCCGGGACGTTGCGGCGCTCCACGATGAATGCGGGGTCGATGTCCGCAAGCTCGACGCGCCATTCATGCACCGCGCCGTAGCCAGCCGCACCGTGGGGACCGATGGAGCGCACATCGTCCAGTAATTGCTGGATGTCGTCCGGCTCGCAGTCGTTGTCCATGATGAGCGCGGCGCGCCATTCTCGCGCGACGATAGTTTTGATCGGTTTGCGACGCTCCTTGAACTGGCCCGCCGCGGTGTTGATCTTCATCTTTCTGCCGAGGTTGGCGCGCTGCGATGGGTAGCGCTTGTGCAGATACTCACGGCCCTCGATGACATCACTGATCGGATAGATGTCTGTGGCGGCCCAGAGCGGTTTACCGTATTCATCAGTCCATAGACGTGCCAGCGGGATGGGAACCGGCACTGGGCCTGTCTCCTGCATGGACGGCAGCACCTGGTGGCCTGCAGATGCCCACGCGAGCAGCGAGGCGAGGTTCTGTCTGGCCACGCCGGCAACAACCGGGGTCGTGACAGTAGCGGTGACGATCAGGCCGCGCACAGCACTTTCTCCGTGCCGAGTGTGCCAGTGGTCAGCCCGTCGCGCATGGCATCGTGATGGCCTGCAATATGATCGAGATAGGCCTCGCCCTTATTCGGCAGCGAGGCGCAGACGATCTCGACGCGGCCACGACCTTGCCGTGCCTGACCGCCGATGTAGCGATCCCAATTATCCAGGGCGATGTCGATGCAGCCGAGGGTGGCGTCCGGGCAGAGGTCATCCAGGGTGAGTTCGATGTGGATCTTCGCGCCGGCGGCGAGCGTCTCGTAGGTGTAGAGCATCTGATTGCCATCTGAGCTGCTGCCTGTGCCGCGCGTGCGCGTCTCCTCGTCGAGCAGGTCGAACGCGGAGACCTGCCTGGCCTCATCCTCCAGCTCAGGCGCGACCAGCGCGAGGGGGTCGGCGTATTCACGTGCGACCAGCCAGGCGGCGATGCGCAGACGGGAGCGTGGCAGGATGAAGCCATCGACGGCGCCACCGAGCAGATCGAGGCTAGGGTAGAGCGAACGGATCATGTGGCCCAGCTCGATGTCGTTTGTTGGCGCCTTGGCGCCGGCCTTCATTTGCCCGCCAGAGTACAGCAGGTTGACGACGGTTTGCGGCACACTGCCGGGCGTGATGTCGAGTTCGTCAACTAGATGATCGGCCAGTGGGGTGCGGAACAGGGTGGCGCGCAGCGCGTTCTCGCTGATGGCTGGCACCCGCGCTGGCACTCCATTGACGAGCATGTTCTGGCGCATGAACAAGCGGGTGTTGGTCTGGTTATCGATGCCAGTTACGGTGTCACCGTGGGCAATCGGTGTGATGGTCTGCAGCGTGATCGAGTATTTCACAGGATGCCCTCCAGAGAATCTTCAAAATCGTCATAGTTGGATTCGGTCGTTTGCAATGCCGACCGTTTCGGTTTTTCGGCGCTGTGGATCATGCGCGCGATAGTGACGATGCTCACCGCCTCGGTTGCCAGACAGCGCAGCACGTCGCCCTGTTGGTCTGCACGGAAGAAACCGGCAATCTGGCTGTCGAATTTCGTTGGCGGAACAGGCCACCGCATCTTGCGTAGCAGGGCCGCCCAGAATTCCGGGATGTTGCGGCTCTGCACGGCGCACAATTCCACGCGCCCAGCCAGTACGGGATAGCGTGTCGTGCCGGTGAACAGGCCGGTGCCGTCCACCGAGTTAAAACAATCCAAGCTGAGCTTGATCAGTTTCACCGCGGTCTGTTGCGGCGGGGTCAGCGTGTCGAGCAGTGTTTGCATGAGCTCGTTTCTCCTCTTTGGTTACGCCGGCCATGAGCAGGGCCGGCAGGAATTCGGGGCGCTGGCGCAGGTTGGCCAGGGTGGATTCCAGGCGCATGGTCTCCGCCGGGTCGCGGCTGGCGCGCTTGTAGTCGTTGAACAGCGAATGATAGATCGCGCTCTTGGCGTAGCCTGCGCGCAGGATTGGCAGTATTTCGTCGATAGCGCGCAGCAGGTCGGCAAGATCGAATTGGCGCCACTCGCTCACGTCGTAGTCTGGCGCGTGCACATACAACCCGAACCGTTCGATGCTGGCCAGTTGGCAGCGGTGCCACAGCCGGATTTTCACGTCGGTCGTGAGCACGCCGGTAATGGCGGTTTGGCCTGGCAGGCGGGCCAGATCGCGGATGATCTGCAGCCATGGGCGCTTGTCCTGCACTACTGACTCGACCGAGATCACCGCCAGCTCAAAACCCGTCGGCGCGCTGGCGATGAAATTCCCTGGGCGCCCTTTGCCGATATCCATCAGCCAGGCGCATGGGATGCAGAAATGCGTGGCCGTGCGGAAACGGAATAGTTGCGAGTCGCCGACGGTTGTGCTCTTGATGATCTTCTTGGTCGGCACGCCTTTGTGGCGTATTTCATCTCCACATATCATGCAGCGTCCGGATGCGGGTTCAGGATCGTGTTTCGGTGCGGGCTGTCCTGCCGACAGCCAAATGAGTTCTGACGGCATCAGCTCGCCCTCCTGATCCGCCCCAACTGCTGCCGCATGGCCTCGTCCAGTAGCATGTTGAGCATGCTGCGCGGGTAGACTTTGATTTTTCCCAGGCGCACCGGCTCGGGGAAGTCGCCACGGGCGATGTATGTGCTCAACGTCTCGCGCTTGACGCGGAGCTTTTCGGCCATTTCGTCGATGGTGTAGAAGTCGTCGATTGGCATGCTACCCCCTGCTGACCAGATCAGGCCGTGTGATGTGGTTGACCGGACTGATGACTCGATCGTTATCGTCGAATTCGGCAACGCCGATGTGGTCGAGGTACTCGATATATTCACCGCGCAATCCGCCGAGCGATACGCACCAGACGGGCTCCAGTGCGTCGCGCAGGTCGGCGCAGGACTCGCAGGTTTTGTACGTCGACCACTCGCCGCCCCACATCCCATTGATGACCTGGTAGCGCTCGCCAGGTTTGATCGCGCGGCGGCACTCGCAACAGATGTGCGGCTTGCGCGCGGTGTGCCAGGTTTCGTTGATCAATGTCGGTTGTTCGGTGTCGATGCAGCAGCTCATTGGTCACCTCCGTTGTTCAGTCTCCACCGCATCGAATGGCATCAAAAATGACCTTCTTCCATTTTTTCCACCAATCCAACGCTTTTTTGTCCATTTTTTTGATGTCGTCATCAGAAAATGATTGCCAAAGCTCAATGGAATGTTGTTGGCAGCCTATTGCCAACTGATTCTTCCACCAAACAACGTGATATCGAGGTAACAACAAAGTGGAATTCGGCAAGATGCACAAACGCAAGTCAGACCCGATTAAGTTAGCTCCACTCAAGTTAGACCCGCTTAAGTTAGCTCCACTCAAGTCAGAGCCGCTTAAGTTAGCTACACTCAAGTCAGAGCCGCTTAAGTTAGCTCCACTCAAGTTAGAGCCGCTTAAGTTAGCTCCACTCAAGTTAGACCCGCTTAAGTTAGCTCCACTCAAGTTAGAGCCGCTTAAGTTAACCCCACGTAAGATAGCTCTACTCAAATCAACGTTGCATAAGACAGCTCTACTCAAGTTAGATCCACTCAAGTCAATCCTGCGCAAGACAGTTTTGTTCAAGATGGCCCGACGGCCATCTTGTCCGTTTGTCTCCAACCAGAGATTATGATCGTCTAAAATTTTTTTGATATTCATGTTTACCTTCAGTTTGCCACTTTTCATGTCCACGGTGTTCATGACGATCTCCACTACGTTCGCGCCATGTATTGTCTTGCAGGCCATCCAGTTTCAGGTGTTCATCTCATTCCCCTCCTGCCAGCATCATCCATGCTGCTGCCGCTTGCAGCGGGACTTGGCCGTTACCGAGTGCCCTTATCCTGTCCACCCGATTGGCCACCCCATCAGCCATTCGACCCACTCCGGGTTCAGCCGTCCACCAGGCCGGACGATGCCCGCAGCGGGGTCGTTCAGTTGCCTCCTTCGCTGTCCTGGATTGCCAGCCGTTCTCCAGCAGCCCGCGTCCGGGGTTGGCCACATGGTTGCAGCCGCTGCCAGTAGCGGACGCCCATGGCTTGAGTTGCCCGCCATACTCCCAATCCCCTGCCTCGCCGTTGTCGCTGTCGGTGTCGGAAGCAGCCCGGCTTGCCAGGCACCACCATCGAGCGCGTAGGTGCGGGGCACCAATTGCGGAAGCTGGTAGCACGCACCATCGAGCGTCATACCCCATGGCGGCCAAGTCTCCAAGCACTCTGCCGAGTCCTCGAACAGTGATTGCTGGGGAGTTCTCCAGGAATATGTATCGTGGTTGAATTTCGCCAGCCACCCGGACGACTTCCGACCAAAGGCCTGAGCGCTCGCCGTCAATGCCTGCCCCAGCTCCGGCGACTGAAATATCTTGGCAAGGGAATCCCGCATGGATGCAATCCACTCGTCCATTCCAGTCGGATGGGTTGAACAATCGGATATCTCCCTCCCACACGTGCAATTCAGGAAACCATCCATCAGATGCCCTTTTTCTCAGAACTTCGCAGCAAAATTTGTCATATTCGACAGCGCAAATTGGTTGATGGCCGAGAATTAAATCTGCTAACAAGCCTCCCCCGGCCCCGGCGAATAAGTGCATAGTCTTCACGCTGGTTTGCTCCGTAGCACTTTATGTTATTGCCCCTTCATTCTTTTGAGCCATCGCGTGCGCGCCGCCTTGCACCATCGGCACATGCGATAGGTGAACCGAAACGCCTCGATGGGCTCGTCTTGGTGCGGTGGATAAAGCGGCCCGATGATCTCGTCGATAACGATCTCTCCTGGGCGTTTCCAGCAGTTCTCACATAAATCAGAACGGGATGTCATCGTCAAAATCCTGCGGCCCAGGTTGTTGCACCGGCTGCTGGGCGTTTCCGCGGCTGTCGAGCATCTGCATCTCGCTGGCAACGATCTCGGTGGTGTAGCGGTCGCTGCCGTCCTGGGCCTGCCACTTGCGGGTGCGCAGGCTGCCCTCGATGTAAACCCTGTCTCCCTTGCCCAGGTACTGCCCGGCGATTTCCGCCAGGCGGTTGAAGAAAACCACCGTGTGCCACTCTGTGCGCTCCTGCTTCTCCCCGGTGTTTTTGTCCTTCCAGGTGTCCGATGTGGCAATCCTGATGTTCGTCACTGCCATCCCGGTGCTTGTGGCCCGCTGCTCCGGGTCCGCCCCCAGGTTGCCGATGAGAATGACCTTGTTGACGCCTCTGCTTGCCATTACCGCTCCTCGTCGATGTCGATGTCAGTGACAGGGCAATTCGGCGCGTGCTTGCCGGCCGGCCAGTCTTTACATGTCGCGGCACAGATGCTGCGCGCCCAATCTTCGATATGATTGAGTCGGTCGGCCATCTGTTCTAGCAAAACGGCCATTTCCGTGGCTGCGGCCATGAGACGTGCGTTTGCAGCTTGTTCTTTATTGCCTATGCGGTAACTGCCCGTTGAGGCGATTACGGTTGAGCGACACGAATCCGCGATAGGCACCTCAAAACATGCTTGCGCATACACGCCGCCGTTGGCCACTTTCCATGGTTTTGGTGTTGTGCTGTTACGCAAAGACGCAAGTTCGCGTGCGCGTTTAATCAGCTCGTCGTTGTTCATTTCAACCTCGCCAACGGTGATGCCAGGAACGCAAGGATCGCGGCGCAGATCAACAGGATCAGTCCCACGGTGTTCATGACGATCTCCACCCGCTCTTCCCCGGTGCCGTACCGGCAGGACAGGGCGCCGAAAATGGCGGCGATCCGCCGGCTGGCCTGGTTTGATAGAGCGCCCCATGCTTTTGGACTTCTTGGTCCCCGCCGCTACCGGTTTCTACGTTTTACAGCGATTCGGACCTAGCGGTTTCAGTCCTAGCGGTCTACCAGGCGCGTATATGACGCATCAGCCGGCGTCTCGCCATAAACTGTTGCCCTGCATCGAACGGCCGGGCCAGCCGCACGTGGTCGCGTCGATGCTCGCCACCCGTTTTCCCTGGCCAGCGGGTCACTGGTAGAGGTGCGCCAGGGCGCCGTGGTGGAGCCACCGCGGAGAGTCGAACTCCGAACCGACTGAGTACAAAACAGCTGCTCTGCCATTTGAGCTACGGTGGCGTTGTGATTCATGATGCTTTTCTATGCGTCATTCCAAGCTTTTCGCGGCTTGATCTGCCACTACATCTCTGCAGCCAGCTCGTCATAGGCCGCAGCCAGTTCATCGCGCTGGATCGCATCCGGAACCAGATCGATGTTAGCGGCCGCCTCATCGAGTTCGTCGCGTGTCGTGGCCCGCTGGAGCTGGTCCATCACCTGGGCGTATGTCATGGACGGGGTCTCCAGTGCCAGCTTGCGCTGCTTGTAGGCCTCGCGGGCCTGCTTGATGTCGTCGTCATCGGTGAGCTTGCCGGCCAGGTTCGCGACGTCTGACAGGGCTCGCATGTCGTCGGCTTTCGAGATGGCTTTCAGTACGTCCTGCAGCTCGACCGGTTGGATGTCGGCCTTGGATTTGCGCTTGTCTGCCAGAGCGGCTTTGACGCGGCTCTTGCGGGATTTTTTGGTGGCTTTCTCCACAACCTCCGCGTCGCCCATGTCTCGCGGAATATCCTGCGCCTCTTCAGCAATGTAGATGCCTTTCAGCACGTCGGGGAACACGTCGCGCAGTGCCCAGGCGCGGGCGCGCATCTGTAGCATGCGCTTTGGATATTGCTTCCATGGGCCGGGCTTCCCGGCCAGTCCGGCGCGCTTGGCGTCCTCCATCGTGAAGGTGCGGGTTACCGGCTCTTCACCGCGGCGTTTAACGGTGCAGCTTGCAACCTCGCCGTTCTCGCCGATGTTCTCCTCGATGGACTCCAGCAGCCCGGAGCCGCGCACCAGGGCGATCATGGCGTCTCCCCAGATGGATGGGAGGCCATTGATCACAGCGATGTTCTGCATTGCCTGGAGCGGCGGAAGGCCGATCTCGGCGCCCCATTGGACAGCCACCAGCACGTTGCCTGGGTTGCCCTGGTAGTCTTTCGGCACGATACTGGACTTGGCCAGGATCTCGGAGAAACGCAGAGCCTCATCGAGGGTCTGCGGAGTCAGATTGGACAGGGTCTTATGTTCACTCTTCTCGGCCAGTGTCGTGATATTGGACATGCTCAATCTCCTTCTTCTTGAGGCGCAGCACACGCGCGCCCGGTTTCTCGGTGGTGTGCCGCTCGATCACTTCCTGCGGCGGTTTTAGTTCGGCGACGATCGCCTTCCAGTCCGTGCGGCGGCTTGGCTTGTTCTGCTTCCAAGTGGCCAGCACGCGGCCTTTGTACTCGATGGCCTCGGCGTCCTGCGCGGCGCGGAACACAGTCATCTTGCGCTGCTTGACGATCTCTTCCAGGTCTTTGATCTCGGCCTTGAGCCGCGCGATGTCGGCCAGGGCTTCGGCCACCGTCACGTCTACGGCAACGGTTTTTCCGGCTGTGTGCGATCGCCAGATTCGGCGGCACTCGTCAGCAGTGGACGGCTCCGGCGGCATGTCGGCCTCAATGTGCTCGCGCCACCAAGTGCTAGCTGTCTCCAGCAGGTCGTCGAACAACTCGCGGTCGGCCTCGACAGTGTAGATGCAGTGCTCCCGCCCGCCGAATAACACGGCCAGGTCGCCGACAGTGGCCCCGGTAATACCGAGGTACCACTGCACCTGCAGCCAGCAGTGTTCCGGCACCTCGTCGGTGCCCGGCTCGCCCCATTCGTCCGAGCGGTTGCGGGCCAGAGCGTGGGCCGTTTTGCACTCCAGGATGCGATCGGTGGTCAGCCGGTGACCGTCGTTCAGCACCCGCACCCGCTTGGCGATCTCGGGGTTGATGACGGCGCGGTCGATGTTGGCCAGGGCCGGCGTGCCGGGGATGTGCAGGGTGAAGTTCACCCGCTGCACACGCTGGTCGGTCACCTCGGCATAGCGTCGAGCAACCAGATCCTCGAGTGCGTGCCCCCAGTACGCAGCCTCCTCATTGATAGTGGTCTCGGTTTGCCGGCCGGTCTTGTTTAGGTACACGTCCAGCGGCGTGCGCCAGGGGTTCAGGCCGAGGATGGCGCTGATGTCGGTGCCGCCAATGCCCCGGCGGCGGACGTTCAGCCACTCATTACGGTTGTTGGTCTTTATGGCTTTGGCAGTGCTCATGCTGCGTCCCTCCGAAACCACATATAGGGCTGCTCGGCGACTCGGTTCATGTAGGGGATCGCCATTCCGAGGATGAGCCTTCCAAGCATCTCTTCATCCTCGTTGAGGATGGCGTCCGCAATGGCGATCACGGATTGTCGTTCCCCGCCGCTTTCCCAATTCGGGACAGCATCGGGGCCGATTGCCTCCCAAATCGCCCCGGAAATCGCCAAAAAAACATGGTGATCGTCTGTTTCCATCATGCGCTCGATGAGCTCACATGCTTTGTCTGACAGCTCTTCTTTCATTCGTCCTCTCCCATTCCGAATTCGATGGCCATGCCGACGACGAGCGTGACGATGCCGCCGATCACCAACCATGCGATGGCGACGGCTAAAAAAAACATCACGCTGCCTCCGTTGGATCTGCGTTCAACTGACGATGGGCGCGGTATTCGTCGATCTGAACCACTTTGGCGCGTCTGCGCGCCTCCATGGCCCGACGCTGATCTCGAATCTCGAGAATTCGACGCCAGATTCCGTTCGGCGCCAGGCTGGGCCAGCGTCCCTGGGTTTTGAACATCCGTTTTGCCCACGCGATCCTCCTTTCAATGTTTCGTTCTTTTTCCTCTGCTGCTCGTTGCAGCTCACTGGATGGTCGATAGTTCATGGTTTCCTCCGTCGTTGCCCGCCGTAATGGCGGTGTTGAAGGAAGATTAGCAACTAAAAGTTGCCATGTCAACAACCGAAAGTTGCAGCATTATGCGGTATAACTTCATAATCACGATCAATTCACGGAAATAGGAGGGAAGGATGCGCATTCCAAAGCTGGTGTCGCAGCGCCTGAGGGAAGAGGTCCCACGATTTCAGAAAGTGTTGGCCGAGGCGCGTTCGCGGGATGTGAACGAGGCCGACACCGTCATCATCGTCACCGACATTCTCGAGCGCGTCTTCGGGCTCGACAAATACACCGAAGTAACACGCGAATACGCAATCAAGGGGACCTATGTCGATCTCGCGGTGAAAATCGACGATTCGCTGCAGTATCTCATCGAGGTCAAGGCCATCGGCATGGACCTGCGTCACAACCACCTGCGTCAGGCGGTGGATTATGCGGCGAAGGAGGGCGTCAAGTGGGTGGTGCTCACCAATGGCGTCGATTGGGAGGTGCACCGTGTCGATGTGGCCGGGCAGGTCTCCAATGAACAAGTTGTCCAGTTCAACTTTCTGGAGCTTTCGATGCGCCGGCAGGAGGATCAGGAATTGCTGTTTCTGCTGTGCCGCAAGGGCCTCGATAAAGACCTGATGGACGAGTTCTATGAGCGGCAGCAGGCATGCAATCGCTTCATGATCGGTGCACTTGTCTGTGGCGACGACGTGGCCGCGCTGGTGCGGCGTCAGCTACGCGCCATCACGCCGGGTCTCAAGGTGAGCCTGGACGAAGTGAAGGAGATCATTCGCAACGAAGTGGTCAAACGCGACATCACAGAGAGCGAGCCTGGGGTTCAAGCTCACAGAAAAGTCGCCCGGCAATTGGCGAGGCTCAAAAAGGACCGGGAGCTCCGCAAACAAGCGGCCGAGCCTTCTCAAGAGGCGTGAGCGTTCATTCCAAATCCACCACCACCTGCCGCACCAGTGTTGACTAGCGATGTTGTCAACCGTCCTCGCCTGGAGGATGCAAATTGTATTTCTTGATCACATTGCCGCTGACCGGATCAATATAGGTCGTTTCGGTAACACACAGCGTCACACTCTGTCCAATTCGGAGATCGGCAATCAATTCAGGATGACGTCTGTCGAAGCGGATCCTCGCCGTTCCTTCCTGTGTTCGCAGCTCGATTCGTCCCGTTGCAGCCAACAAGGCCACTTCGCCGGAAAGTTCAACTTGCTGTTCGGCAGGCTCTTCCACCGCCTCAAGTGCAACTCGCAACGTGGCCATTTGCGGCACAGTGGCCGACCAGTGGTAATGCTTGCCATCAGGACTGTCCCAGGAGAACTCGCAGGCCAACGATTCGCCTTCCATGGCCTCGATCAGCGCGGCAAGGCTTTTGCCGGCCCGAATACCGATGTTGTGCAGTTTTTCAATGAAGTCGCTGGTTGGCGCATTCAAAATCTCGAACAGGGCGGACAAAGCGTCCTGTACCGGCGAGTCGCCAGCCAGATCCGGCGCAACGTTCGCCGTGAGGATCATGCGCGAAGAACCGTGTGCCAATCCGGCCAAGCGCAAATCGATCATATCAGCCCACTCCCTGGGGACATGGTGAGCATCATGCTGATGGCGCAGCTTGTACGAGGCATACAACACTAGCTTGTTCAGCGGTTCTGCCAACTTGGCCACCAGATGCAGCGGCATGGAGGTATTCAGCACCTTCTGTCCGGCCAACCGCAGCTCGAAAATCTCTTTTCTGCGCCGTGCCTGCTCGATCTCGAGCGCGCGCTGAAGCTCCTGCAGGCGATCTTCCCAGGACGCCTTGAAGAAGGCGCGTGTGTGGTCTTCAAGGTCCTGGCGTTCTTCGTCATATCCGGCCATCAGGCCGCGGACGGTTTCGATTTCAGACTGAAGTTCCGCAATACGATTCATAGCGTTACCACCGCAATGCCTTTGGGTGTTCTTCGGTCGCGGCAGAAGCCGAACAGTCCACGCCAATAAGCAAATTCTGTCTCTCTGCCGTCATCAGGAATATAGTAGACATCGCACCCGAAGCGAAATTTGGCCTGCCGGTTGTCCAGCAACGCGCGCAGCGCGGCTTGGTTTTCGCGCGACAAGGCATTGGTTTTTCTGGCATTCAGCACCAGAAGCAAATCAACGTCGCTCGGGTTCGGTTTGGCCGTGACGTAAGAGCCGTCTATCCAGACAGAGGCCGGTATCTCAAATTCGCAGAACGCCTCCAGAAAGGCAAGGAGGCTATCTGTCAGGTTTTCGCGGGTAGGTGACGAAACTGGCTGAAGAAAGAGTGTTTTGATCTGGTCGACGGTAATGTCGTGAAACCCAGGCGCCAGCAGCGCCGGGTAATCAGTCTTTGCTTCCATAGAGCGCCCTCAAGTCCTTGAGCAGCGGTTCGAGGTGTTCCAGCGCCTGCTCCGGCAGGGAGAGCAGAATATCGACCGCGTCACGGTAACGTTGCGGCGCGGTGTTGTAGCGGCTGGGAGAACGGCCAAAGAAGTCTTCTTGCCCCGGTTCCGCATTTTGGGTGTGTGATGCACTTTCTGTTTGGCGCATATCGCCGCGTCCAGTAAGCAGCCATTCACCGTTGACCCCTAGACGAATAGCAATTTGAACGACTCTGCTGGACTTTGGAATCGACTCTCCAGCCAGCCACTTTCGCGCTGATTCTCCCGACACGTTGAACATGCGCGCCAAATTAGCGCGCCTGCCTCTTCCGCTGGGAATTCCGGCTAAGTCACATGCTTGATTCAGGCGCTCAGCGAATTGCGCCTTTTCGTCATTAACAACCATAGGTTGCACCATATCGCCAGTCACGACACGTTGCAGTTGTTGACAAGTGCAACTATTGGTTGCCATACTCATGCGCATGAATATCGTTCAGCATCTCAAATCAATCTTTGGCGGTAGCTACGCCGCCGTCGGAAAGGCCCTTGGCGGTCTCTCCGGTGAGGCAATTAGAAAATGGGAAAAAAACGGCATCCCGGCCGAGCGCGTCCGTGAAATTGCTGAAGCGACGAACTGGCGCATAACGCCTCATCAGCTTGCGCCGCACATATATCCGCATCCGGATGACGGGTTGCCGGAAATGTTCCGTGGCACGGCCGTCGAAGCCGCCGCGCGAGACTCTTGGGCCACTGGCACGGCGTCGGAAGAGGCGGCATAGATGAAGGTCCCTCCATCCATCCCTCCAGCGCCAACCCTGGCGCATTCCCCGGCAGTCTTTCCCCAGCGGGCTGCGCGGGGCTTTTTATTCCGGGCCGTCTTCATCGTCGAGCGAAGCAATGAAGGCGTCGAAGGCGGTCCACAACTCTGCGAGAGGGCACCCAGTCGCAAACACACGATTGCGATCAGGGTGCCCATTTTCCCCAGACGCGGGGCAATTCGGCCAACGGCTGTGCGAGCAGGGCACCAGCAGCGATTTCCCTGCCGCCATGGCCATGGTTTTCACAGTGGCGCCGACGAAATGGCATCGGGTTTCAGAAACGCCCTGGAAGACGAAAAGGGCAAGACTCGCACCCCCCGTGCGGCGCTTTCCATGGCTGTCGTCGTCATTCATACAACGGTCTCCTCGGGTTTCGCAGTGCAATCTGAGTGTGGACAGGATCGTGCTCGTTTCCCACGTGTAATCAGGAGGACCTTACATGGACCAGCTCGACCAGGCCATCTACGACACGGTGCATGATGCCGGCACCGCGCAATTGGCCGCGCGCCTGGGCATCAGCCGTCAGGTGCTGATCAACAAGGCCAACCCAAATGACGACCGCAACCACCTCTCTCTGCATCAAGCGCAGGCCATCATGCGAGCAACGGGAGACATTCGCATTCTCAATGCGCAGGCCGCACTGCTGGGCTACGACATAACGCCGAAATCCACATCGTCTGACGATAATCCGCTGCACGCCCTGGTCCGCACCATGTCCGAAACCGCCGAAGCCATCCAGAGCGCATCTTCCGCTCTCGAGGACGGCCGCCTTACCCAGCGGGAGCTGGCCGAGTGCCGCAAGGAGATCGCTGAGGCGGTCGAACAACTCTCGCGCCTGGAAGCCTCGCTGATCGCGTTTGCTGACCAGCAGCAGCCGAGGAGAATCGCGTGAGCATCGACGCGACACGATGGGCTTGGGAGCAGGTCTGCGACAAGGCCACCGACAAGTTCGTGTTGCTGTCGATGGCCGACCGCGCAGACGAGCATCACTGCTGCTATCCATCCATCCAGCGACTCGCTGAAGATACTCAACTCAACCGGAAAACGGTGATGGAATGCATTCGCCGGTTGGAGTCGCGCGGCCTGATCGAGGCCGACAGGTCGAATGGTCGACACACGAAATACCGGCTCATCGGTGTGCATGGACGACACGAAACCAGTCCCAAAATCGGCACTGGTGGGCGAACACTAACCGGTCCCAAAAACGGGACCGCTTCCAGTCCCAAAACTGGGACCGGTCCCAAAAACGGGACCAGTACCAAAAACGGACATGACCAGTCCCAAAAACGGGACCGCACCAGTCCCAAAAACGGGACACTAACCTACCAAGAACCTACCAAGAACCTACCAAGCGCTGCGCAGCTACGCGCGCACGCGCGCGAGACGGCAATCGCAGACAATCATGCTCACCCAACCGAGCTGGTCGCCACACTGGCCGAACTCGGCTTCCGCGCCGAGCAGGTCCACACGCCCAAGGTCATGGCCATGCTGCGCCGCTGGCAATCCGCCGGCGTGACACCGGACACCCTCCGCCAGCTCGTCATCACGCTGCGCGCCAGAACGCCCAATCGCGAGTTCGGCCCCGCGTACCTGGACGCTCCCATGCACGACTACCTCGAGGCACTCAACCATGCACAGACCGACACCGGCAGCACAACTCGCCACTCAGGCCATCGGCAACGCACGAAAGCCGAGATGTTCTGGGACAACATCGGCCCAGGGCTCGCCATCCCGTGGGACGCGCCCGATCCCTGAGCCAATCCCGGATCACTGGGTCGACAAGCTCTTCGCGCGGCTGGCGGCAATCTACGGGCATCGCTTCCAGAGCACTTATCCGGACGACAAGGCGCTGACATTGGCGAAGCGGGAGTGGGCGCAGGCGCTGGGCCGGGTGGCGCCAGAGCGGATCGCCTCGGCGTTGGACAAGCTCGTCGAATCGGCGAGCCCCTGGCCGCCGTCGTTGCCGGAGTTCATCGCGCTGTGCCGAGTGTCCGCCGAGGACCTGGGGGCGCCTTCCGCCGCCGAGGCGTGGCGCATCGCCTGCAATGCGCGCGGCAAGCCAGGCACCCTGCAGCAGCGGTACCGCCACCCGCTGGTGCTGGCCGCCGCCACGCATCCCGACTGCGATCTGTTCACCTGGTCGCAACTGCCGGAACGTGAGGGGCTTGCCCGCTTCCGCCCAGTGTACGAGCGACTGCTGGCGCAGATGGCAAACGGCGATGAGTTCGTCTGGCCGGAACCGCGCAAGGACATTGAGGACCGTACCGGCAGCGCTGTCACACCGCGCGAGAAGGCCGAAGCTCGTTACCAGGCCAAGCAGGCATTGCGAGCAATGAGGGCCCGTGTGACCGGTAGATCTCCGATTACCGACTGGCAGCGCGTCCACGGGATGCGGAGGTACGTGTGATGGCGATCAAGCCTCATCGGCATCGCTGTGACGCATGCGCATTCTCAGCATGGGACGGCGATGAAGAGCGACTCTGGTGCCGCAAAGGGCAACCCGGATGCCCGGAAATTGGGGACTGGTGCCGTGGATTCGAGCGTTACCCAGGCGCCGAACCCATCGAGGAGAAACGATGACGTCGAAATGGAAAACGCATCGTTGGCGCCGTGGAGAACGGCACCCGAAGGCGCGTCTGAGCGATCACGACGTCGAGTTCATGCGCCAATTGCACGATGAGTATTGTTTGAGCGTGGCCGATGTGGCCCGCAAATTCGACGTGAGCTATTGGACGGCGCGAGACATCTGCAAATACCGAACGAGAGCCGCCGTATGAGCACCAACAACCTCTACGATCTCATTCGCAGGCTGCATCGGCAATTCCCCATCAATGATCGGGCACCACACGCTGCTTGTGAACAATGCGGTGCCGCAGCGATCGGAGGCGATCTCTGCGCCGATTGTCTGGTGGACGAGATCGAAAAAATCACGGGAGACAGTTATCACCCACACAGATATCGCACGCAGATCGCTCTGCAGCAGTGGCATCTGCGAGAAATGGTCAAAAACGTCGAACGGAGAATGCATGAACATGATGAAGAAAAAAAATCTCGACTATGCGGATGAAATTCGCGGCAAAGCCTGGGAACAATGCAAGCCGCTGATCGCAAGAGGCCGAATCGGTGATGCCTACCGCATCATGACCGATGCCTGCGCTAAGGCGTGGGAGATCGAGCGCAAAGAGGTCAATTGATCCTGATGATTCATATCAACCTGCCATGGCCGCCCTCTGTCAACCGTTACTGGCGGGCTGTGCGAGGACGTGTGCTCATTTCGCGTGATGGTCGAGCCTACCGTAGCCGGGTAGGGCAGATCGTTGCGCTCAGCGGCATTCAGCGGCTCGGGAGCGCTCGCATCGGCGTGTATATCACCGCCTACCCGCCCGACCGGCGCCTGCGTGACCTCGACAACACACTCAAGGCGACCCTGGATTCGATTTCCCACGCCGGCCTGTTTGACGACGATGGGCAGATCGACGACCTGCACATCACGCGCGGCCCGGTGGAAAAACCCGGCCGCCTGGAAATCACCATCAGCCAGCTGGAGGCTCCTGCATGAACCCGCCAAAGCTTCGCCATTTCCGGCCAGAGGAATTCCGCGAATGGTGGCCTCTGATGGACCCGCGTTTACTCGAAGCGCTGGATGAATTCCGGGATCGTCTGCGCGCGCCGGTAATGATCTCCCCAGCACAAGGAGCACTCGGCCGACATTTGGGGGCTGAACATCACAGCCGGCACAATGTCGACCGCTGGGGCACCGTGCAGGCCGCGGACATCATGCTCCCCCGTGGCCCGGATTTGTATGATCAGCATAGCGCAATGGCGGTGGTCGGAATTGCCACTTCCTGTGGTTTTGGCGGCATTGGTATCTATCTCGGCTGGGAACCCTATCCGGGGATGCACCTCGACATCCGTCCATTCAAGCCAGGCGGAATTTCAGCGACGTGGTCTCGTGTCAACGGCAAGTACGTTGCCATGAGTCAGGCATGGGAACGGAAAATCACATGAACGAGAAACGTTCGATGCCATGGCTCGAGGTTGCCGGGATGCGCATTCGCGTCATTGACGGCGACCCGAAATCACGACCACCTTATCGAGCATTCGGCACCATTGCTTGTCATGGCGACATTGCCATTGTCGATGGATTGGTAGGGAAAATCAGACCAAGTGAAATCACGTTGTTTTATCGCAAGGTTCGCAATCTCGGATATCGATGGCTAGTCGCTGAACGAGTCGGAAAACATCGTTTGCCATATAGCCGCTTGATCGATCGAGACGGCGCGTTTGGTGGATGGTACGAAGTGGATTTGACGCAATTCGATGAGATGAAGGACGAACCCATCGCATGATGGCCCTTGGAAAAAATGGACGATGTTGGATTCGAACATGACCGATTTTGCGATGTGTGAAATGGGCATTGGTGAAGGGTGCCTTTGCCACAGGGCAGGCACCTGCCGGAGAAGTCCCTCCAGCGGCACCCGCCAGGGCGACAGGCAACCGTGGGCTGACTGGTGGAAGACCTGGGTAAACGGCGACCCAATGACCTGTGAGGGGTATTGGTCAGTTGAGGAGGCGACATGCAAGGACTGACGCTACGGCAGGAAAAATTCTGTCTGGCCTATGTGGAGTGTGGGAACGCTTCGGAGGCCTACCGGCAGACCTACAACGCCTCGCGCATGAAACCGCAGACGGTCAACCGCAAGGCGAAGGAGCTGCTCGATAACGGCAAGATTGCGGCAAGGGTCAACGAACTCAGGGCCGAGCTGGCAAAGCGCAATATCTGGACCCGCGAGCAGTCCGTCAAGGCGTTGATCGAGGTGATCCGCCACCCGGACAAGCAGACCGACGTGATCGCCGCTGTGAAGGAACTCAACGCCATGCACGGTTACAACGCGCCGGACAAGCTCGAGGTCAGCGGCCCCAACGGTTCTCCACTGCCAACACGCATCGTCATCGACTGGGGAGACGGTTCTGAGGAATGAATGAGCTGAGTATCCAGCTTCCGCCATGGGCAAAACCCTACCGCCACCCGGCGCGCTACAAGATCGCCTATGGCGGGCGTGGCAGCGGCAAGAGCACCGCTTTCGCCAGGATGACCATCCTGCGCGCAGTCCGTGAGCCGGTGCGCGTGCTCTGCGCCCGCGAATTGCAGAACTCGATCCAGGACTCCGTGCACCAGCTCATCGCCGATCAGATCGCGATCATGGGCCTGTCGGCGCTGTTCCGCGTGCAGGAGAAGGGCATCACCAGCGCTGCCGGTGCCGAGTTTCTATTCAAGGGGCTGCGTGGAACCCGAGGTGATGCATCTCAGCTCAAGAGCCTGGAAGGAATTGATATCTGCTGGGTTGAGGAGGGGCAGACTGTGTCCAAGGCCAGCCTGCAGACCCTCATCCCTACCATCCGTAAGCCAGGATCGGAGATCTGGATCACCTTCAACCCAGACCAGGAGAGCGACCCGGTTTATCAGCTCGCCAAGAATCCACCGGACGGAGCCATCGTGCGCAAGGTCAACTGGGACCAGAATCCATGGTTTACGCAGGAGCTCGACATGGAACGGCGCTGGATGCAACGCACCGATCCCGATGCCTACGCGCATGTCTGGGAAGGGCACTGCCGCCAGTACACCGACGCCCAGGTCCTGCGCGGCAAGTGGGCCGTGGAGCCCTTCGCCCCAGGTGGCGACTGGCACGGGCCTTACTACGGCGCCGATTGGGGCTACGCCCAGGACCCGACCACACTGGTGCGCTGCTGGATTCACGGCGGCCGGCTCTACATCGAGCACGAGGCCTACCAGGTGGGCTGCGAGATCGACCAGACCCCGGACCTGTTCGATACCGTGCCCGGCTCTCGCACACACCTCATTCGCGCAGACTCCGCCCGGCCCGAGACGATCAGCTATATGCGCAGGCATGGATTTCGGATCGTCGGCGTCAAGAAAGGCAAGGGCAGCGTTGAGGACGGCGTGGCCCATTTGCGAGGCTATGAGGAGATCATCATCCACCCGCGCTGCGTCCATACCGCCGAAGAGGCCCGCCTGTGGTCGTTCAAGGTGGACAAGCTCAGTGGTGACGTGTTGCCGAAGCTCGAAGACCGCCACAACCACTGCTGGGACGGTGTGCGCTACGCGCTGGAGCCGATCATCCATGCAGGAGTCGGCGGCGGGCACGCCGCCGGCATCATCAAGAGGACCGTTGCATGACCTGTTTGCCAGCGACAATATCCGAATTGGCAGAGCTCATTGGCGAACCCGACGCGCTTCGGCTGGCGGAGCATTACCAGGGACAACGGCTCTACGTGCCCGCCGACCCGGCGCCGGAGCATGCCATCAGCCAACTCATTGGTTATGCGCAGGCCCAGCGGCTCGCCGCGCATTACGGAAGCCAGTCTCTTGATATACCGATGCTGCATGCACGCAAGATCGATCTTCGCAATCGAGCGATCAGAAACGACAGCGAGCGCATGAGCTATGCGGAACTGGTGCGGAAGTGGAATCTCAGCCGCCGGCAGATCGCAAACATTCTCAACGCAGAACACCACACCCCGCAAAACGACCTGTTCGAGGAACACTCATGAAACTGCTGCAAGCCATCCGTGCCCTGATCCCAGGCGCAAAATCGGCCCAGATGGCCGCCGTCCGGCCGCGCACAGGCCGTCTCTATACCGATATTGCCACCGGTCCGATCATGGACGAGCTCATTGCGACGATCGACGTTGACGAGGTCCTGCGCGGCCTGGGAAAAACCCGAGCGGAACTTCGCAAGATGGAGTTCGATGCCGAGATCGCAACCGCACTGGAAACACGCCTCAACGCCCTGCTTGGCATATCTTGGAGACTCGATGAAAGCAATACATCGAGTGAACGCATTGACTGGCTAAAATCGCAATTGCAGCCGAGATTGGAGACGATTATTCGCGGCGCATGGCGAGCCGTGCCCTATGGCTACGCGGTGCAAGAGATCATCTACAGCCGGGAGCCAGACGGCCGTATCGGACTGGCACGGGTGACAGAAAAACCCTTCGAATGGTTCCAGCCCACGCGCAACGGCGGACTGTATCTGCTGCGCCCTGATGGCAGCAAAGTGCAGGTCAATACCGACATCAAATTTCTACTCACACGCCGTCAGCCCAGCTGGCGCCAGCCCTACGGCGAAGCGCTGCTCTCGCGCCTGTGGCACCCGTGGTTCTTCCGCTACAACGCATGGCGCTTCTGGATGCAATTCGTCGAGCGGTTCGGTGAGCCGTTGCTTATCGGCGCCACCCTCGACCCACAACGGATGGTGGAGGAAATTCAGTCCTTGGGTTATGAGGCGGTTCTTGCCGTTCCAGATGGCACGCAGGTCAACCTCATGCAGCCGCATGGAGACGGCCACAAGGCGCTCATCCAAGAACTTGTCAAGCAGGTCAACAAAACCATCCTGGGACAGACACTGACCTCCGATGTTGGCAAGACTGGATCCTATGCTGCAGCCAAAGTCCACAACGAAGTGCGCACCGATCGTCGCAATGCCGATGCGCGGCTCGTTGCTGGAACTATCCAGACACTCATCAATGCGCTCTGGTTGCTCAACGGATTTGATGACACGCCTCCCACGTTCAGTTTCAATACCGAAGACAAGGCCGTCACAACAGACCAGGCGGAGTCGTATGCAAAGCTCAAGGCCGCTGGAATACGGCTCACCGAGCAATATTTACTGCGCGAGCATGACTTTACCGAGGGTGACTTTGTGATCGAACAAGGTCCGCCGCCGCAGCCATCGGCATTGCAGGCCAGTCAATCGCCATTGGCGCTGGCGGCCGGGCAGGGTGGCTCATTTACCCAGGCACAGCAGCAAATTGAGAATCTCGTCGATGCCAGCGTCAATGGCGTGCCGTCTCCGATCGGAGAAGACCGGCTCAAAGCGATCATCGCCAAGGCGAAAAGCCCCGAACATCTGGATGAACTGCTTGCCCAAGAGGCCGCTGGCGCCGACCCAGCCGCCTACCGGCAACTCCTCGAGCGCGCCCTGTTCGCCGCTGACGTGGTCGGATATGTGACTGCAGAGCAGCGCAAAGAATGAAGCCTGTCCCATTCAAAGAGGCCATCGCCTGGGCCAGAAAGCAGAAGGTGGTGCTGCCGACAGAGTATTACGGTCTGCTTCAGGGCCGTGCGCGGGCCGCGGCGTTCTCCATCTCTGGCATGTCCGTGCTGGACCAGATCGAGCGGGTCAAAACCAGCCTCGATCGAGCCATGGAACAGGGCCAGAGTTTCGGCAAGTGGAAGAAGGCGGTCGCCGCCGGCGAAGTGCCGCTCGATCTGCCCGCGCATCGCATCGAGACCATCTTCCGCACCAATGTCCAGGGCTGGTATGCCGCGGGGCGCTGTCGTTCGCACCAGGCCAACAAGGCCAACCGCCCCTATCTCATGTACTCCGCCGTCAACGACAGCCGCACACGACCGGCACACGCCGCCATGCATGGGTTCATCGCTCAGGTGGACGACCCCATCTGGCGCACCTGGACTCCGCCGGCGGGGTTCAACTGCCGCTGCACCCTCATCAGCCTTTCCGAGGCCGAGGCCAAGCAGCGCGGCTTCAAGCCGTTTCCAGGCGCGACGCCGGACATAGGCTGGGACTATTCCCCATGTCACGACGGCCCGGAGGAAGGCGTCGTCCGCGCCATCGAGGGGCGCAAGGGGCGATGCGGACGGGGGATGGACGTCGATCCGGTCGAGCACATCGCCGCCGAGCTGGCCCAGCGGGAGCCGGGGTGGTGCGTGCATCCGGCGTTGAAACAACTCCTCGATCAGCTGCAAGGCCCGCTTGATGAATGGGACGATCCGGAACGGCTGGCACGCATCGTGTTGGGCGAGGACGACTGGCGCAGACGATCCGAATCCGCCATCATCAGGAGCGCATCCGCCGCGGCCGGCGTCGACCTGCCGCACGGCGTGATCCTGAACGCCTACACCGACCGTGGTCTCGACATCTGGAAAGAGGCATTGCTGCTCGGCCGTGTTATCGTTCACGAATCCAGCCTGCGTGGCTGGACTGAAGCGCGCATCCACAAGGCGGGGCTGTTCCTGCACTTGCTGAACGAAGCGGTCAGCCAGCTCAAGCCGGAGCGAGGCACCTTTTACCGCCTCGTCGATACCCGCCCGCGTGGGTTCGGGCAGCGGTTTCGGGAGCAGCACAAGGCGGGGAACACCATTGAGTTTGCCGTTCCAACGTCTGTCATGCGGTCGCTCAATGATCTTGAAAATGGTGGTTATTCTGGCGATATGGTGGTCGAACTGGAGGCCGCGTCTGCGCGCGATATCCAGGCGTTTTCCGTCAGGAATGAGCCGGAGCTACTCTTACCGATGGGCACGCAGGCTATAATCAAATCAACCGATGAAGGATCGGTTGTCGCAATTGAGGATGGATCAGTGAGATCACTACCAGCAAACAAAAAGTTCTCCGCGGATGACGAATATCAGCGCCGTGCTGCTGAAAACAGCAAATGGCTCAAGAACTACCTTGCCGAAATCAAGTCCGGCAAGCGCCGTGCCGTGGTCCACGCCCGCTGGCAGCTCGAAGCCGGCGCACCCGTCACCGAACAGCAGCTCAAGCGCTGGCGGGAGTGGGATCCGAAAGCTGACCACACCGTGAAGGAAAAGTGACCACCCACCTCAACCACTGATTCCTCCAGCCTGCTGAAATACCCCCAGGCCACTTGCGACCTTTTCCGCTGACGGTCCGCCGCGCCGCCGTGTTGGTGCAATATTGCACCATTACGCAATCTCGCCATGCCGACTACCCTCGCCGGCATGAGTGCAAAAACCAACATCCTGCGCTGCCTGGCGCACAGCCCGATCGAACTGCGGGCCAACTCGAACGAGGGTGGTGACAATCGAGCCCGCGTCGCTGGCGTCATCAATTCCGGCGGCGCCATCAAAGACTTCTTCCGCCCATTCGTGCTCGACATGGCCAGCATCCAGGTGGCCGACAATCTCCCCATCCTCTACCAGCACGACCATCGCAAAGTCATCGGTAAGGCGACTGAGGTTCGCAATGATGGCCAATCTCTGAATCTGGCGTCTGGCTATTTGCTCGACGACATTGACGAGACCGCCGCAGAGATCCGAGACAAGGCGCAGGCCGGCATCGCTTACCAAATGAGCCCCGGCATCTATGACTTCAACGTCGAGCGCATCGAAGCGGGCAATGATGTCAACGTCAATGGACGAACCTTTCATGGCCCCATCGACATCTACCGCAATGGCGTCGTGCGAGAGGTGTCCATCGTGATCCTCGGAGCGGACGCTGACACCTCCGCCGTCTTGCTATCGCTCGATGGCGAATCCAATCAACCACAGCAATCGGAGGGCGACATGCCTGACAACACCCAAGCAATGGAGCGGCTTCAGGCCGAAGTCGCCGAACTCAAACAGCAACTCGAAGCCGCCACCAAGGAGCGCGATGCCGCCAAACAGCAGCTTGAAGCGCAGAAAAAAATGGCCAGGCTGACTGCTGTGCGTGACCTGTTCAAACAGCTCGGGCGCGACATTTCCGATGACGGCGTCAAGCCGTACCTCGAAATGTCGGACGAGCATTTCGAGGCATTGCGGAAAGACATGCTCGAACTGCGCGCCAAGCCCGAACACGCCAAGTCCGAACTGCCGGCATCACTGTTCACCGAAACGGCCACCGACGGCGACGTGACCAAGAGTGGCCAGGGCAGCGCCAAGTTCAACCTGAACGTCATTGACATCTACGCCAAACGGAGGAACGCCTGATGGCTATCACTGAAACCAATCGCAATGGAGAGGTGCTGCTCTCGGAAGCCAACGGCGTACTGAGCCGTGAAGTCATCACCATCGCCTCAGGCCAGAACCTGCAAGCCGGCACCGTGCTTGGCCAGGTCACCGCATCCGGCGAGTACGTAGCGCTCAATCCAGCGGCCAGCGACGGTTCACAAAAAGCCGCCGCCGTCCTGCTATACGACATCGATGCCAGCGCGGCATCCGCCAAGGCCACCGCCCTGGTCCGCCTGGCCGAAGTGGCATCCGACTTGCTCGTGTGGCCCGCCGGCATCACCGCGGCGCAGATCTCTACCGCACTCGGCCAGCTGGCCGATAACTATGTCATCGCCAGATAAGGAGACCCGATCATGCCGATGGTAGACCCCTTTACCCCGGACGCATTCAAGCTGCTGACGCTGACCGCGATCATCAACAACCTGGATTATGAGCCGATGCGATTGGGCGAACTCGGCCTGTTCGAAGAGCAGGGCATCACCACCCTGGACGCGGTGATTGAAGAGGACAACGGTGTCCTGGCTCTGGTGGACGTGGCACCCCGTGGCGCCCCCGGCAAGGTAATCACCGGCTCCAAGCGCAAGGTGTACAGCTTCCGCGTGCCGCACCTGCCTGAAAGAGCCTCCATCATGGCTGACGAGTCGCAGAGCGCGCGCACCTTAGGCACCGGGAACGGCGCCGAACTGGTGCGAAACCGCATCGAGGATCGCCTGAAGGCGATGCGGCGCAACATCGACTACACCATCGAGGCCCACCGCATGGCGGCGCTGCAGGGCAACTTCTATGACGTGAACGGCACTCTCAAGAGCCTGTTCACCGAGTTCGGTGTGACTCAGACCACCGTCACCATGACGTTGTCGTCGGCCACCACCAAGGTGCGCCAGGTCGTGCTTGACATCCTCAAGAGCATGGAAGACGGCCTGGCTGGCACTCCATTCACCACCCCGCGTGCGCTGTGTTCCGACGGTTTCTGGCGTGCCTTCATCGAGCATGACGCTGTAAAGGCTGCGTTCGACCGGTACGAGCAGGGCGCCAACCTGCGGCAGGACCCGCGTGCCGGGTTCGAGTATGCCGGTGTGATCTGGGAGCGCTATCGCGGTAACACCCAGGTCGCTGTGCCGGCCAACGAGGCCATCGTGGTGCCCGACGGCGTGCCCGGCCTGTTTATCACCCGCTTCGCCCCGGCCGACTACAACGAGACCGTGAATACTGTCGGTCTGCCGTATTACGCCAAGGGCGAGCGCATACGGTTCGACAAGGGCTGGGACATCGAGGTCCAGTCCAACCCGATCAACCTTTGCACGCGGCCGGCCTCCCTGATCCGCGTCGTCGCCGCCTGATAGGGGGGTGCCATGAAGATCAAGCTGACTGGAACCAACTTGGTGGTGAACGGCGAGACCGTCGAGGACGGCAGCCGCTGCGAGATTGGCGAGGCCGAGGCCCTGGCGTTGATCGACCGCGGCCTGGCCGTGCCGGATGACGGCGCTGCCGAGCCTTCTTCCGACGACGATCGTCACGCACTGATCGTGGACGCCATCCGCGATCTGATCGAATCCGATCCGGAGCGTGCGGACGATTCCATTTGGACCAAGTCCGGCAAGCCGGACATCAAGGCCCTCGAATCGTTGCTCGGTTTCGACGTCACCGCCGCCGAGCGCGATGCGGCCATGGCCGAGGCCATTGACGGGTGACCACACCGTACACCAGCGCGGCGTTATTGATTGATCGGTATGGTGAGGAGGAGCTGATTCAGCTCACCGACCGCACCGGAACCGGATCGATTGATGACGTCGTGCTGGACCAATCGATCGCTGCCGTCAGCGATTGGGTGGATACCCAGGTCCGCAACCGATATGTCGTTCCGCTGAAAACGCCGCTTCCGAACGATGCCATTGCGGCGATCAATGAGCTCGTTCGACACGATCTTTATGTGCAGCAGGGCACCGAGGAGGTGCATGAGCGGCAGAAGTCGGCGGCGCGCTACTGGTACGACATCCGTGATGGCCGCACCTCACTGCCGGGTCAGACCCCTGCCGACAGCGGCGGGGTGATCGCGTCAGGCAAGCGGACCATGGTGTTCACCGACGACTACTTTGCACACATGCCCGGTGGCATCGGATCATGAGCGGGGCATCCGTCACCGTTGATGATGGAGAGCTCCGAAAGCTCCTCAACCGATTGCAGCGGAAATTGGGAGACATGAGCCCCATCATGGACGAGATTGGCGCGACGGTGGCGGACAATGTCCGCCTTGGGTTCAACGATGGCCGGGACCCCTGGGGCCATTCGTGGGCGCCATTGTCGCCCGTCACGATCTACAGGCGCCGCAAAAAATCGAGCCGGCCGCTGAGGGATACCGGACGGCTCATGAACAGCATCACGCACAAAGCGGGACGTGATTATGCCGTGGTCGGCACGAACGTCGAATATGCCGGAACGCACCAGTTCGGAGTTCGCAAAGGCCAATTCGGAAAGACCAGGCGTGGCGCCCCCATTCCCTGGGGCCGTATTCCGGCGAGACCTTTTCTCCCGTTGCGTGATGGCGTGGCGGCCATTCCGCGCGAGTGGAGCGACGAAATCATCGGCATTTTGAATCGGCACATTGGGGAATCCCTATGATCCAGGCGCTCATTCCAGTCATTGCAGGCATCATCGGCAAGCTTGTCGATCGCGCGGTTCCCGACAAGGATCAGGCGGAACAGCTCAAGGCGCAATTGCAATCTCAATTGCTCGCCATGCGGCATCAAGAGTTCCGTGCCGCCGCGGACATCATCATTGCGGAAGCCACTGGCGAAAGCTGGCTGCAGCGTTCATGGCGGCCGATCGTCATGCTCACATTCTGTGGGCTCATCGTCGCACGCTGGCTTGGGTTCACGGCGCCCAATCTCACGGAGCCGGAATATCTTGCGCTTTGGGACATCGTCAAGATCGGCCTTGGCGGCTACGTCGTCGGGCGGAGCGCGGAAAAGGTGACGAAAGCGTGGACACAGCAAAAGTAACGACGCAAAAGATGACGACCGAAGCAGAACGACTTGCGCGGATCGAGGCGCGCGTGGATGGCATGTACTCCGAGATGCAATCCATGCGGCGCCTGATGGAGCGCCAGATCCGCGTCGAGGAACAGCATGCGCGGCACGCGGAATCGATCCAGCGCATGGGATCGAAGATTGAGCGACTTGAAACAAGAATGGAGGCAATCGAACGCGCCGTGCATCACAACAATTGGACCATCTCCAGGTGGGAACGCTACATCTGGTTGGCTGTCACTTCTGGAATGGGGCTGATCATCTGGGCCATCAAAGTCGGAGTTCATCCATGATCGTGCTCGCTTATCTGAAAAATATCGGCATCGCCATCGATCAGATGTTTAACGCGCTGTTTGCCGGCGATCCCGATGAAACGCTCTCTTCACGCATGGGTAAAGCGATCAGAGAGGATCGTTGCAGAATCTGCAGACCGATTTGCAAGCTGCTCAACTGGCTCGACCATCGTCCTGGGCGCCATTGCTTGATGGCAATCGAAGAAGATGAAGGAGCCAATGATCTCACGAGGTGAAATGAATCATGAGTGATCTGATTCGCCGGTTTTTCGATGATTTTTCGTCGAATGACAGAGCATTGCGGGCAATGGGTTACAGCCAAGGCTCTCAGCGGCTTGCACGTTTGATGGATGAAGCGAACCTCGACGCAAATCACATTTGGGTGAAGGCAGAACCCATTGGAACGGCGCACATTGATTTGTCCAAGAAAATTGGCGTTGCCGTCAGCAAATATCGCGACGGGACCGTCAACGGTCCGACAAATATACGCAAAGTTGGAACTGAATTCTGGGTCTGTAATTACTATTCACAAATTTCTCGATTTGACGAGAACTGGAGTTTCCTTGGTTATTGGGGGCGTTTTGGGGACGCTATAAATACTGCTCTTTATAATTCTGTTCGAGATATTGCCGTCGATGAAGCAAATGATCGTGTGTTCATTGTGATGTCAAACAATAATAGAGTTCGCTGTTTTTCATTGAGCAGTGCCGATCACATTTGGTCTTGGGGGGATGGATCAAAAGGCGATTATGCGACGAATCAACCGGACTTCCCATGTTCATGTGAGGTATTACCGAATGGTAATCTGGCTGTTGCAGTTAAAAATGGTCGCGGGACTATTGGCGGCCAAGAAGGCATATATGGTGGGTATATTGCCGAATTGGATGCCGAAACAGGCAATCCAGTTGCATGTCGACTGATGAAAAAGACGGATGGTTATCCTTGGCAGGATGAAGTTTCTCTGCCTACGCAAATCCGCATCCTCAATGGTCGACTCTATATATCAAACAATGATATTAACTTGATTGGCGTATTCGATCCTACCACATGGGATTACATCGAGACGTTTGCGCGTCCTGCCGGATTCGATGTGCAAAGCGTCTATCCGAATGGTATTTGCCTCAATGATGCTGGAGACCAGTTGGTAGTTGCAGCGAATTCTCCGAAATTAGTCGTTGCGCTTGGTCTGACAGATCACGATTACAAGTGGCATTCCGGAACAGCCGGGTGGGATGATCGTGTTTCAGCGGAAAACAAACCGGGCGAGTTTTTTAGCATTAATGGCATATTGCCGATTGGGAATGGGTTTTATGCTGTTGCCGATATGGGGAACAATCGCGTCTCTATTGTTCCAGAGTTCAATTATTTTCCAGTCCAATATCAATTCTCTGTGCCGCCTGGATACCGACTTGTCAAAGAACAATTGCCGCCAGGGTTTGACCCATCGACAGGAATCTTGATGGTGCATATTGCAGAACTCCAGAATGTTTCGCCGATCTATCTGGCTTGTGAGAGGGAGGCTGCGTGATTCTCGATCATGAGTATCACATCCGCCAGCGCCTTGCAGGAATCCAAAATTGCCGAGGCGTTCATGGCATGATTGATTTTGACGAGCGCACGGCCGCCGGCAAACAGCTCCCAGCCATTTTCGTCGGCACCGACGGCTATCGCGTCTCTCATCTCGCCGGGCAGAACCGCGCGGCACAGATCGACATTCGATGGCTGATCGTGATCGCCGGAAGAAACGTGGCGAACATACGAGACGGGCAACCCGCAAGAGAAAGCGTTTCCAGCGTTGCAGGAGAGGCGTTTTCCCGGCTTCTCGGCTGGTTGCCGCCCAATTGCCAGGCATTCACCCCGAATGACGGCTACCGCCCCATTCATCAATCCGGGCTGTTGCTGTTCCCACTGATCTTCACGTCACGCATGCTCATCGAGGCCGCACCATGAAAGTGAAACTGCTCAAACCGCACGAACACCAGGGGCGTCGTCGGTTGCCTGGCGACATCCTCGACCTGGATGAATCGACGGCCCAATGGCTCATCGATATCGGCGTCGCCGAAGCGGCGCCCAACCGTAAACCCAAAACCACAGGAGACTGACCATGGCCTATTTCTCCGGACAGGGGCGCGTCTACATCGGCGCCCGTGATGCCGCCGGCAATCCGCAGGGGCTCAAATATGTGGGCAACGTGCCTGAACTGAAAGTGTCGCTGTCGGTGGAGACCCTGGAGCACCAGGAGTCCACCAGTGGCCAGCGGCTTACCGACCTGCAGCTGATCAAGACAAAAAAGGGCGAGTTCTCCTGCACTCTCGAGGAACTGGTGGCCGTCAACCTGGAACTGGCCCTCTACGGCACCACTACCCAGGTCGCGTCGGGTTCCGTTACCGGCGAGGCGTTGCCCAATCCCGTCACCCCTGGCAGCCTCTATCTGCTGGCGCATCAGAACGTCTCCTCGGTGGTTGTAAAGGACTCCTCCGCAACGCCGAAAACCCTGCCTGCCAGCCAGTACACGGTCAACGAAAAGCACGGCTCCATCGTGATCGACGACGCCACCACTGGCGGCCCCTACACCGAGCCGTTCACGGTGGATTACGCCTACGGCGCCGCGCAGAGCACCGCCATGTTCACTCAGCCGCTGCCCGAACGGTGGGTGCGTTTCGAGGGGCTGAACACCGCCGACAGCAACCGCGAGGTGGTGATTGACCTCTACCGGGTCGCCATCAACCCGGCAAGCGAGCTTTCGGTGATCACGGACGAACTGCTCAAGTTCGAGCTGTCCGGGCAGGTGCTCGCCGATACCCTGAAGCCCGCCACCGGCGATCTTGGCCAGTTCGGCCGCATCGTACTGCTGTGATGGAGCCGATGAACGACGATCTGGAAACGCTCGCTGACGAAGGCGTGGAGCTGGAAATCGCCGGGAAGAAGCTGCACCTGCGCCCCCTGCGGGTGCGGCAAATTCCAGCTGTGAGCCGCGCGCTGGCGCCATTGGCCTCCGCGGACATGGACTGGAAATCGGACGATCCTGTCACCTGGCTGCCGCTGTTGGCAATGGGCGACCACCTCATCGAGGCGGTGGCCGCAGCGACCGATCAGCCGATGGAATGGGTGGGCGAGCTCCAGCCGGTGGAGTTCACTCGCCTGCTGGCGGCGTGCCTGGAGGTGAATGGCGATTTTTTTCGCCGACAGGTCGAACCGACTCTGGATACGGTGAACGGCCTGATGGACAAGATCGGCATGGCTGGTCCCGAATCGCCGTCCGCCTCGGCATCGCCCCAGGAGAGCTGATGGAAATGAGCGCCGCCGCAGTCATGCGGCTGGCGCGGGCGGCCGAACTGGAAGAGCGCCGCCGCTTGCTCGAGTTCTCCGTCGCCATGCGCGCGGCCCAGGCGGACGAAAAAGGGTGGAAGCAATGGATGAGAGAGATGGGAGAAGGTCAGTAAAGATTGCGCTCCATCTCTTTCATGCGTTTCTGGCGCCGCCATTTGATGAACTCTTCGATCAGCAGAAGAACGAGAAACGTCAGAAACGCACCAGCGGCGAGTTTCACAATGAATGATCCATTCATCAGCATCCCTGCCACGAGAATGAAGCCGAACATCAAATAACCGATAAACAGGAACAGTAACCGCGCCATGGCAGACCCTCGTCTCAATATCCGCATCTCTGTCGACAAAGATAAGGCGGAGCGCGCACTGAAGCAAGTTCGCGGGTCGAGCGAACGCCTCGGTGATGCTTTGCGGCGCATCGGTCATTATGGCGCCGCGGCATTCGCCGGATGGGGAATCTCGGAGTTGGCGTCCGGCATGGCCAGGCTGTCGCAATCGGTCACCCTGGTCGAGGCACGCCTGCGGCTCGTGACAAGCGGCGTCAAGGAGTTCGTCGCCGCTCAAAGAGATTCCATTCGCATCGCCACGCAGACCGGGCAGGGCTACGGCGATGTCGTGAACCTCTATTCCCGGTTGTCGCTCGCGCTCGACGGCGTGCAAAACCGCCAGCAGCGCGTTTCCACGCTCACATCTTCTGTGGCGAATGCGCTGCGCGTGTCCGGCGCCAGTGCAGCCGAGGCGTCGTCTGTCATCACGCAATTTGGCCAGGCGATGGGCTCTGGTGTTCTCCGTGGCGAGGAGTTCAATGCGATCATGGAGAACGGCCAGCGACTCGCCAAGGCGCTGGCCGACGGCCTGGGTCTGCCGGTTGGCAAATTGCGTGCATTGGCTGAACAGGGACTGCTCACCGCCGAGGTCGTCGAACGCGCTATTGCGTCCCAGGCAAAAACGCTCGCGCGTGAAGCGGCGACCATGCCACGAACCATCGAGCAGGCGATGACGAATGCCACCGATGCGGTGGCGCGCGCGCTCAATGAGCTGGATAAGCAGTGGCACGTGACCAGCGGGGTGGTTTCCGGCATTGATTCATTGGCGGACAATGCCGGCACCGCCGTTCGGTCGTTGGCGGCCGCCATCCAATCCGCGTTGATTCCGGCTACGATCGCTCTGGCCACAAAGGGGCTGCTGCTCGCCCAATCGATCTCTGCGCAGATCACGCAGCGCGTCAGAGAGCGCATCGCGGAACGCCAAGCCTACGCGGCTCGTCTCCAATCATTGCGTGCAAGTGTCGAGTACACCCGCCTCAAGCTCGCAGAGGCGGAAGCGACGGTGGCGTCCGCCACTGGCATGCGTCGCCTTGCGCTGGTCGAACAAACGCTCATTCCAGCCCAGGAGCGGCTCCGTGCGGCGCAAAGATCGTTGAATGCCACCATGGCTGCCGCACCGTCTCTGATCGGCGGAATCCGCGGAGCCCTGAGCCTGCTCGGCGGCCCGATCGGGTTGATCACGACATTGTTGACCTTCGGCATTACAGCCTGGGCGAGCTGGGGGAACGAGGCGGAGAGCGCTGCTGAAAAAGCGAAACGCAGGGTAAACGAAGTCAACGATGCCCTGGACAGGCTCGAGCGCCGGAAAAAATTTGGCACAGGAGACGCGGCGCTATTCCGAGAGGAGCTCAATCGGCAATACGCCCGCCTGTCTGCGTTGCGCGAGAGTGCAGCGGTCACCTATCGCGGGCGCCCGACGGAAACGCTCAAGCGCCAAATCGCGGAAACCGAACGGCGCATCGATCGTCTCCGGAACGCGCTTGCTTCTCTCGATGCGGAACGGCGCAAACTGGAAAGCGTCGGCACGGGCAAGAATGGCGGTCCCACCGCGCTCGGCCAAGAGATTCTGCGCAAGCAATGGGACGCTTACATCAAACGCTTTGCCCAGGGGCGCGAAAAACTCAAGGTTGAGATGGACAAGCTGCGCCAGATGGCGCGCCAGGCGGGCATCAAAGAGACCAGTGATGAATTCAAGCGCGCGGCGGAAGCGCTGCGACGAAAAGTCATCGGGGAGCAAGAGGCGAAAGCGAAAAAAGACGCGCTGAACGCGCGCCGTTCCGCATTGGCCGCGGAACTCAATCTTTTGCAAGACGGCCTGCAGCGGCAATCCACGACACTCGAATCTGCGCTGAAAGATCGCTTGATCTCCATCAAGAACTATTACCGCCGCAAGGCGGAACTGGAACAGCGCGCCATCGATGCAGAGATCGCAAATACCCGCAAGCGGCTGGAGATCGCCACTCAGACCGGCGACAAACAGGCCGTCGTCCAACTCGAGACGGAGCTCATCCGGCTCTCGCGCGAACGCGAATCCATCGCCATCCGTGCATCGCGCGAGCAAGCAAAAGCGGAGCGCGAGCTCGCTGACGCGCTGGCCAATGTGCGCGACGAGCTGGCCCGTCTGACCGGCATGTCCACGGCTACACAGCGCCGCGAGGCCATCGCCCGCGGCTACCGCGATTTGCGCGCCCGGCTGCTTGCGGAGAATGACACGGCCGGGGTATCGCTCGTCGATCGCTTGATCGACGTCAAGGCCGCGCAGGCCAACCTCGATGCGTTGGAATCGAAATGGCGCCTGGCGCTCGACCGGATGCGCAATGCAGAAGAATCCATTCACATCCAGCAACAGCAGGGGCTCATTACCAATGCCGAAGCGCAAGACCGCATCGCAGCGGCCCATCGCCAGGCGGCCGACGTTCTGCGCAGCCTGCTCCCGTCGATGGAACAGGCCGCCAATGCCATTGGGCCGGAGGCGGTTGCCAGGGTGCAGGCATGGAAGAATGAGCTTGCGTCGGTGCAAACCGTCATCGACCCCATCGCGCAAACGCTCAATACCGATTTCAAAAACGCTTTCACTGAGGCGTTCACTGCCATTGGATCTGGGGCGAAGAATGCGAAGCAAGCGTTTCTGGATTTCGCCCGCTCCATCGTCGCTTCCATTCAACGCATCCTGGCGCAGAAGCTCTCTGAACAGATCCTCGGGAGTTTCTTCAAGGGATCCGGAGGCGCCGGTGGGTTCATCGCTGGACTGCTGAAGGGCTTTGCAACCGGCGGTTATGTCACCGGACCCGGCACATCCACATCAGATTCCATCCCAGCCAGGCTGTCCGCCGGCGAATATGTGATCAACGCCGCCGCCGTGAAGCGAGTTGGCGTTGCATTCTTGCACGCCATCAATAATTCCGGATTCGCGTCATCTGGGCCGAGCCTTGCTTTCGCGGCTGGTGGGCTCGTGCCGTCGCAAAAACCAGCGGCTCCGCAATCGGGTCAAGGTGTGCGGATTCTCAACGTGATCGACCCGAATCTTGTGCATGATTACATTGCCAGTGCAGAAGGAGAAAAGGTGATCATCAACCACATTGAACGCAACGCTGGGCGCGTCCGGCAGGTGCTTGGAGGTTGAATCATGGCCTATGAGACTGGAACCATCACGAATACCAGCGGGAGCTTCACACTGGCCCATCAAAACCTGCTGGAACACATCAAAAACAAGGTGGCCGATACGGCATTTATGGGATCAGGGCAGGAGTGGACTGTCATGCGCTATGACACGTCTACGGATACCCATGAATTGATTTTGAAGGGTGTCGGGTTGTCCGGAACAGAAGAAATTTTTGTTGGGATTCAAGCGTATCATGATGTGAATGCAGATTATTATAATCTCTGCGTGCAAACATTTACCGGATATGTTGCATCAAACACATTTGACAACCAACCAGGCGCCAGCGGTCCGATTGGTGTCCCAGCACACAATACAAGCATCACGTATTGGCTGATTGCAAACGCGCAGCGAATTGCAATTGCAATGAAGGTTGGAACCCCTGTTTATGAAACATTTTATATTGGGAAGTTCCTTCCATACGACACTCCAAACCAATATCCATATCCTGTTGTTGCAATGGGAATGTTCAATGGCAGGTCTGCAAAACGTTTTTCCGATACGGATTATTTCATGCCATATCGTGGCGACGTGCAAAATTCAAAGTTAAGAAAACTGGACGGAACGTGGATTACGCCTTCTTCTTCTCCATGGATAAATCCGAATATAAAAGACGCCCTTCGGGATACTGAGGGGAATTATCATATTTTGCCTGTCGAGCTTTGCGATAACAGTAACATTTTTGGATACCTCGATGGCATTGGATATGTGAGCGGTTTCAATAATGCTGTTGAGAATATTGTTGACGTGAACGGGAAGCAATATCTTGTCGTGCAAGACGTCTGGAGAACAGGTTTTTCAGATTATTTCGCTATGGAGCTGAACTGATGCCATATCAAACAGGGATAGCAAATAGCGCGTCCGATCTTGTGACGACAATCGAGTCATTCGCAACCTCGAACGGATGGACAAAAACTGGAAATGTTTTGCATTCCTCCACTTGTTTTGTTGAATTGTCATCAGATAATTCCGTTAATCAGGTAATGTGCAAAGGAGGAACCGGGATTGACGCCTCCAATTCGCTGACAGGTGGTGGCGCAGACGTTTATGGTAGGATGCGAGATATAAACCCGAAACAAATCACATATCCTGTCACATATCACTTGTTTGCGCATACGCAACCAGAAACAATAATTTGCGTCATCAATTATGACACGATCTATTTTCAATATTTGGCGTTTGGAATTGCCACAAATCTTGGCGTTCCTGGAACGTGTAATTTTGTTTCAGGCTCCATTTCAAAAAACGGACTTAGCAATATATATCATAAATATAATGAAGGCGGCGAATGGGGTTATAGTAGCGCTGCAGCCATGTTTTGGAACAAGACAGGGCTTAGTTATGGGAATTTCCGAGGGAGCTTCATCCATGTAAACCTTGATGGTGTCGATTGGGCTGGAACGACATCACAAAGGGCTATGGTTTCAGCATATACACCAAAATTATTACAGCGTCAGCCGAATGCGATCAATAATCGATCAGTATTTATTCCGCTTAATATTTTGTTTGACAGGCCGAGCTCTAAAATATCCTTGATAGCAAGGATTGAGCATTGCCGATGCTTAAGGATCGATTATTACGATCCGGGCGACATTGTGACGATAGGTCAAACAAAGTGGAAAGTTTTTCCGTGGTATAAAAAAGACGTCTCAAATCGTGATGGCGGAACTAACCATTCGGGTACGTCAGGATGGGCAATATTATATGACGGGCCATAGCAATGCCGATATTGTCAGGAATATTGATCAGTAAGTCTGATTCCCCTGGGACAATATTTCATGTGTCAACTGACTTATCCAATTATGAGAAATTGGATTGGCCGCCACTTGCCGGAGTTTCTTTTCATTTAGAAAGAGGCGTTCTGATAGAAAATTACCCTGTAACCCAATCTGGGTCGAGAATTGCATCGGGATATTATCTTTGGGGGTTTGAACAGGATTGGTATCACCGCATCCACCTCCGTCCAGCAGAAGTGGATTTAGGATATGTGCTCTCAGACCAGGTCAGGCAAATCGAGGTCTGGAATGCTCATTTCTCTGCGAAAACGCTCAACGCAGTGAATGCATCCGGCGCGGACGGGATTACTATTACAGGGCCGACACCGGAACCAACGACGTTTCAGCCGCTGGAGAGCCGAAACTACACATTGACGGTTTCCAATACTGGCGCGCCAACCATTGATGCCACGTTCAGTTTTGCATTCACCGGCGAGACCCCCAAATTGCTGGTTACAGGGGATCGAGTTTCCGTTTGGAAAACGCGGCCAAATTGGTCGCGCGGTATCCGCGAACGTTGGGAATGGCTCACTGATGTGCTCATCGCTCATGACAATCACGAGCAGCGAGTTCGATTGCGCGCTCGCCCCAGGCGCAGCGTCGAATTTGATATTTTGCCGCATGAGCAGGAGCGTCAATGGCTTGAGAATGCCCTCTGGAAATGGCAGGCGCGGACATTTGCGGTTCCGGTCTGGCCGGATCAGAAACGCCTCGATGTCGATGCCGCAGCCGGCAGCAACGCATTGAGCCTCGATACATCAGAGGCGGAGTTCGAGGTTGGAGGTCTTGTGATTTTGCTCGGCGACGGTATTGCGGAAGCTGGAGAAATCACAGTCGTCTCAGCCACTGGTTTGTCACTGAAAACACCGCTGCAGATGGATTGGCATGCTGGGGCCTCGGTTTTTCCGGCACGCCTCGGGCGCATCGGCGACCGTCAAGCGGTGGATCGATTGACAAATGCCGTGAGTCGCGCCGTTGTGCGATTCGACTTCGAGGATTCTGGCCAGGTGTTCACGGCTCAGGACTCCACTGCCAGCTATCGCGGATGGCCAGTGCTCGAGGATGGCCCCAATTGGGTTGAGGATCTCAAGCAGGAATACCATCAAAAGATTGTTGAGTTCGATTGGCGAACTGGTGGCAGATTCGTCGAGTATCAAGCCGACGTGCCGAATCAGCTCCAATCGTTCCGTTGGACATTGAGCGGACGAACGGCCATCGATGCATTCCGGCGGTGGCTGTACGCCCGCGCCGGCCGCTTGGTGCCGTTCTGGTTCCCGCAGCCGTCCAATGACTTGACCGCGACCCAAATCATCGGCGCCGGTTCCACCCAGCTCACCGTTCGTCACGTCAATTACACCCTGTTCGCACAGGGGCAGCCTGGACGGCGCGACATTCGCGTCCAATTGCATGACGGCACCGTGCTCTATCGACGTGTCGTTGCGGCCAATGAGTTGTCGGTTGCAGAAGAAAATTTGGAATTGGACGCGCCATTATCGTCCACGGCGACGATCGCACCAGAGGAGATCGTGCGGATTTCCTACCTGCAGCCGTGCCGGCTCAATCAGGACGCGGTGGAAATCCTTTGGCACACTGACCAACTGGCGGAGTCCTCAGCCATTATTCGCAGCGTGAACGATGACGTTTGACACCCTGGAAAAATCCGCGATCGATGGCGCACCAGTTGAACTCTATGAGTTCACCATTGGGCCGAACCACTGGCGCTATACGTCCGGCGATGAAAATCAGGTATTGAACGGGCTGACGTTCAAGCGAGAACCACTGAAGCGATCCAAGCTCGAAATTGGAGAAGAAATCAATCGCGCCAATCTGAAAATTCATCTCCCGCGCGATAATCCCGTTGCAGATCTGTTTCGGCTCTATCCGCCAGGAGCGGTAATGCTGGTGCGCATTTGGCGGCGGCACCGCGGAGACGCGGATGCCGTTTTGCTCTGGCATGGGCGCGTTCTCAATTGCGAGTTTGCCGGCGGAGAAGCGATCCTGCACTCAGAGCCAGCGCTCACATCATTGCGGCGCAACGCCCTGCGTCGTTTCTGGCAACGTCAGTGCCCGCATGTGCTTTACAGCACATCATGCAAGGTCTCGCAATCTGCTTACAAGATCAGCGATCAAGCGTCCGCCGTAAACGGAACTCAGGTCGACGTGCCCGCGGCCGCCGGTCAGGCGGATGGCTATTATGCAGGAGGTATCTTTTCCTGGGGCAACCCATCCGGCGTCGTCGAGTCTCGCATCATCTTGTCGCATACTGGAACCACATTGACGCTGGCCGCCCCAATCCATGATCTCGTGGCAGGAGACACGGTAGATATTTCACCTGGGTGTGATCACACTTTGAGCACATGCACGGGGCGTTTCGGCAACGCGGAAAATTACGGCGGCTGGCCGTATATCCCCAGAAAAAATCCCTTTGGTGGGACCACACTATTTTGAGGAGAAAGCCATGTGGGGGCTTCTGATCAAGTTCATCATTACATCAGTATTGAGCTATGTGCTCGCGCCGAAGCCGCAAAAACAAAACGCCACGCCGGCCGCACTAAAAGATTTCGACATACCGACCGCCGATGATGGCAGGCCGATTCCGGTCATTTTCGGCACAGCGGTCATTCGTGGCCCCAATGTCGTCTGGTATGGTGATCTCTATGCGGACCCCATCGTCAAGGAAGGCGGGAAAAAATGAGGATAACGGTTAATGATGCGCGCGAACTTGGTTATTGCAGTCGCGGCATGCGAAACTGGTTTAAGCGCAACGGTCTGGACTGGTCGCGGTTCGTTCGTGATGGCCTGCCGGCGGAGGTTCTGATTGCCACCGGCGATGCCATGGCAGTTGAATTAGTTGAACACGTGAGAGGTCGGAATGGGCGGCAGCAGCGACAGTGAAGCCATTGTTGGATACCGCTATCATCTCGGTATTCACTTTGCGTTATGCCACGGCCCCGTGGACGAGGTTCAGGAGATTCTTGTTGACCAGCGTACCGCATGGATCGGATCAGTATCATCGACTCAGGACATCAGCATCTCGGCTGCTGGATTGTTTGGCGGAGAAAGTCGCGAGGGCGGTATCAGCGGCACGGTCGGGCTTTTGTTCGGGGAGCCAACCCAGGCAAGAGACGGCTATCTCGTGTCGAAACTCGGATCGGCAATTCCAGCATTCCGTGGAGTATTGAGCGCCGTCCTGAAGCGCTGTTATATCGGCACAAACCCCTATCTCAAGCCCTGGGCGTTTCGTGTCAAACGCATTCCTGGCAAGGGCTGGTATTCCGCCAAATCAGAAATTGGCGGGCACGCCAATCCGGCCCATATCCTCTATGAATGCATCACCAATGCAGAGTGGGGAATGGGCTATCCTGACTCCAGCATTGACGACGCCAATTTCCGTGCTGTCGCCGACACGCTCTATGACGAGGGGTTCGGCCTCTCCATGATCTTCAACCAGCAGGCGCCCATCCATCAGTTCATTCAGACGGTGGTGGACCACATCGGCGCGGTGTTCCGGCTCAACCCTGGCACGGGTCTGTTCGAGATCAAGCTGATTCGCGACGACTACACCCCGGCAGATCTGCCACTGCTCAACGAAAGCAACATCATTGCCCTGGATCGCTACCAGCGCGCCGCCTGGGGCGAAACGGTCAATGAGATCATCCTCAAATATCAAGACAATGATTTCAAGCCTGTCAGCGTCACCGTGCAAGATATCGGAAACATTCACATGCAGGGCGGCGTGGTTTCTGAATCTGTTGAGTTGACCGGCATCCATGACGATCTGCTGGCACAGCGTGTAGCCATGCGCGAACTGCGATCCAGATCCACACCTGTGAGCAGCGTGCGAATATCTGCTAACCGTCAAGCATGGGGGATTCTGCCGGGTGACGTTTTCCGCCTCTCCTGGCCGAAACTTGGGCTGTCCGATGTTGTTTACCGTGTCCTCAATATCGATTTTGGCGAGTTGGACAATGGGCAAATCATCATTGACGCAGCAGAGGACATTTTCGGGCTGCCGAACGACAGCTACACAAAACAAGAGCCCATCGGATGGGTCTCGCCGAACAGCCCACCAGCCGCCGCGCCCCATCGAGTTCTCTATGAGGCGCCCTATTGGGATGTGGTTCGCCTCCTCGGAGAGCCGGACGCTCAAGCATTGGCCGCCGACGCGGGCTTTCTAGTCGCAGTTGCCACCGCGCCAACTGGCGATTCCATCCAATTCCGTTTGTTGGACCGCGTCGGGAGCGCAAATTTTGCTGAAGTAGGCACCGGCCATTTCAGCCCGACAGCAACGCTTTCTGCAGACATCTCTCCCGCCATTGCATCGATTTTGTCGTTCAACAACGACGATCGTCTCAGTGATTCGGTGGTCGGCGGATATGCATTGCTCGGCGATGAGCTCGTTGAAGTCACCGCCATCGATCTTGCTGCCAAGACCGTCACGGTGAATCGCGGCATTCTCGATACCGTTCCCAAGGCATGGCCGTCCGGAACTCGTATCCTGTTCTGCTATACCCTGCGGGGGTACGATGCAACGGAGCGCGTGCAAGGGGAAGCGGTGAATGTAAAAATTCTCACTGTCACCGGAACTGGCGTGCTCGACGAGGCCAGCGCGCCCATCGACACGCTCACTCTCGATGCCAGGCAGGCGCGTCCATATCCTCCAGGGAACGTCCTCCTGAATGGCGTCGCTTACCCCTCAACAATTACCGGACAGCTGACGATCACATGGTCGCATCGTGATCGGCTGCAGCAGACGGCTGGATTCACTCGTCAAGATGCCGGGGACATTGGACCGGAAACCGGGACAACATACACGCTACGGCTCTATGACCAGAATGACGTGCTCGTGCGAACAGAAACCGGCATTACCGGAACGAGTTACACCTGGACAACAGAAGATTCAGACAGTGGGCTGCCGGCTGGAACGCTCAATTCATCTCTCAGAATCGAATTAGAGGCCGTGCGCGACGGACTCACATCGCATCAAATGCATGACATCAGCGTGTCCAGATGATGGCAATTCATGGACACTATGTGGACTCAAGCCACATAAGATATTGATATATCTGGAAAAACTTCCGCTTAGGAGGCGGTTGCTCTATCCGGCTGAGCTACGAGGGCGGGGCGGAGATTATACTCGCAGAACCTTTACCGAAGCCACATCGGGCCGCGGCTCGCGGTCTGCGGCCACCCGTGCGACGTTCC
>Ga0256841_1000434_pt1 | contig 43475 bp, 44 predicted proteins | sample 356308metaG_FD_185971 | JGI IMG/M metagenome (GOLD analysis project Ga0256841, IMG submission 185971) | Hydrothermal vent microbial communities from Mid Atlantic Ridge, Atlantic Ocean - 356-308 | ecosystem: Environmental > Aquatic > Marine > Hydrothermal vents | place: Atlantic Ocean: Mid...
CACGGTCGCCGTGGCCCGGGTGTTGATGCCCGCTTCCCGGATACGGTTGTCGGCGGGGCGGACGGAAATGAGCGACGAACTTCAGGCGCTTTGTTTCCTGGCGGGCGCCAATTCGGTCTTCTACGGCGACCGGCTGTTGACCACCGACAACCCGGAAGCCGATGCCGACCGGCGCCTGTTCGACCGTCTGGGGCTCCGCATCGCCGGTGAACGCCACTGATCTGGAATCCTGGCTCCGGCAGCGCCGCGCTCAGGGCCTTTACCGCCACCGGGAGGTGGTGGAAGGTCCCCAGGGGGCGGCGGTGGTGGTGGAAGGCCGGCGCCTGGTCAATTTTTGCAGCAACGATTACTTAGGTCTAGCCAATCATCCGGACGTCGTCCTGGCCTGGCAACGGGGGGCGGAGCGGTACGGCGTCGGCAGCGGCGCATCCCATCTGATCTGCGGCCACCTGCGTCCCCATCACCAGCTCGAGGAGGAATTGGCGGAATTCACCGGCCGGGAGCGCGCCCTGCTGTTTTCCACCGGCTATCAAGCCAACCTGGGGGTGATCTCGGCGTTGACCGAACCGGGGGACCGGGTGTACCAGGACCGCCTCAATCATGCCTCCCTGCTCGACGGCGCCCGCCTCGCCGGAGCTCGTTTGCGCCGTTATCCGCACGGCGACACCGCCATTCTGGCCCGCTGGCTGGCGCGGCATCCAGCCGCCCTGATCGCCACCGACGGCGTGTTCAGCATGGACGGCGATCTGGCGCCGCTGCCCCGCTTGGCCGAGCTGGCCAAGGCTCACGGTGCCTGGCTCTATGTGGACGATGCCCACGGTTTCGGCGTCCTCGGACCCGACGGGAGTGGCACGGTGGCCCATTACCGGTTGGATCAGGAACAGGTTCCCGTCCTGATGGCGACCCTGGGGAAGGCGGTGGGGGTCTTCGGCGCCTTCGTCGCCGGCAGCCAGGTCCTGATCGAGACCCTGATCCAGAAGGCACGCACCTATGTCTATACCACCGCTCTGCCGCCGGCGGCGGCCGAGGCGGTCCGTGCCAGTCTCGGGCTCATCCGCCGCCAGAGTTGGCGCCGGGAATACCTGAAGCATTTGATCGAGCGCTTCCGCCAGGGCGCCCGCGAGCTGAACCTGCCGCTGCTGCCCTCCGCCACCCCGGTTCAGCCCCTGGTGGTGGGGGACAGTCAAGCGGCGGTGGCGTTGGCCCGGAAACTGCGGGAGCAGGGATTCTGGGTGGCGCCCATTCGGCCGCCCACGGTTCCGCCCGGGAGCGCCCGCCTGCGCATCACGCTCACCGCCGATCACCGGGAAGAGCAGGTCGAGCGGTTGTTGACCGCCCTGACCCGATGTCTGGCTTAGTGTCAGGACGCGCGGGATCGAGGCCGCCTCTGGTGATGGTGCCGGGCTGGGGAATGCACAGCGGGATGTGGGGGGAGTTCGCCCGGGCCCTGGCCCGCCATTTCACCCTCGTGCAAGTGGAGTTGCCCGGTCACGGCGCCGCCCCGTCCCACCGTTCCTGGGATCCGGCCGAATGGCCGGGGGAGCCGGCGCTGCCGGAGGGCGGGGCCTTCTGGCTGGGCTGGTCCCTGGGAGGGCAATTGCTCACGGCGATAGCCGCTCGGCGGCCGGAACGGGTGCGGGGACTGGTTCTGTTGGCCGCCAATCCCCGCTTCGTCGCCGCCGCGGACTGGCCCGGGATGGATCCGCGGCTCTTCGACGCTTTTCGGCGGCAGTTACGCGAGGATCCGCCCGCGACCCTGAGGCGTTTCCTCGGCCTGATCGTCCAGGGGGCCCCGCGCCCGGTGGCCAGAGCGGCCCGTCGACTGTGGCGGAGCGCGCCACCCCCGGCGCCGGCCGACTTGTGCCGGGGGCTGGATCTGCTGGCCCGGCTCGATTTGCGTCCCAGTCTGAGGGAAGTCCGCTGCCCGGTGGTGATCGTCGGCGGCGAGGGGGACGCCTTGGTGCCGCGGGAGGCCCTGCGGCGCTCGGCGGCACTTTTCCCCGAAGCCCACCTCACCATGGTCGGGGCGGGGGGGCACGTTCCCTTTCTGGTGGAGCCTGACTGGTTGGCGGACAGGATTCGAACGGTCTTTCCATGAATCTCGACAAGCGCTGGCTGCGCCGCTCGTTTTCGGCAGCGGCCGCCGACTACGATCGCCTGGCCGCGCTGCAACGCCGCATCGGCGAGCGGTTGTTGACCGGGTTGCCCCGGCTCCTCCCGGCCGGGGCGCTGGTCGATGTCGGTGCCGGGACCGGCTGGTGTGCGGAGCGGCTCCGGTACCGTTATCCCGGCGCCGAGGTCCTGTTGGTCGATATCGCCGAGGCCATGCTGCACCAGGCCAGGAAACGCCTGAAGGACGAGGCGGCCTATCTCGTGGCCGATGCCGAACGCCTGCCGCTGGTGGATGGCAGTGCCGCCCTGATCGTCAGCAATCTGGCTCTGCAATGGTGTCCCGATCCCCGCCGGGCCGTCGAAGCGATGGCACGGGCGCTGCGTCCCGGGGGGCGGTTGCTGTTGTCCACTTTCGCCGCCGGCACCTTGGCCGAGTTGCGTCAGGCCTGGGCCCGGGTGGATCGTTACAGCCACGTCAACGAATTCCTTGCGGTGCCTGCCTTGGAGGGACTGCTCCGGGAAGCGGGGTTCCGCACCTGGCAGGTCGACGCCGAGACCCTCAGATGCCGTTATCCCTCCCTCGCGGCCCTGTTTCGGGAACTCAAAGGGATCGGAGCCCACAACGTCACCCGTGACCGTCCCCGCCATCTCCTGGGAAAAGGGCGTCTGCGCTGCCTGGAAGCTGCTTATTCCCGGGAAAACGGGGCGGTGGTCGCCAGCTTCGTTCCCGCCTATGTCATCGCCGTCAAGTGACGGCGGGCGGACGGGCCGGTGATCGTTTTGCGCTCCGCACGGATCCACACCAGGAAAACCACGGCCGTACCCACGACGCCCATCATCGCTCCCGGACCCCAGATCAGGATCCCGCCCAACTGCTGATCCAGCAGGCGGTCGATGTGCCAGCGCCCGCCCAGGACGTCGTAGACCTGATACAGGGGAAACTTGCTCAGAGTGATGAAGGCGCCCAGGAGGGTGTTGGGGACGGTGACGATCCACAGGACGATGAGGCGGAGGCCATAGGAGAGCCGGGCCTGTTTTCCCCGGGGGTCGGCGATCAGCCACCAGAAGAAGAATCCGGTGACGATCATGCTCAGATGCATCAGATCGTGCAGCCAAGGTTCCAGAACGGCGCGGTCGTGCCAGGGGGGGATCTGCCAGACGACCAGGGTGGCGATGAACAGCACCGGGGCCACCAGGGGATGGCTCAGGAAACGGTACAGGGCCTGGACGGTTCCGCTGCGGATCGAGGGGGCCAGCAGGAAATGGCGCACCGGTCCGGGCAAGCCTTGGATCAGGGGCGCCAGCGGCATTCCCAGGATGACCAGCAAGGGTCCGAAGACCCGCAGTAGCAGGTGTTCGATCTGATGCACGAACAGAAAATGGTCGGACAAAAATTCGACGGGCGATTGGAGTGCGATCAGGAAACACAGCATTCCCGAAACGAAAGCGAGGGTTTGCCCGGTGACGACGCGCCGTCCCTGCCGGTAACGGCGCCACCAGCCCCGACAATAGACGATCAGGGTGATCAGCCAGGGGAGGGCGATGGACGGGGTCCACTGCCAGGCCTGCCATGGATTTTCCGCGCCGGAGATGCCGTGGGCCGCTGTGGTGAGCGGCAGAAGCGCCAGTGATAGGAAAAGCTCCGGTTTTATTCGCTTCGGGGACGAAAAACGGTTGGTCTGCTTGAGCATGAGGATTCCATAAGGTACATTAAAAAAGATTTAAATTGGGGGTTTCGGCGTCGATGATCCAACGGCAGTCCCTCGGTCACGGCGGTGAATACCGCCTGGTCCTGCGGCCGAACGCGTCGTTGACTCCCGGCCAGGCCAGGCTTCTGGTGGGATTGCTCGGTTTGATGATGGCGGTCATCGGATTTGGGTTTGCCGCAGTGGGTGCCTGGTTGGTGCTGCCGTTTTCCGGCGGGGAGTTATTGTTGCTCATCTACGCGCTGAGTTGTAGTATGCGCTGGAGTGCTGCTCGCGAGGTGATCACCATCGGTCAGGATAAGGTGTTCATCGAAAAGGGGGTGGAAGGAGAGCAGCGCTACCAATTTCCGCGCGCCTGGCTCCAGATCGACTGGCGTCCGGGACCGATGCCGCATCTGCTGGTCGGCTCCCACGGCAAGTGGGTGGAGGTCGGCACCTTCCTGGGGGAAGAAGAGAAGCGGGCCCTGGCAAGAACATTACAACAAGCCCGCAGCCTGGAATTCTAAACTCGTTTCCGTGGTTGCAAAACTTGAGGGGAGTGCTCCGTGATTTTACATAATCTCAAGCGGTTGTTTGTCTTTTTGGTTCTGGTTTCGTTGGGGGAAGCGGCCCGGGCCGACTATGCCGTGAACATTCCGGTGGGTCCGACGGAAACCAGCCGGCTGATCTACGGCTTCCACATGTACGCCATCTGGGTGTGTGTCGGCATCGCCGTGGTGGTATTCGGGGTGATGTTCTATTCCATCATCCATCACCGCAAGTCCAAGAACCCCGTTCCTGCCACCTTCCACGAGAACACCACCCTGGAGATCGTCTGGACGGTGATCCCGGTGTTGATTCTGATCGGTCTGGCGGTACCCGCCACCAAGGCGCTGATCAAGATCGAGGATACCAGCGGCGCGGAAATGACGATCAAAGTCACCGGTTATCAGTGGAAGTGGCACTACGAATATCCGGAAGAGGGAATCCAGTTCTTCAGTAGCCTGGACGAAGCCAGCAACCGGGCCCGGCAGTTGGGTTCCGGCATCGACCCGGAGACCGTCCCCCATTACCTGCTCGAAGTGGACCATCCGCTGGTCGTTCCTGTCAATACCAAGATCCGCTTTCTGATCACCGCTGCCGATGTCATTCATGCCTGGTGGGTGCCGGCGTTCGGCTGGAAGAAAGACGCCATTCCGGGCTTCATGAACGCCGCCTGGGTCGAGATCGAAAAACCCGGCGTCTATCGCGGCCAGTGTGCGGAACTGTGCGGCAGGGATCACGGCTACATGCCGATCGTGGTGAAGGCGGTCACCAAGGACGAATACCGGGCCTGGGTGGCGCAATGGAAGCAGGAACACGCGGCCCGCAAGGCGGAAGAGGCGCAATGGACCATGGAGGTGGCGTTGAAGCGGGGCAGGGAGGTCTACAACACCCATTGTGTCAGCTGCCACCAAGTTGACGGCAGCGGCGTTCCCGGAACCTTCCCGGCCCTGGCCGGCAGCGCGGTTGCGACCGGCGAGGTGGATCGGGTCATCGACATCGTGTTGGAAGGGAAGGGGGCGATGCCCGCCTTCGGCAAGGATGAAAACATCAGCGATGCCGATCTGGCCGCGGTGATCACCTACGTGCGCAATGCCTTCGGCAATCAGGTCGGCGACCTGGTGAAGCCGGACGACATTGCCGATGTGCGCTGAATGATTTGGTCTTCAAAGAAGAGGTAAAGGAAATGGCAACGGTAGCAGACACGCATGGCGCAGAACACGAACACGGTCCTGCGAAGGGTATCCTTAGGTGGATCACCACCACCAATCACAAGGACATCGGTACCCTGTACCTGACGTTCGCGATGATCATGTTCCTGGTGGGCGGTACCATGGCCCTGATCATCCGCGCCGAGCTCTATCAGCCTGGCCTGCAATTGGTCGATCCCCACTTCTTCAATCAGATGACCACCCTGCACGCCTTGATCATGGTGTTCGGCGCGGTGATGCCGGCGTTCGCCGGTTTCGCCAACTGGATGATCCCCCCCATGATCGGGGCGCCGGACATGGCCCTGCCCCGCCTGAACAACTGGAGCTTCTGGATCCTTCCGTTCGCCGCCACTTTGTTGTCGGCGACGCTGTTCATGGACGGGGGTGCGGTGGCCTCGGGCTGGACCCTGTATCCGCCCCTGGTTCTGCAATTTGGCAACGCCCTGCCGTTCACCATCTTCAGCGTCCACCTGCTGGGGATCTCGTCGATTCTGGCGTCGATCAACATCATCGTCACTATCTTCAACCTGCGCGCTCCCGGATTGACGATGATGAAGATGCCGATGTTCTGCTGGACCTGGCTGATCACCGCCTTTCTGCTGATTCTGGTGATGCCGGTGCTGGCCGGGGCGGTCACCATGCTGTTGTTCGACAAGTTCTTCGACACCAGCTTCTTCGACGCCGCCGGCGGTGGGGATCCGGTGCTGTTCCAGCATTTGTTCTGGTTCTTCGGCCATCCCGAGGTTTACATCATCATCCTGCCGGCCTTCGGGATCATCTCCCAGGTCATCCCGACCTTTTCCCGCAAACCGTTGTTCGGCAAGAACTCCATGATTTTCGCTACCGCGGTGATCGGCTTCCTGTCCTTCATCGTCTGGGCCCATCACCAGTTCACCGTGGGAATGCCGGTGCCGGCCGAACTGTACTTCATGTACGCCACCATGCTGATCGCCGTGCCCACCGGGGTGAAGGTGTTCAACTGGCTGGCCACCATGTGGAAGGGATCCTTGACCTTCGAGACCCCGATGCTCCACGCCCTGGGTTTTCTGGTGCTGTTCGTGTTGGGCGGTTTCACCGGCATCATGATGTCCCAGGTGCCGGCGGATCTGTATTATCACGACAACTATTTCATCGTCGCCCACTTTCACTACACCCTGGTGGGCGGCGGGGTATTCGGCATCTTCGCCGGCCTGTTCTACTGGCTGCCGAAGTGGACCGGTACCATGTACGACGAGAAGTTGGGCAAGCTGCACTTCTGGCTGTCGTTCCTCGGCTTCAACCTGCTGTTCATGCCCCAGCATTTCCTGGGACTGGCCGGCATGCCGCGGCGGATTCCCGACTACGCCGTACAGTTCACCGAGTTCAACCAGATGTCCACGGTGGGGGCCTTCATCTTCGGCTTCACCCAGTTGCTGCTGATCTATATCGTCTACAAGTGCGTCAAGGGTGAAGGCGAAAAGGTCGGCGACGAGGTCTGGGAAGGGGCCAAGTCCCACGGTCTGGAGTGGAACCTGCCGTCACCGATGCCCTATCACCATTCCTTCGAAGGCATCGACATTCAAAAAGCCGTGGCGGACGAGTGATGGCACCGCCCCGCCTGCCGGGCGGGGCGTCGTTCGATGGATGGAAAAGCGTTTGCGCAAGAAGAATCTGTATCTGGCCATCGCCTTGGGGCTGATCGCATTGCTGTTCTACGTGTTGGCGCTGCTGAACGTGTTCGAATGGCTGCTGGGGCGTTGAGCACGACGATAAATAAAGTGAGCGAAAGGGGAGAGTCATGACATCTGCAACGGGTAGCTATTATCTGCCGCACCAGGCCAAATGGCCGATCCTGGCCTCGACCGGTCTGTTCTTTTTCGTTGGTGGTTTCGCCGCCAAACTGATCGGCATCGGCGCCGGGACCTTCTTCATGGTGCTGGGGCTGCTTATCATCGTCGGCATGATGGTTGGCTGGTTCGGCGAAGTCATCAACGAAGGACTGCAGGGGCTTTACAATCCCCAGGTGGAGCGTTCCTTCCGCTGGGGCATGATCTGGTTCATCGCCTCGGAGGTCATGTTCTTCGCCTGCTTCTTCGGCAGCCTGTTCTATTTTCGCGCTTACGTCATCCCCTGGCTGGGGGGTGAGGGGACCACGGGGGTGGGTGCCTTCACCCACCTGCTCTGGCCCGATTTCAAGCCGGAATGGCCCACCAACGGACCGGCGCGTGTCGGTGGTGAATTCGAGCCCATGGAAGCCTGGGGTATCCCGGCGCTCAACACCCTGATCCTGCTTTCCAGTGGGGCGACGGTGACCTGGGCCCATTGGGGGCTGCTGAAAAACGACCGCTCTCAGTTCGTCAAGGGACTGATCGCCACCATCGCCCTCGGTCTGGCTTTCGTCGCTCTGCAGGCGTACGAGTACTATCATGCCTATACCGAGATGGGTCTGACCCTGGGGGCCGGCATCTACGGTTCGACCTTTTTTCTCCTGACCGGATTCCACGGTTTCCACGTCACCATCGGCGCTATCTTTCTGACCGTCGTCCTCCTCCGGGCGCTGCGGGGTCATTTCGATCCCGACCATCATTTCGCCTTTGAGGCGGCCGCCTGGTACTGGCACTTCGTCGACGTGGTCTGGTTGGGGCTGTTCATCTTCGTCTATTGGCTTTGAACCTGGCCGTTCAGACGAAAAAGGCGCTACCGGAGTAGCGCCTTTTTTTGTGGCTGGGGCATCTGGCCGATACCGTGGGGTTTGATCCAGCCCTGACTGGCGGCGAACAACAGGAAGAAAAACAGGACTAACGACAGGGAAATGCGCGTGGTCAAAGCCTTGACGGTGCGTGGCGAGCGGTTTTTGTCGTGGATGAGATAGTAGAGGGCCGACCCCAGACTGATGACGATGGCGAGAAAGGCCGCGAGGATAAAGAGCTTGGTGAGCATGACGTTACCCCGGAATTAAAGCAGTTATGGTAAGGAGCGGTGTGGGGGTTTTCAAACCCGGCTTTACGATCACCCTTTTGACGGCGGCGGCTGTGACGGTGTTCCTGGCTTTGGGAAACTGGCAATTGCGGCGGGCGGCGGAGAAACAGGCGCTGCTGGACTTGCAGACACGGCAGCTGCAGTTGCCCCCGATCCGGTTGCAGGGCGGGGAATCGCTGGCGCGACTGGGGCGCTACCGGCGGGTGGTCGTTACCGGTACCTGGGATCCGGAACATCAGTTTCTTCTCGATGGCCGGATCCATCAGGGGCGGGCCGGTTACGAGGTATTGACGCCCCTGCAGCTCGATGGCGACGGGGTGATCCTGGTCAATCGCGGCTGGGTGCCGGCTTCTGGGGACCGGTACCGCTTGCCTCCGGTGACTGTGACCAAGCGTCGGGTGACCGTTCGAGGCCGGGTGGACCGCTTTCCCCAAGCCGGCATGGATTTGCCCGGAATGCGCCAGCCGACGCCCGGCTGGCCTGCCGTGGTGCAGATTTTGGAGCCCCGGATCGCCGCCGCCCGCCTGGGAAAGACGGTGGCCGATTACCAGATCAAAATGGATCCTGATCTTCCCGATGGTTACCTGCGGGATTGGCGCCTGGAGCACGTTCGTCCCCAGCGCCACATTGGTTATGCCATCCAGTGGTTCAGCTTCGCGGCGATCGCCCTCGGGCTTTGGATTTGGCACGGTGTGAAACGGGCCAGGAGGCAAATTGAACGATAAGGGTAAAAGTAATTGGTGGATTTTTGGGCTCATCGTCTTGATCGGAGTTCTGCCCTGGATCGGGGCCTGGTATCTGGTCGAGCACCCCGGTCTGTGGGGCGATCCGGCCAATCACGGCCGTCTGATCCAGCCGCCGCTGGCGCAAGACTACGGCGTGTTCCGTCCCTTGCCCGGGGCCCGCAAGCCGCTGCAGGAGATCCAGGGGCGCTGGGTGCTGATCCATCTGATCGTTCCCGGTGACGAAGACGGGTGCCGGCGGCTGCTGGAGGATACCCGCCGGCTGCATCCCCTGTTCAGCAAGGACATCCCCCGCATCAGGCGCCTGGCCGTGTGGGCCGAGGACAGGCCGCCCGCCGCCGGGTTGCTGAAAACGATGCGCGCCGACCGGGATCTGTATCTGGCCACGGTGCCGGAAAGTTTCCTGAGGCGCCTGGAGACCGGGGTGTTCGGGAAGGCACCGCGCTGTGGCCAGTTGCTGCTGATGGATCCGTTGGCCAATCTGATGATGTGGTATGATGCCGGCTTCGACCCCTTTGGCCTGTATCGCGATCTGAAGCGCCTGTTGCGGGCGTCCCGTATCGGTTGAGTTTTCAAGCTCTGGTCATGTATAGACGATTCGTTCTTCTGGTTTTGTTGCTGTTGCTGACCACCGTGGCGCTGGGTACTTACGTGCGTGCCAGCGGTGCGGGGACGGCCTGTCCCGATGCCTTGACCTGTTTCGGTCAATGGTGGCCGGCGTCGCGCTTGCCTGCTGAAGTGACGGGGCGCTATCCCGGTTTCCTTTACGATGCCGGAGCGGCCCGCTGGCAGATGCTCCATCGCTATGGTGCCGTGCTCTCGACGCTGGGGCTGATAGGACTGCTGCTGGGCGCGCTGGCCCGGCCCGGGCGGAGGCGTAGCGCGCTGCCAGCCATCGGTTTGCTGGCGGTTTGCGGTCTGACGATCTGGCTGGGACTGGTGACCGTGGCCAGCCGTCTCATGCCCGCCGTCGTCGCCTTGCACTGGCTGTCGGCGGTCCTGGTGACGATGGGGCTGCTGGCTTGGTATCTGGCTTTGAGCCCGGCCCGGCGGGTCCGCTATGACCATACCCGGGGATTGTACCGCTATGCCTGGTTCGCCTGGGGCCTGTCGTTGCTGCAGGGGCTGTTGGGAGTCTGGGTGGGGGCCAATTACGCCGCCCTGGTGTGCCCGGACTTTCCCACCTGTCAGGGAAGCTGGTGGCCGGTCATGGACTGGGATGGCCTGGCCTTCTGGCACCAATGGGCCGGTGGTCTGACCAGGTGGAGCCTGCCGGACGCCGAGGCCCGGATCGCCATCCACTGGCTCCACCGCGTCGGTGCCGCGGTCGGTTTCGTGGTGCTGTTCGGTCTGGGGATGGCTATCAGCTCCAATCCCAAGGTGCCCCATCTGAGCAAAATCGGGCTGCTGGTCAATTTTCTCCTGCTGGTCGTGATCACCCTGGGCATGTCGGTCGTCCTGAAGGAAGCCCAGCCGGGACTGGTGGTGGCGCACGGGTTGTCGGCTCTCGGATTGATGCTGGTGGTGACCGGGGTGGTGTTTTATCTGCGCCAGGGACCGCCGCTGCCGGTGGTCGAAAGGGAAGGCGTCGAGGCGGTGACGCCGGAAGTTGTCCCCCCGCCGGCCGAGGCCGTCCCGCCACGCCCGGAAACCCTGTTCCAACGCCTCCGAAGCCAATTGGGGAAGACCCGCCAGGGCCTGACCGGCTTTCTGGCTGCCCTGCCCCCGGCCGGACGCAGCCTGGATGAGGAACTTCTGGAGGAAATCGAGACCCATCTGTTGATGGCCGACGTCGGTGTCGAGGCGACGCAGGAGATCATCGACCGCCTCACCACCAGGCTTTCCCGCCGTCAGCTCCGGGACAGCGACGAGGTCATGGAGACCCTGCACGGTGTGCTGCTGGAAATCCTGGCGCCCTGCAGTCAGCCGCTGAAAATAGACCCCGGCCACCGGCCGTTCGTCATCCTGGTGGTGGGAGTGAACGGGGTCGGCAAGACCACGACCATCGGCAAGCTGGCCAAACGCCTGCAGCGTCAAGGTTACAGCGTGATGCTGGCGGCCGGGGACACCTTCCGGGCCGCCGCCGTGGACCAGCTCAAGGTGTGGGGCGAACGCAACCAGGTCCCGGTGGTCGCCCAGGAAACCGGTGCCGATTCCGCTTCCGTCATCTACGACGCCCTTCAGTCGGCCAAGGCCCGTGGCATCGACGTCCTGATCGCCGACACCGCCGGGCGTTTGCACACCAAGTCCAATCTGATGGAGGAACTGGCCAAGATCAAGCGGATCATGGCGAAACTGGACCCCTCGGCGCCCCACGAGGTATTGCTGGTCCTCGATGCCACCACGGGGCAGAACGCCCTGATGCAGGCGGAGCAGTTCAATCGGGCGGTCGGCGTCACCGGTATCGCCCTGACCAAGCTGGACGGCACCGCCAAGGGCGGGGTGATCTTCGCCCTGGCGAAGCGGTTCGGCATTCCCATCCGCCTCATCGGCATCGGGGAGGGTATCGACGACCTGCAGGACTTCGACGCCGAAGCCTTCGTCAACGCCCTGTTCGCCGAGCCCGAGCCGTCCCGGAAGGAGGCGCCGGTGCTGCACTGATAGCCGTGTTGCGCTTCGATCAGGTCAGCAAGCGCTATCCGGGCAGCGGCGAGGTGCTGAGCGGTGTCAGCTTCGCCGTCGAGCGGGGCCAGATGGCCTTCATCACCGGCCATTCCGGCGCCGGGAAAAGCACTGTGCTCCGTCTCGCCGCCCTGATCGAACGTCCCAGCCGTGGCAACATCTTGTTGGCGGGCAAGGATGTCACCCGGATTGCCGCCCATGCCATCCCCTTTCTGCGGCGTCGCCTGGGATTGATCTTCCAGGATTACCGCCTGCTCCACGACCGTAGCGTGTTCGACAACGTCGCCCTGCCGCTTTTGATCGCCGGTTACGGTCCCGAGGAGATCGAGCGCCGTACCCGGGCGGCGCTCGACAAGGTCGGCCTGGCCGGGTTCGAGCGGCGCTATCCCATCACTCTTTCCGGAGGGGAGCAGCAGCGCGTGGGGATCGCCCGGGCCATCGCCACCCGCCCGCCCTTGATCCTGGCGGACGAACCCACCGGCAATCTCGATCCGGACCTTTCCGTCGAAATCATGGAAATGTTCCGCGACTTCAACCGAATCGGCATCACCTTTCTGATTGCCAGCCACGACCAGGGACTGGTTTCCCGTTTCGCCGACCAGGTGATCCACCTGGAACACGGCCGTCTGGTATGAACACGATGCGTACCGGCTTCGGTTCCCGAATGAGCGCCTGGGTGCGTACCTGGCTGCGGCTCCAGGGCCATGCCCTGTTCTCCAGCCTGGGGCGGCTATGGCGCACGCCCTGGATGACGCTGGTGACCGTGCTGGTGATCGCCGTCACTCTGGTGTTGCCGCTTGCTTTCTATCTCGTTCTCAAAAATCTTCATGCCTTGAGCGAGCGCATCGAAAATCATTGGCAGGTCTCCTTCTATCTGGAACCGCAAGTCGACCGGAAAACGGCCGGCAAGCTGCTCGGGAAACTGAGGAACGACGGGGCGGTGGCCGAGGCGCGCCTGATCGACAAGGAAACCGGTCTGGCCTGGTTCCGCCGTTACAGCGGTTTCGGCGACGTGTTGCAGGCCTTGCCGGACAATCCCCTCCCCATCGTCATCGAGGTGCTGCCCAAACGGGAGTGGGAGGATCCGGAAAAACTGGCTTCCCTGGTCGAGCGATGGCAACGCTGGAAAGGGGTGGATTTCGTCCAGTGGGACATGCGCTGGCTGCAACGCCTGAAGGCCTGGCTGGATCTCGCCGAGCGGGGGGCGATGCTGGCGGGGGTGATCCTGGGATCGGCGGCGTTACTAGTGGTCGGCAATACCGTTCGCCTCGAGATCGAAGACCGCCGCCGGGAGATCGAAGTGATGCTGTTGCTCGGGGCGACCAACCGTTTCGTCCGCAGACCCTTTCTCTATCTCGGCTTCTGGTATGGGTGCATCGGTGGCGGGCTGGCCTGGATTCTGGTTTTCGGTCTGTATCTGGGATTGCGTCCGCAGGTCGATCGCCTGGCCGGTTTGTACGACGGCCTTTACCATCTGCGCTTTGCCACCCCGGGGGAGATCGCCATCTTCTGGGGCTGGGCTGTCCTGTTGGGCATGGCCGCCGCCTGGTTGGTGGTGAGCCGTTATCTCTGGTCTCTCCGTCATTCCCCTGCATAATCCGGTAAGTTCGGCTTACCCGCCTCCTCCTGGGAAAGTGATCGGCGGGTCTCCCGCAGGCGGGGCAAAAAACCATTATTTTTTTATGGAATTGGTTTGGGGTTCGAGCAAAATTATGAATTTTGTATGGTTTTTTGATTTCCGTGTGGAGACGTTCATGATCGTTCCCAACGTGGGTCTAAACGAATGGGGGCATACTTTGGTAGACCGCCCTCCGGGGCGGTTTTTTTTATCTGGAGCAAGGAACTTTGAAAAAAAATAGCACTCTCTTTGTTAGAGTGCTAACATGACTCCAGTGTAAAGAAAAATCACAACTTCAGGGGGGATAGCAGGATGAGCAACGCACTGGCGGTTCCGAGCATCGGGACTTCGATCCGTTCGGTCAACGACTATATCGTCGCTGTCAACCGGTTGCCCAAACTGAACGCCGAGGAGGAACGCAGGCTGGCGACCCGTTTTCGGCTTCAGAACGACCTGGAAGCGGCCAAACAGCTGATTCTGGCCAACCTACGCTACGTGGTCCCCATCGCCAGGGGTTACCTGGGCTACGGTTTGCCGTTGGCGGACCTGATCCAGGAGGGCAACATCGGCCTGATGAAGGCGGTGAAACGCTACGATCCGGCGGTCGGCGTGCGTCTGATTTCCTTCGCCGTCCACTGGATCCGCGCCGAGATTCACGAATTCATTCTGCGTAACTGGCGCATCGTCAAGATCGCCACCACCAAGGCCCAACGCAAGCTGTTCTTCAATCTGCGCAAGGCGCGCAAGAAACTGAATTGGCTTAGTCAGAACGAGGCTGAGACCATCGCCCGGGATCTGGGTGTCAAGGTGGAGACGGTGCGGGAAATGGAAAAACGCATGAACAGCCATGACATGGCCTTCGACGGTAGCATGGACGAAAGCGAGGATCCGTCGCCGGCGCCGGCCCATTTCCTCAGCGCCGCTGCCGAAGCGGATCCGGCCTGTCAACTGGAGGAGTTGGAATGGCGTCGGATCGAGCATCAGCAACTGCAACGGGCGCTGACGCAACTGGATGACCGCAGTCGGGACATTCTCCAGTCCCGCTGGCTGGGGGAACGGAAAGTGACCCTGCAGGAACTGGCGGATCGTTATGGCGTGTCGGCGGAACGGATCCGCCAGCTGGAAAAGAACGCCATCAAGAAGCTGAAAAGCCTGATGGCGGCGGAAGCCGTCTGATCGGAATCAGAAGTCGATGCGGACGTAGTGATCCACCAGCAGGGCGGCGAAAACGCCCATCAGGTAAAGGATGGAGTAGCCGAAGGTGCGCATGGCCAGGCGGCGGTCGTCGGGGTGGCGGCGCAGTTGCCAGGCCAGATACAGGAACACGGCATCCAGGATCAGGGCGGCGGCCAGATAGATCAGACCGCTCATGCGGGTCAGATAGGGAATCAAGCTGATGACCGTCAGCAGAATGGTGTAGAGGAACACCTGCAGGCCGGTGAACTCGACTCCGTGGGTTACCGGCAGCATGGGGATGTCCACCTTGGCGTACTCGTCCCGCTTGGCGATGGCCAGGGCCCAGAAGTGGGGCGGGGTCCAGAGGAAGATGATCAAGAACAGCAGTACGGAATGGGGATGAACGCTTCCCAGCACGGCACACGACCCCAAAATGGGCGGGACCGCGCCGGCGGCGCCGCCGATCACGATGTTCTGCGGCGTGGCCCGCTTCAGATAGACCGTGTACACCACGGCGTAACCGATCAGTGACAGGAAGGTCAGGACCGCCGTCAGCCCGTTGACCTGGAAGGTCAGGATCGCCATCGAAGCGGCTCCCAGCACGGAGGCGAAGATCAGGACCCGGCGCGGTTCGATTTCGCCCCGGGGCAGGGGGCGCCTGTGGGTGCGTCCCATCTGGGCGTCGGCTTCCCGGTCCAGGTAGTGATTGAAGGCGGCGGCGGAGGCCGCGGCCAGCGCGATTCCCAGGGTTCCGAACACCAGCGGCCGCCAGGGCACCATTCCCGGAACCGACAGAAACATCCCGACCACGGCGGTGAACACGATCAGGGCCACCACCTTGGGTTTGCACAGTTGCCAATAGGCGCGCCAGCGCGGCGCGGTGCGGTTGGCGAGGGAAATGGTATTCGCTTTCATGAGTTCCGGGGGAATCGTTTACAATGGAATCCCTCATTTTATACGAATTCCATCGGGATTTAGGGACGGTTATGATCGATCCTCGCAAACGCGCTCGCTGGTTGTGGCTGACGGGGCTGCTGTTGCCCCTGTGGGCGGCGGCCGCGACCCAGGTCCACGAATTCAGGCTGGAAAACGGCCTGAAGGTTCTCGTCAAGGAAGATCACCGGGCGCCGGTGGTCGTCACCCAGGTCTGGTACAAGGTGGGTTCCAGCTACGAACACGACGGAATCACCGGCATCTCCCACTTGCTCGAGCACATGATGTTCAAGGGCACGACCCGGCATGGCCCGGGGGAGTTTTCCCGTATCATCGCCGAACACGGCGGCCGGGAAAACGCCTTTACCGGATCCGACTACACCGCCTATTTCGAGACCCTGGAGAAGTCCCGCCTGCCGGTCGCCTTCGAGTTGGAGGCCGATCGCATGCGCAACCTGCTGCTGGACGAGAAGGAATTCGTCAAGGAGAAGCAGGTGGTGCTCGAGGAACGGCGCATGCGGACCGACGACCGGCCCCGGGCCAAGACCCGCGAGCATTTCATGGCCACGGCGTTCACCAACGGCCCCTACCGCAACCCGGTGATCGGCTGGCCGGCCGACATCGAAGCTCTGACGGTGGAAGATCTCCGGCGCTGGTATCGGCGCTGGTACGCCCCCAACAACGCCACCCTGGTCGTGGTCGGCGACGTCGAGCCCCGAAAGGTGCTGCAACTGGCCCGGCGCTGGTTCGGTCCCCTGCAGCCCAGCGAGATTCCCCCCCTCAAGCCGCGTACCGAGGTGGAACAGTTGGGGGAGCGCCGCCTGCAGGTGAAACTGCCCGCCAAACTGCCCTACCTGCTGATGGGATACAAGGTGCCGGTGCTGGCCAGTCTGCCCGAGGACCGGCGGTGGGAGGCCTACGCTTTGACCGTGCTGGCGGGCATCCTCGACGGGGGGGAAAGCGCCCGGCTGGCCAGCCGCCTGGTGCGCGGCAGTCAGATCGCCGCCGCCGCCGGTGCCGGCTACGATCTGTACGACCGGCTGCCGAGCTTGTTCGTCTTCGACGCCACCCCGGCCCAGGGCCATGACCTGCAGGAACTGGAACAGGCCTTGCGGCGGGAAGTCGAAATGCTCCAGAAGGAACGGGTCAGCGACGAGGAACTGGAACGGGTCAAGACCCAGGTCACCGCCGAAGCGGTCTATCAGCGCGATTCCATGTTCTATCAGGCCATGCAGATCGGACTGCTGGAGACGGTGGGACTGGGCTGGCGGCGTCTGGACGAATACGTCGACCGCATTCGCCGCGTCAGCGCCGAACAGGTGCGTCAAGTGGCGCGCAAATACTTGATTCCTGAACATTTGACCGTGGCCCATCTGCTGCCGCTGCCCATCGAGGAAGGCCAGCGTTCCGCGGTTCCCGAAACTGTGCCGGGAGGTGACCATGTCCGTTGATCTGCTGCGGTTCTTGCTGCCGTTACTGTTGTGGCCGCTCCTGGTCCACGCCGGTCCCCGCATCCAGCATTGGGAGACTCCTGCAGGCGTGCGGGTCTATTTCGTCCACAATCCCGAGCTGCCACTGGTGGATCTGCAGGTGGTCTTCGACGCCGGCAGCGCCCGGGACGGTGACCACCACGGTCTCGCATCCCTGACCGCCGCCCTGCTCGACAAGGGGGCCGGCGACTGGGATGCCGATGGGATCGCCCGGCGTCTGGAGAACGTCGGGGCCGAGCTGTCCACCGGGGCCTCGCGGGATTCGGCCTGGCTCGACCTGCGCAGCCTCACCGAGACGGACAAGCTGGCGGTGGCGCTGGAGACCGCGGCGGCGATCCTGGCCCATCCCCGCTTCGCCCGGCGTGATTTCGAGCGGGAAAAGCGCCGCCTGCTCCAGGCGTTGCGGCAGCAGCAGGAATCCCCGGGACAGATCGCCGCCCGGCGGTTTTACCGGATGCTCTACGGGGATCACCCTTACGGCCATCCCCCGGAAGGCGAGATCGACACCGTCAAGGCCATCGAGCGCGACGACCTGGCGGCGTTTCACGAGCGCTATTACGTCGCCCGCAACGCCATCGTGGTGATCGTCGGGGCGGTGGATCGCGATCGGGCGGACCGCATCGCCCGGCGCCTGACCGACGGCCTGCCGCTGGGGGAGGCCGCCCCTGCGATTCCCCCGGTTCCCCTGCCCGAGAAGGGTCGCACGGAGCGCCGTCTGTTCCCTTCCGTCCAGACCCACATCTACACCGGCATGCCCGTACTGCGGCGCGGGGATCCGGACTACTTCCCCCTCTACGTGGGCAACCACATACTGGGAGGCGGCGGATTCACCTCCCGGATCGTCAAGGAGATCCGGGAGAAGCGCGGCTTGTCCTACAGCGCTTACAGTTACTTCCTGCCCCTGAAGGAAAAGGGGCCGTTCGTCGCCGCCTTGCAGACTCGCAACGACGCGGCGGACGCCGCCCTCGAAGTGCTGCAGGCGACCATCCGCGATTACCTCGACCAGGGCCCCACCGAGGCGGAGCTGAAGGCGGCCAAGAAGAACATCACCGGCGGCTTCGTCCTGCGCTATGACAGCAACGCCAAACTGGCCGACTACGTGGCGATGATCGCCTTCTACGGCCTGCCGCTGGATTATCTCGACCGCTTCCCCGAGCAGGTGTCGCGGGTGACCCGCCAGGACATCGTCGCCGCCTTTCGCCGCCGCCTCGATCCGGACCGCTTTCAGACCGTGCTGGTGGGGGGAGGTGCCATGAACGATGGCAAGAAAGAATGAGATTCGCATCATCGCCGGGCGCTGGCGGGGGCGCAGACTGCGTTTCCCCCCGGCGGCGGGTCTGCGTCCGACGCCGGGAGTGGTGCGGGAAACGCTGTTCAACTGGCTTCGGGCCGAGGTGGCGGGCGCCCGCTGTCTCGACCTGTACGCCGGCAGCGGCGCTCTCGGCTTCGAAGCGGCCTCCCGCGGGGCCGCCGAAGTGGTCCAGGTGGAGGCCAATCCCCGGGTCGTCCGCTCCCTGGCGGAAAATTCCCGCCGGTTGCAGGCCGGGCAGGTGACCGTCGTGCGTGCGGAAGTGGGGCGGTTTTTGCGCCGTCCGCCGCCGGCCGCTTTCGATCTGGTGTTTCTCGATCCGCCTTTCGGCCGGGGCGAGGTGGCCGATTGCTGCCGGGCCCTGGAAGACGGCGGCTGGCTGGCCCCCGATGCCCGGGTTTACGTGGAGGCGGAAAGCGATTGGCTTCCCGAGGTGCCGGAGAATTGGCGCCCGCTGCGGCACAAACGGGTCGGCGAGGTCGGATGCCATCTGTATCGGAGGGCCTGATGACCGTCACCGCCATCTATCCAGGCACGTTCGATCCCATCACCAACGGCCACGTGGACTTGATCAACCGGGCGGCGGGGATATTCTCCCATGTGGTGGTGGCGATCGCCGAGAACCGCGGCAAGGGGCCGTTGTTGCCCCTGGCGGAGCGGGTGGCGCTCTCCAGGGAAGTGCTCGCCCACCTGGACAACGTCCGGGTGATCGGCTTCGGCAATTTGCTGGTCGATTGCGCCCGCCAGCACGGCGCCAAGGTCATCCTGCGCGGTCTCCGGGCGGTGTCGGACTTCGAGTACGAATTTCAGTTGGCGGCGATGAACCGGCGTCTGGCCGGGGAAGGCATCGAGACGATGTTTTTGACCCCCGCCGAGCAATACGCCTTCGTCTCCTCCAGTTTGATCAAGGAAGTCGCCCGGCTGGGCGGCGACATCGACCAGTTCGTGCCGGTGCCCGTGGCTCGGCGTTTGCGGGAGATTTTTCCAGGAGGTCCGTGATGGCGCTGAAAATCACCGATGAATGCATTTGCTGCGACGTTTGCGTGCTCGAGTGTCCCAACGACGCCATTTCCCTGGGCGAGGAAATCTACCGGATCGATCCGGACCGTTGTACCGAATGCGTCGGCCATTATTCGACTTCCCAGTGCGTGGAAGTCTGTCCGGTCGACTGCATCGTTCCCGACCCGGACCATCGGGAGGATCGGGAAACCCTGTATCAGAAATACCTTCGCCTGGAGCGGGAATGAAACCCGGCCGCCGTCTGGCGCTGGTGCTCGTCTGCCTGCTGTGGCAGATCGGTGCCGCCGCCGGGCCCCGGCCGCCCCGGGCGGCCATCGCCTCGGCCCATCCGTTGGCCACTGCGGCCGGTTTCGCCATCCTCGATCAGGGGGGGAACGCCTTCGATGCCGCCGTGGCGGTGGCGGCGACGCTGGCGGTGGTGGAACCGGCCGGTTCCGGGCTCGGGGGCGGTGGCTTTTTCCTGCTGCACCGTGCCCGTGACGGTTTCCAGATCATGGTCGACGCCCGGGAGCGCGCACCGCTGGCGGCGCGCCGCGACATGTATCTGGACGCTCGGGGCGACCCGGTGCCCGGGCTGTCGGTGGACGGTCCGCTGGCGGCCGGGATTCCGGGACTTCCCGCCGCCCTGGTGCACCTGGCCCGGCATTACGGCCGCCTGCCCCTGGCGGTGACACTGGCGCCGGCGATCCGCCACGCCCGCGACGGCTTCATCGTCGGTCCCCGCTATCGGGACCAGGTGCGGCGCCGCCTCCCGGTCTTGCGCCGCTATCGGGAAAGCGCCCGCATTTTTCTCGATCGGGGGCAGGTGCCGCGGCCCGGTTTCCGGCTGCGACAACTGCAGCTAGCCCGGGTGTTGCAGGAAATCGCCCGCCGCGGACATCCGGGTTTTTATGGCGGCTGGGTGGCCGGGCGTCTGGTCGAGGGGGTGCGGGAGGCCGGCGGCATCTGGTCTCTCACCGACCTGGCCCGCTACCGGGTGAAGGAACGGCGCCCGGTCGTCGGTCGTTATCGCCACGTCCGCCTCGTCAGCGCCGCGCCGCCGTCTTCCGGGGGCGTGGTGCTGGCGGAAACCCTCAACATCCTGGCCCCCTATCCGTTGACCCGCCTCGATCCGGCCACCGCCAAGCACCTGATCGTGGAGGCCTGGCGCCGGGCTTACCGGGACCGGGCCCTGTACCTGGGCGATCCCGATTTCGTGACCATGCCGCTGCGGCGTCTGCTCAGCCCCGCTTACGCCGCCGGCCTGCGGGTGGCCATCCGTCCCGATCGCGCCCTGCCGAGCGACTGGCTGGCCGGTCGGCCGGAGACTCGCCCTCAGGGCGCCGACACCACCCATTTTTCCATTCTCGACCGCGAAGGCAACCGGGTGGCGGCCACTTTGAGCATCAACTATCTGTTCGGCTCCGGCTTCGTGGTGCCGGGCACCGGGGTGCTGCTCAACGACGAGATGGACGATTTCGCCATCAAACCGGGCGTTCCCAACATTTACGGGCTGGTGGGCGGGGAGGCCAACGCCATCGCCCCGGGGAAACGGATGCTGTCGAGCATGACCCCCACCTTTCTGGAAACCAGGGACCGGGTGGCGATCCTGGGCACGCCCGGCGGCAGCCGCATCATTTCCATGGTGACGCTGGCCGCCCTGGATTTCGCCGCCGGCTTCGGCCCTTCCCTGTGGGTTTCCTGGCCCCGCTTTCACCATCAGTATCTGCCCGACGAAATTCAATTCGAGCCCGGCGCTCTGAGCGCGGAAGAGCAGCGGCAACTGCGCCGCCGCGGCCACCGCCTGAAACCGCTGGCGCGGCCCTACGGCAACATGCAGGCCATCTTGTGGGACCGGTCCCGCCGCCGGGTCGTGGCCGCCGCCGATCCCCGGGGCGAGGGTCTGGCCCAGGTCCGATGATCCGTCTTCCTGGGCCGGACGAAGTCATCGTCTGGAGACTGTCCCTGGATCTGCCGGACGAGGCCCTGAGTCAGTGCCGGGCGGTGCTCTCCCCGCCGGAACAGGCCCGAGGGGAACGACTGCGGAATCCGCTGCACCGGCGTCGCCACCGGGCGGCCTGGGGACAGTTGCGCTGGCTGCTGGCAAGCTGTCTCGGGCGATCCCCCGAACGGCTTCGTTTCGGTCGGGAACGCCACGGAAAGCCCTTTCTCGTCGATGCGCCGCTGGATTTCAATCTGAGCCACAGCGGTGAGTGTCTGCTGATCGCGGTGGCGGAAGGGCGCCCCGTCGGGGTCGATGTCGAGCGGGTCCGGCCGCTGTCGCGGATGGCGGCACTGGCCGAACACTGTCTGGCGCCGTCCGAATTGGCCTGGTGGCGGAATCTGGAGGAAGCGGAACGGATCGGCGCCTTTTTCAAATTCTGGACCGGCAAGGAGGCCTTCGTGAAGGCGGACGGGCGGGGACTGAGCCTGGGGCTGAAGCGGTGTGTGCTCACACCCGATCCGCTGCGCCTGGTGGCCGTTCCGGAAGACTGCGGCCGTCCCCGGGATTGGCAGTTGCTCGAAATCGAGGTCGGCGACCCGCTTCAGGCCGCCCTCTGCATCCACGGGAAACCGGTGTCTTCGGTTCAGGTGGTGGGGTTGCCGCCGGACTGGCTTCCGCCCCTCAGGCAGCAGCCGGTCAGGGCGTCGTAAATGGGCGTGGGCCCCTCGAGTCTTCCCAGAGGACCGGGGATCATCAGCACCCGGCGGCCGAAGTAACGGCGCACCTGAAGCAGGGATCTTGCCGGCGGCCGTCCTGTGGGATTGGCGCTGGTGGAAACCAGGGGACGGCCGAAGGCGCGGCACAGTCTGGCCGCGACCGGATGGTCGGTCACCCGGCAGGCGAGGGTGCTCCGTCCGCCGGTCAGCCAGGCGGGGACCCGGGGGGCGGCCGGCAGAATCCAGGTGACCGGGCCCGGCCAGGAAGCGAGGATGCGCGCCAGAACGGCGGCAGGAGGTACGGAAACGAAAGGTAGCAACTGATCGAAATCGGCGGCGATCAGAATCATGCCCTTGGCGGCGGGGCGGCCCTTGAGCTCCAGAATTTCGGCAACCGCTCCTTCACGGCAGGGGTCGCACCCCAGGCCGAAGACACCCTCGGTGGGATAGGCGATGACACCGCCCCGGCGCAAATGGCGCACCGCCTGTGACAGGCGCCAGCGGGGCAGGGGAATCATGGTTCAGGAGACGGCCGCGGCCGGTTCGGAGGCTTCGTCTTCACAGGGTGCGGCGTAGCGGCAGTTCTTCTGGGGGCAGACCTTTTCCGTGCCCCGGCGCTTGGTGGTCTTGCGGGTCAGGACAGGCCAGCCGCATTCGGGGCAGGGTTCCGCCAGGGGGGGATTCCACAGGGCGTAGTTGCACTTGGGATACGTGGAACAGGAGTAGAAAATCTTGCCGCTGCGCGATTTGCGCTTCAGCAGCGTGCCCTCCCGGCACTGGGGGCACGGGACGCCGGTGTCCTCGGGTTTTTCCAGGGGTTCGATGTGGCGGCAGTCGGGATAGTTGCTGCAGCCGATGAACTTGCCGTAGCGGCCGGTCTTGATCTGCAGCGCGCCGCCGCATTCGGGGCATTTCCGGTCGAGGGTCTCCGGTTCCCGGTTTTCCCCGCTGTCGTCTTCCAGGTTGCGGGTGTATTTGCACCGGGGGAAATTGCCGCAGCCGATGAAACGGCCGTTCCGTCCCAGGCGGATGGCCAGTTGGCCGCCGCATTCGGGGCACTTTTCGTCGAGGGGTTCCTGGGTGACGTCCTTGCGCTGGACGTTGCTGTCCTTTTCCTGCACCAGTCGCTTGAACGGGTCCCAGAAAGCCCGCAGCAGGGCGAGCCATTTCTTCTCGCCCCGGGAGACCGCGTCGAGTTCGTCCTCCAGTCCCGCAGTGAAGTGGTAATCCACGTAGCGGGTGAAGTGTTCGGTGAGGAACTTGTTGACGATCCGGCCGATGTCCGTGGGGCGGAAACGTTTGTTCTCCAGCACCACGTAACCGCGGTTGAGCAGGGTGGATATGATGGTGGCATAGGTGGAAGGCCGGCCGATGCCGTATTCTTCCAGGGCCTTCACCAGGCTGGCCTCGGTGTAGCGGGGCGGCGGTTCGGTGAAGTGCTGGTCCGCCGCGATGTCGCGCAGGGTCACCTGCTGGCCTTCTTCCAGCGGCGGCAGGATCTTGTCGCCGTCCTCGCCGCCGGTGTCGTCCCGGCCTTCCTGATACACCGCCATGAAGCCCGGCCGGGCGACGGTGGAACCGGTGGCGCGGAACAGATTGTCGTCACCGCCGCAGGCCAGATCCACCGCCACGGTGTTCAAAGTGGCGTGAATCATCTGGCAGGCGACGGTGCGCTTCCAGATCAGTTCGTAGAGCCGGTATTGATCGGCGCTCAGGTACGGCTTGACCTGTTCCGGCAGGCGTTTGACCGAGGTGGGGCGGATGGCCTCGTGGGCTTCCTGGGCGTTCTTGGACTTGGCCTTGAACACACGCGGTTTGGCCGGCAGGTTGTCCTCGCCGTACATCGAAGCGATCAGCTCACGGATTTCGGCCACCGCCTCCTGGGCCAACTGGGTGGAGTCGGTGCGCATGTAGGTGATGAGACCTACGGTCTCGCCCCCGATGTCGATGCCTTCGTAGAGCTGTTGGGCCACCGTCATGGTGCGCCGAGTGGTGAAGCCCAGTTTGCGGGCCGCTTCCTGCTGCAGGGTGGAGGTGATGAAGGGCGGCGCCGGATTGCGCTTGCGCTGCTTCTTCTCCACCTTGACCACGGTGAGCCTGCCCTGGGCCTGCTCGAGCAGGGTCTGACGCACCTGGTGGGCCTGGTCGGCATCGGTGATGCTGAACTGTTTGATCTTTTCGCCCCGGTACTGGAGCAGCCGGGCCTTGAACGGTTTCGCCTCCGCCTCGCAGGCCGCTTCGATGGTCCAATATTCCCGGGGTTCGAAATTCTCGATTTCGATTTCCCGTTCCACGATCATGCGCAGCGCGGGGCTTTGGACCCGCCCGGCGGACAGGCCGCGGCGGATCTTGCGCCACAGCAGGGGCGACAGGTTGAAGCCGACCAGGTAGTCGAGCGCGCGGCGCGCCTGCTGGGCGTTGACCAGGTTCATGGAGATTTCTCCCGGCTGGCGCAACGCTTCCTGGATGGCGCGCCGGGTGATTTCGTGGAACACGATGCGGTGGGCCGGCTTGTCTTTGATGTCCTTGTCCTGCTTGAGGATTTCCAGGATGTGCCAGGAAATCGCCTCGCCTTCCCGGTCCGGGTCGGTGGCCAGATAGAGGGCGTCGGCCTGTTTGGCCGCCTGTTTCAGGGCCTGCACGTGTTTCTTGTTTTTGTCGATGAGCTCGTATTTCATCGCGAAATCGCGCTCGGGATCCACGGCTCCCTCCTTGGGGACCAGATCGCGCACGTGACCGTAGGAAGCCAGGACTTGAAAGCCGGGCCCCAGGTATTTGGCGATGGTCTTGGCCTTGGCGGGCGATTCGACGATGACGAGGTTTTTGGACATGGATGGCGTTTGATTGCTACGGTTATATCGGTGTCAATGCAGGGCGACCGGGATGTTGCCGTAGACCAGATCTTCCATGCGGGCGAAGGCCGCTTCCTGATCCGGTTGGCTGAACAGCACCATCAGAACGATCCACTTCAGATTTTCCAGGGTCAGTTCCTCGGCGCTGAGCGCCATGGCTCGGTCGATCACCAGTTCCCTGTTAGACGGGGTGAGGATGCCGCTTTGTTCCAGAAACAACAGCAAACCGCGGCATTCCTGATTCAGTTTGGCGATTTCCTCCGGCGCGTAGATGCGGAAGGTGGGCATGGTGGTCTGAATCGGCTGGCCGGTGGTCAGGGATTCCAGCCAACTGAAGGCCTTGTCGATGTCGCGCTCCGGGAAACCTGCGGCGACCAGTTCGCTGCGCAGGGAATCCGGATCGGGCATTTGCTCCGGATCCTCGTCCATGTAGTTCTCGAACAGATAGAGTAAGACGTCGAACACGTTTTCTTTCATGGCGCTCGTTCCTGGCCTGGGGATCGGTTAACGAATCCGTTGGTAACAGCCTCCCGCAACGCTGGAGATATGGCCTTCCAGTTCGAGGATGAACAGCATGGAGGCGATCTCTTCGGGCGGAAGACCCGTTTCTTCCACCAGCCGGTCCACCGGCGTGGGCGAGAAATCGATTCTCGCTAATAAGTCCCGATAATCTTCGCCGAGTTCAGCGTTTTGAGCAAGGGATGGTCGGGGATTCGCGTCGGCCGGCGGATCAATCGCGGGAAGAAGTCCCAGTGATTCTAAAACATCTTCCACGGTTTCCACCAGGGTCGCCCCCTCGCGGATCAGGCCGTTGCACCCCTTGGCCTGGGGATTGTGGATGGAGCCTGGAACCGCCATGACCTCCCGCCCCTGTTCCAGGGCGTGGCGGGCGGTGATCAAGGAGCCGCTCCGGCGGGTCGCCTCCACCACCAGGGTGCCCAGGGACAAACCGGAAATGATGCGGTTGCGGCGGGGAAAATGCTGCGGCCGCACCGGAGTGCCGGGTGGGAATTCGGTCACGATGGCCCCGCGGTCGGCGATCTCCTCGGCCAGTTTCCGATGGCGCGCCGGATAGACCCGGTCGGGACCGGTGCCGGCCACCGCGACGGTCGTCCCCCGACTCAGAGCCCCCTGGTGGGCGGCTTCGTCGATTCCCAGGGCCAGGCCGCTGGTGACGACGAGACCGAGCGAACCCAACTGGGCGGCGAATTCGAAGGCCAGCCGACGGCCGGTTTCGGTGGGGTTGCGGCTGCCCACGATGGCGATCTGGGGGCGGCGCAGCGTTTCCGGATCCCCCTGGACGAAGAGGACGGCGGGCGGGGAGGGGATCGGTTTCAGCGCCTCCGGATAGGCGGGGTCGCTCAGGGGAAGGATGCGACAGCCGGGGCGTTCCGCCCATGCGAGGGCCCGATCGACCGTTTGCCAGCGGGGCTGCCGCAGGGCCCGCACTGTGCTTTCCCCGAGCCCCGCGGCCAGCAGGTCGGTGTGGGACTGGCGGAGCACCGCCGCCGGATCGCCGAAGCGGGCGATCAGTTCGAGGATCTTCTTGCCCCCCAGACCGGGGGTCTGGGCCAGGGCGAGCCAGGGACGCAGCGTTTCGGCGTTCAAAGCTCGGGGGAGGTGACCAGGTCGCCGATGCGGATCGCCTGTACCGCCTTCATGACGATGCCGTAGCTGACCCGTTCGAAGGGACGGAAGATCAGGATCCAGCCGGCCTCCGTGTCGGGCAGGGTGAGCCATTCGCCCCGGCGCCGGGCGACGTTGTCGAACACCTTGTCGCCGTGACGCCAGACTTTAAGTACGTGGCCTTTCTCCAGGCCGTCGGCACGCCCGGCGCTGACGGCGACGATGTTGTACTGGCCGATGCGGGAGACCCCGTCGAGCACCTTGAGAATCCGGCCGCGCACGTGTTTGGGGGCCGGGTGGGGGAAGTAATCCAGCGCCAACTGTTCTTCCGTGACCGGCAAAAGCCGGTCGCCGACCAGGACTTCCCGCACGCTCCGCTCGATCCGCAGGGTGGCCGGATCGCCCGGTGCCACCAGGCGGCTGTCGGCGATGTAGAGGGCGTCGTAGCCGAGGTCCGCTTTCGTTTCCGGGTCCTTCAGGGGGCTGTCGGGACGGAAGACGGTGAAAGCGGCGGTGCGAGCGTCCGCCGGGAGACCGCGGACGTAGATGGTGTCCCCGGTTCCCCCGATCAGGCGGTTGTTGGTCAGGCTGACGACGTAAGGGGCGGCGTCGATTTCCGCCTGGCTGACCACCTTGGGGGAAGTGAGGAATGGCCGGATGGTTTCGTAATGGATGATGGGGACGGCGCGCTCGATGGGGGTGACGCGGACCTGCGGCTGCAGTTTTTCCGCGTTTGCCGTGCCCGGATCGCCATCCCGCTGCAGGACCAGATAGGGGCGGCTGCCGTCATAGGCCAGCACGATGGTGTCGCCCGGGTAGATCAAATCGGGATTTTCGATGTTGGGATTGGCGTGCCAGAGTTTGGGCCAGTCCCAGGGATTCTGCAGAAAACGGCCGGCGATGTGCCACAGGGTGTCGCCCCGGACCACCGTGTATCGCTGGGGATGGTCGGGGTTCAGGGCGACCCCGTCGTCACCCGCCAGTACCGGGGCGGCGGAGAGGGTCAGGGCGAGCAACAGGATCGGGAAGCGAAGCATGGTTTCCTCCTGCGATGCAAAGAAACTTTGGGGCTCGGGAAACGTCTGTTGTTCAAAAGCGACAAGCCAGCTCCGTGGGGCGGTCGGTGTCGTTCAAAGTCTAGTTCAATTGGGCTAGAATGCTAGGTTCGAAGCAGCGAGAGGAGGCATCCATGGCCTTGTTGGAAATTCTGGAATTCCCGGACGAACGCCTGCGCAAGCGCGCCCGGCCGGTGGAGCGGGTGGACGACACCATCCGCAAGCTGGTCGACGACATGTTGGAAACCATGTACGAGGCGCCCGGCGTCGGTCTGGCGGCCACCCAGGTGAACGTCCACCGCCGGGTCATCGTCATCGACGTTTCCGAGAACAAGGATCAGCCGCAGTGTTTCATCAATCCGGAAATCCTCGCCCGGGAAGGGGAGGAGGAACAGGAGGAAGGCTGTCTCTCGGTGCCGGGGGTGTTCGAAAAGGTGCGCCGCGCCGAGAAGATCAAGGTCCGCGCCCTGGACCGGAACGGCAAGCCGTTCGAACTGGAGGCGGACGGTCTTCTGGCGGTCTGCATCCAGCACGAGATCGATCACCTGGACGGTAAACTGTTCGTGGACTACCTCTCCCCGTTGAAACGGCAGCGGATTCGCAAGAAGTTGCTCAAATCCAGACGACTGGCCAAGGACAAAGCCCCGGCCGCCGCCGCGATTTGATGCGTATCGTCTTTGCGGGAACCCCGCAATTCGCCGTTCCCAGTCTCGAGGCTCTGTTGGCGTCCGGCCACGAGGTGGTCGCGGTCTATACCCAGCCCGACCGTCCTGCCGGGCGCGGTCGGCGGTTGCAGGCCAGCCCGGTCAAGCAGCTCGCGCAGGCCCGGCGGATTCCGGTCCATCAGCCCCCGAGCCTGAAAGATCCCGAGGCCGTCGAGGCGTTCGTCCGCCTGCGTCCCGATTTGCTGGTGGTGGCCGCCTACGGTCTGATCCTGCCGGGCGAGGTTCTGGAGACCCCGTCCCTGGGGGCCATCAACGTCCATGCCTCGCTGCTGCCGCGCTGGCGCGGGGCGGCACCCATCCAGCGGGCCATCCTCGCCGGGGATCCGGAGACCGGTATCACTATCATGCAGATGATCGAGCGGCTGGACGCCGGTCCGATGCTGTTGCGAAAAGCCACGCCGATCGGCCCCCGGGAAACCGCAGGGGAATTGCACGACCGGCTCGCCCGGCTGGGCGGGATGGCGCTGACGGAGATTCTTCCCCGGATCGCCGCGGGCACCGTGTCGCCCGAACCCCAGGACGAATCCCGGGCCACCTACGCCCCCAAGATCACCAAGGCGGAAGCGCGCCTGGACTGGCGGCGGCCCGCTTGGGAGCTGGAGCGGGCGGTCCGGGCGTTCGATCCCTGGCCGGTGGCCCACTGCGGTTTCGGCGAGCGGACCCTGCGGATATGGCGTGCCGAGGTCGTGGACGCCGATCCGGGGGCGGAACCCGGCACCGTGGTGCAGGCACGCCGCTCCCTGGAAGTGGCCTGCGGCCAGGGGCGGCTGCGGTTGCTGGAAGTTCAGTTGCCCGGCGGCCGACGCATGCCCGCCTCCGCTTTCGTCAACGCCCATTCCTGTCTGGGACTGCGCCTTCGGTGAGCCGGGTTCGTCGCCTAGCGGCCACGGTGGTGTTCCAGGTCCTCGGCGGAAAATCCCTGGATCAGACCCTGCCGCCCCGCCTGGTTCGGATGGACGCCGGGGAGCGCTCCCTGCTGCAGGCGCTCTGTTACACGACGGTACGCTGGTATCACCGTCTCGATTTCATTTTGCAGCGTCTGCTCGATAAACCCTTGAAGGATCGAGAGGTTCAAGCCCTGGTTCTGGTCGGGCTGGCGCAATTGTCCCGGATGGCGGTTCCCCCCCATGCCGCCGTAGCCGAGACCGTGGCGGCCGCGGGACGCAAACGCTGGGCCCGGGGGCTGGTGAACGCGTTGCTGCGGAATTACCTGCGCCGCCGGGAAGAACTGGAGCGGGCGGCCGATCGGGACTACCAGGCCGCGTTCAGCCATCCCGCCTGGTTGCGGCGGCGTATCGAGCAGGCCTGGCCCCCCCAGGCGCAGGAAATTCTGATCGCCAACAATGGTCATCCGCCTCTGGTGTTGCGCGTCAATCTGGCCCGCATAGGGCGGGATGAATATCTGCAGGTTCTGGCGGGGAAGGGAATCGCCGCTCGTCCGCTGCCCGAAGTGGCGTCGGCCGTGGTGTTGGAGCATCCCCTCGCCGTGGCGGAGCTGCCGGGTTTTGCCGAAGGGCTGGTCTCGGTGCAGGACGGCGCCGCCCAGCTGGCGGCTCCTCTGTTGGATCTGCGGCCGGGATGCCGGGTACTGGACGTCTGCGCCGCGCCGGGCGGCAAGACCCTGCATATGGTGGAACATTGCCCGGAGGTCGGGGAAGTGGTGGCCCTCGACGTGGATCCGCAGCGGCTGGCCCGGATCGGGGAAAATCTGCAACGGCTGGGCCGGAATCCGCCGGTGCGGCTGCTTTGCGGCGACGCCCGCGATCCCGGATCCTGGTGGGACGGCCGTCCCTTCGACCGCATTCTGGTGGACGCCCCCTGTTCGGGCACCGGTGTCATTCGCCGGCATCCCGATATCAAGCTGCTGCGCCGCGACGAGGACGTTTCCGCCCTGGCGGCGTTGCAGCGGCAGATTCTGGACGCCGTATGGCCGTTGCTGAAACCGGAGGGGATGCTGCTCTACGCCACCTGCTCCATCCTGCCCGAGGAAAACGCCGGGCAGATGGACGACTTCGTCGGCCGCCATCCGCATGCCGGCGCGATCGCCATCGAAGCCGGCTGGGGATTGGCCGGCGGGATCGGACGCCAGATCCTGCCGGGGACGATGGACGGGTTCTATTACGCCAGACTGGGTAAATGCGTTTGCTGCTGATTCTGCTGGGCTGGACCCTGACGGCATTGGCCGGGGATTACGGTTTCCGCGTCGAGCGTGCGGATCTGGTGCGCCGGGGGGACGTGCTGGCCCTGTCCGCCGCCATTCATTACCGTTTCAGCCCCACCCTGGTCCGGGCGTTGCGTCACGGCGTGCCGTTGACGTTGACGGTCGAGGTGAGGATCCTCCGTCCCCGCCGTGGCCTTTGGGACGAACGCCTGTGGCAGCGGCGGTTGAATTTCCGGATCCAGTATTATCCCCTGGCCCGGGTCTACCGGGTGATCGACGAGACCAATCACTCCCAGCGCAGTTTCCCCCGTCTCGACGCCGCCCTGGCGGCCCTGGGGCAATTGCAGGAGATCGCCTTGCCGGTGCCGGAAGGCTGGCGGCCTCCGGCGCGGGCCTACGCCGAGGTCAGCGTCGGGCTCAATATCGAACGCCTGCCTTGGGCGCTTCGGCCTCTGGCTTATTTTTCCCCCGCATGGCGCCTGATTTCGGAGTCTTACCGATGGCCGCTCACCGGATGAGATTTCCCCTCACCGTCCTGGTGTCGATCCTGTTCGGGATCGTCCTGATCCCCCTGCACCTGATGAGTTCGGCGACCCAGGCCGCCTCGGAACTCAACCGCTGGTACACTTGGTTGCTGCTCATCAACGTGCTGGGCGGCTTGTTGCTGCTGGGGCTGGTGGGAGCCAACATCTGGTGGCTCGTGCGCCAGTTCCGCAAGCGGGCCGCCGGGTCGCGCCTGGCCCTGAAGATGGTGCTGCTGTTCGTGTTTCTGGCCCTGACGCCGGCCGCCATCGTGTTCTATTACTCGTTCCAGTTTCTGCATCGCAGTATCGATAGTTGGTTCGACGTGGAGATCGATCGGGCCATGGAGAGTTCCCTGGAGCTGAGCAAGGCGGCACTGGATCAGCGCATGCAGGCGTTGCTGCGGCAGACCCGGCGGCTGGCGGAAACCTTGGACAAGGTTCCCGAGGAGGTGCGTATCATCGAGCTCGACCGCTTGCGGGAAAGGAGCGGGGCGGCCGAACTGACCCTGCTGACCCAGCAGGGACGCATCATCGCCACCAGCAGCGCCGGATCCGAACTGATTCTGCCCAACCTGCCGGACGTTTCCATTCTCACCCTGGCGCGCCGCTACGGCTACGTGGGGCTGGATCCGACGCCGGGACCCATGGTGGAAGATTCCGCCGATCCCGGACTGCGGGTGCGGGTGCTGATCCCGGTGAAACTGGAGCGCCCCGCCTTCCTCCAGGCGCTTTACCCGCTGCCGCGGCGTCTGGACCGGCTGTCCCGGACCGTGGAGCAGGCCTACGCCCATTATCAGCAGATGGTCTACCTGCGCCGCTCCCTCAAGTTCAGCTTCTCCCTGACCCTGGCGCTGATTCTGCTGGTGAGCATGCTGGCGGCGATCTGGGCCGCCTTCATCAGCATCCGCCGCATCGTGGCGCCGGTGAAGATGCTGGTGCAGGGCACCCAGGCCGTGGCCCAGGGGAATCTGGACAAGCGCCTGCCCGTGCTGCAAAAGGACGACATGGGGTTTCTGGTCAGCTCCTTCAACACCATGACCGCGCGTCTGGCCCAGGCCCGTGACGAGGCGGAACGGTCGCGCCGGGAAGTGGAAGACCAGCGCGCCTATCTGGAAACCGTGCTGGGACATCTGTCCTCCGGGGTTTTGACCCTGAACCAGCAAACCCGCCTCAAGACCGCCAACCAGGCGGCCGAGTACATCCTCGAGGTCGATTTCCAAAAGATCCAGGGCCGGCCCCTGAGGGCTCTGGCGGAGCAGAATCCGGAACTGGACCGGCTGGTGCGTTCGATCCGGGCGCACCTGTTGGAAAGCGACGGGACCTGGCAGGAGGAGATCACCGTCAACGGCCGTCAGGGACAGAAGGTCCTGCTGTGCCGGGGCAGTTCCCTCTTGGGCGCCGATGGCCGGCGGTTAGGGGCCGTGCTGGTGTTCGACGACATCACCGCCCTGGTGCAGGCCCAGAAACACGCCGCCTGGAGCGAGATGGCCCGGCGTCTGGCCCACGAGATCAAAAACCCCCTGACGCCGATCCAGTTGGCGGCCGAGCGTCTGGAGCACAAGCTCAAGCCCCGCGTCGACGAGGGGGGCGCCGTGGTGCTGGAACGTTCCACCCGCACCATCGTCCAACAGGTCGAAGCGCTGAAGGCCATGGTCAACGCCTTCTCCGAATACGCCCGGTTGCCCAAGCTGAAGCCACAGCCGGTGGATCTGGGTATACTGATCGACGAGGTGCTGGCGCTGTATCCGCCGACCATGGGCGTGGAATTCGTGCTCGACGTCGATCCGGACCTGCCCCGGGCGATGGCCGACCCGTTGCGCCTGCGCCAGGTGCTGCACAATTTGATCAAGAACGCCTTGGAGGCGGGAGCCCCCCCGGTCCGGATCCGGATTGCGGTCAGGTGCATCCAGACCCGGGGGCATCCCTGGGTCGAGCTGGTCATGGAGGACAACGGTCCGGGTGTGGCGCCGGAACGGGCCGAACAGATCTTCGATCCCTACGTGACCAGCAAATCCAAGGGAACCGGTCTGGGGCTGGCGATCGTCCGGAAGATCATCGAAGAGCACGGCGGCTCCATTCACCTGGATCGAAGCTACCGGAACGGTGCCCGTTTCGTGATCCAGGTTCCACTAAAACCCGAAATCGACGAGCAAGGTCATGAGTAAGACAACCATACTCGTAGTCGACGACGAACCGGATATTTGCGAACTGGTGCAGGAGATCCTTGAAGACGAGGGTTACCAGGTCGTCACCGCGGAAAACGGCGCCGAGGCCCGGCGTCATTGGCGCGACGATCCTCCGGACCTGGTCCTGCTGGACATCTGGATGCCCGACGTGGACGGAGTCAGTCTCCTCAAGGAATGGGTGGTCCAAGGGCAGACGCCCTGTCCGGTGATCATGATGTCGGGTCACGGAACGGTGGAGACCGCCGTGGAGGCCACCCGTCTGGGTGCGTTCGACTACCTGGAAAAACCCCTGTCCATGACCAAGTTGCTGTCCACGGTGGAAAGGGCGCTGGAATCCGCCCCGAGGCGTCGGTCGCCGCCGGCCGTCGAGGCCGATTACGTCGAGCCCGTGGGCAAGAGTGCCGCCATGTCCCAGCTGCGCGATCAGGTGAAGCGACTGGCCCAGTACAACACCCGGGTGCTTCTGGTCGGGGAGCCCGGCACCGGCAAGGAGACCTTCGCCCGCTATCTGCACCGTCACAGCCTGCGGCGCCACGGCCCTTTCATCGCGGTAGGGGTGGGCACCATCGCACCGGAATTTTCCGCCGTGGAGTTCTTCGGCAAGGAGGAAGGTGACACCGTCCATCGCGGCCTGCTGGAGCAGGCCCACGGTGGCATTCTGTTCCTCGACGAGGTCGGTGACATGGACGAGGAGACCCAGTTGCGTCTGGTGAGCGCCCTGGAGTCCAAATCCTTCCTCCGCGTGGGGGGGAGCGAGCAGGTCAAGGTGGACGTGCGGATCCTGGCGTCGACGCGGCGCAATCTGGAGGAGGAGGTCAAGGCCGGCCGTTTCCGCAAGGATTTGTACTATCTTCTGAACGAAGTGACCCTACAGATTCCCCCGTTGCGCCAGCACCACGAGGATGTTCCCGAGCTGTTGAACTACTATGTCGACCGTTTCGTGACCCGGGAGAAACTGGCTTTTCGCCGTTTTCCGGTGGCGGTGCAGAATTTTCTGCGCAACTATGCCTGGCCGGGCAACGTTCGCGAGCTGAAAAACTTAGTTCACCGCCTGTTGATACTGGGCAGCGGCGAGGAGGTCGAGCTGGACGAGGTCAAGACCGCTCTAGGGGAGATCGTCACCAAGGAGGCGATCGAAGCCCCGGAGTTTTACGACCTGCCCCTGAAGGAAGCCCGGGAACGGTTCGAAAAGGCTTATTTGGAATATCATTTGGAAAAACACGGCGGCAGTGTGGCGCGCCTGTCCCAGGCCATCGGGATGGAGCGCACTCACCTGTACCGCAAACTGCATTCGCTGGGTATCAAGTTCAAGGACAAACGATAATGAAATGAAAATCTTGGTGTTGGGGGCGGGCCGGGTCGGCACCAGCGTGGTCAGCAATCTGGCTCAGGAAAACTACGACGTGGTGGTGGTGGACAAGAACCCGGACATCCTCCGGGAACTGCGCGACCGCTTCGACATCGCCACGGTGACCGGCAACGCGGCCCATCCCCCCGTCCTCGGCTCGGCCGGTGCCGACAATGCCGATTTGATCGTGGCGGTCACCAGCGATGACGAAACCAACATCCTGGCCTGCCAAATCGCCCACACCCTGTTTCAGGTCCCCAAGAAAATCGCCCGCATCCGGGCCATCGAGTACACCCGTTATCCTCGGCTATTCGGTCCCGGCGGGCTCGCCGTGGACGTGGTCATCAGCCCCGAGCAGATCATCAGCGATTTCATCAGCGGACTCTTGCAATATCCCGGGGCTTCCCAGGTGCTGGATTTCGCCGACGGCCGGGTGCGGCTGGTCTCGGTGCAGGCGGTCGCCGGCGGGCCTCTGGTGACCCATCCGATCCGTGAGCTGCACCAGCACATGCCGCGGGTGCACGCGCGGATCACCGCCATTTTCCGCCGGGGGCGCCCCATCGTCCCGACCGGCGACATGATCATCGAACCGGGCGACGAGGTGTTTTTCGTCGCCTCGCCGGCCGAAATCCGTGGAGTGATGAGCGAACTGCGGGGCCTCGATCGGCCTTACAAGCGCATCATGTTCGCCGGCGGCGGCCATATCGGCAAACGGGTGGCCAAGACCCTCGAGCGCCGTTTTCAGGTCAAGGTCATCGAGAAGGACCCTGTGCGGGCCCGGAAACTGGCCGCCGATCTGGACAGCACCGTGGTATTGGTGGGCGACGCCGCCGACCGGGATCTGCTGTTGAACGAAAACATCGAGAACATCGATGTTTTCTGCGCCATCACCGACGACGACGAGGCCAACATCCTCTCTGCCATGCTGGCCAAGAAGTTGGGGGCCCGGCGGGTCATCAGCCTCATCAACCGTCCCGCCTATGCCGATCTGGTCGAGCGCAATCTGGTGGATCTGGTGATCTCCCCTCAGGAGGCCACCATCGGTAGTCTGCTGCGTCACGTGCGCCGCGGCGACGTGGTCCAGGTGCATTCCCTGCGCCGGGGGGCGGCGGAAGCCATCGAAGCGGTCGCCCATGGTTGTCCCGGCCGTTCCCGGGTGGTGGGCCGGACCATCGAGCGTCTGAAATTGCCTGCCGGGGTGGTGCCCGGCGTGATCGTGCGGGGCAAGGAGGTGATCCAGGCCCACCACGATACCCGGATTCAGGAGGACGATCACCTGATCATGTTCCTGCTCGACAAGAAACTGATCCCCGCGGTGGAAAACCTGTTCGCCCCACCTGTCGCCAAGGCGGCCTGAATTGCGTACCGCGGTCCAGATCCAGGTGGTGCTGCGCATCATCGGCGCCCTGTCGGTGTTCTTCAGCTTCACCATGCTGCCGCCCCTGGCGGTTTCCTGGTACTACCGGGACGGGGCCCACCTGCCGTTCCTGTTCGGCTTCCTCATCATTCTCGGTGCCGGGCTGCTGTTCTGGTGGCCGTTTCGTCACGCCCAGCGCGATCTGCGGGTCCGGGACGGCTTCCTGGTGGTGGCGTTGCTCTGGGTCATTCTGGGGTTTACCGGCGCGGTGCCCCTGCTGATGGTGGAGCGGCCCTATCTGTCGTTCACCGATGCGGTGTTCGAGGCGGTTTCCGGTCTCACCACCACCGGCGCCACGGTCATCTCCGGACTGGACGGCCTGCCTAAGTCCATCCTCTACTACCGTCAGCAGCTGCAATGGCTGGGGGGGATGGGGATCGTGGTGCTGGCGGTGGCGGTGCTGCCGCTGCTCCGGGTGGGGGGAATGCAGTTGTACCGGGCCGAAACCCCGGGTCCGATGAAGGACACCAAACTGACCCCGCGGATCGCCGAGACCGCCAAGGCTCTGTGGGGGGTCTATCTGGGACTGACGGTGGTGTGCGCTTTCAGTTACTGGCTCGTCGGCATGGAGCCCTTCGACGCCGTCGGTCATGCCTTCTCCACCATCGCCATCGGCGGCTTTTCCACCCACGATGCCAGCCTAGGCTTCTTTCGCAGCCCCGCCGTCGAGGCCGTCGCCATCGTTTTCATGCTGGTTTCCGGAATCAATTTCGCCCTTCATTTCGAAATCCTGCGCCGCCGTCGTCTCCGGGTTTATTTTGCCGACAGCGAAGTGCGCACCTACGTCGCCCTGCTGGCCTTGATTGCGATGTTGGCCTCCGGCTATCTTTGGTGGCATGGCGGGGTCGATCCGCGTTCGGCGGTGCGTCACGGTCTGTTTCAGACGATCTCCTTCATGACAACCACCGGCTTCACCAGCACCGACTACAGCGCCTGGCCGGCGTTCGTCCAAGTGATTTTGGTCTTCGGTGCTTTCGTCGGCGGCTGCGCCGGGTCCACCGCCGGGGGGCTCAAGGTGATTCGGGTTCTCCTCCTTTACAAGCAGGGGATCCGGGAGATCCTGCGTCTGATCCATCCCCAGGCCGAAATTCCGGTCAAGGTGGGACGGGTTCCGGTGTCCACTCGGGTCGTGGAGGCGGTGTGGGGCTTCTTTTCCCTGTACGTGGTGTCGTTCGCGATCCTGATGGCATTGATGATGGCCGCCGGATTGGATCAGGTGACCGCCTTCGCCGCCGTGGCGGCGTGCCTCAACAATCTGGGGCCGGGTCTTGGCGAAGTGACGGCCGGTTTCATGACCATGCCCGATTCGGTCAAATGGCTGGCCTGTTTCGCCATGTTGCTGGGACGCCTGGAAATCTTCACCCTGCTGGTGTTGCTGGTACCGGATTATTGGCGTAGTTGACATGGGCAGGTCTTCCCGGGACAAGTGGGACCGTATTTACGCCGACGCGGACTGGCCGGTCCCCGCCCGGGTGGTGCGCGAGAACGAACATCTACTCCCGTCCCGGGGCCGGGCCCTCGAGGTGGCTTGCGGCCTGGGGGCCAACGCCTTGCTGCTGGCCCGCCGCGGCCTGGCGGTGACCGCCTGGGATCTTTCGCCGGTGGCCGTCGAGCGGCTGCGGCGCCGGGCCGAGAGCGAGGGATTGCCGCTCCGGGCCGAGGTGCGCGACGTCACGGCCACCCCCTGGCCACCGGAAGCCTGGGATGTTATCGTCGTCAGCCGGTTCCTGGACCGGAGCGTGTGTGCGGCGATGCGAAAGGCGCTCAAACCCGGCGGGTTGTTGTTGTACCAGACCTTCGTCCGCGATCCGGTGACGCCGGCCGGTCCGTCGAACCCGGCCTACCGGCTGGCGGAAAATGAATTGTTGCGCCTGTTTTCCGGTCTGATCGTAAGAGCCTATCGGGAGGAAGGCCATTGCGGCGACCGGTGCCGGGGATGGCGTGACGAGGCTTATCTGGTCGCCCAGAAACCCATGTAACGGAGGATGTCATCATGAGCGAGATTCTGAATCTGAAACCACCGGCCGCCTGGCAATACATGCAGGAACATCCCGAGGCGGTGCTGATCGATGTGCGCACCACCTGCGAACATCTGTTCGTGGGCCGTCCCGTGGGCGCGGTTCTGGTGCCGCTCAAGGACGGTCTGCCCATGACGCCCAATCCCAATTTCGTCACCATGGTCAAAGAGGCGGTTCCCGATCCTGCCACCCCGATCCTGTTCCTGTGCCGCAGCGGCCATCGTTCCATGGAGGCGGCCAAGATCATGGCGCAACAGGGCTATCGGACCCTGATCAACATCGACGAGGGGTTCGAGGGCCCCCTGGACGAGAACAAACACCGTGGTACCCTGGGGGGCTGGCGTTTCCACGGTCTGCCATGGGAGCAGAATTGAGGGGCGGCATCGACGCAGGAACCAATCGTCGTAGATCACAGGAGATTTCGTGACCCGGAACATTCGTAACATCGCCATCATCGCCCACGTGGATCACGGCAAGACCACCCTGGTGGACAAACTGTTGCAGCAGTCGGGGGCCTTCGCCGCCCACGAGCAGCCCGCCGAACGGGTCCTGGACTCCAACGAGCTGGAACGGGAGCGCGGCATCACCATCCTGGCCAAGAACACCGCGATTCGTTGGCGCGACTGGCGCATCAACATCGTCGACACCCCGGGACACGCCGACTTCGGCGGCGAGGTGGAACGGGTGTTGTCCATGGTCGATTCGGTGTTGCTGTTGGTGGACGCGGTGGAAGGCCCCATGCCCCAGACCCGCTTCGTCACCCGCAAGGCCCTGGAGCAGGGCTTCAGGCCCATCGTGGTCATCAACAAAATCGACCGTCCCGGCGCCCGCCCCGACTGGGTCCTGGATCAGACCTTCGATTTGTTCGACCGGTTGGGGGCCAGCGACGAACAGCTGGACTTCCCGGTGGTCTACGCCTCGGCTCTGAAGGGGTACGCCGGGCTGTCGGCGGAGATCCGGGAGGGGGACATGACCCCCCTGTTCGAAACCATCGTCGCCCAGGTGCCGCCTCCCCCGGTGGAAGCCGACGGTCCCCTGCAGTTGCAGGTCAGCAGTCTGGACTACAGCAGCTATGTCGGAGTCATCGGCGTCGGCCGGGTGCAGCGTGGTCGTCTGCGGCGCAACCAGGCCGTCGCCGTGGTGGACCGGGAGGGCCGGGTCCGCAGCGGCCGGGTCGCCCGGATCTACGGCTTCGAAGGGCTGAAGCGCGTCGAGATCGACGAGGCCGGCGCCGGCGACATCGTCGCCTTCAGCGGTCTGGAACCCCTGGAGATTTCCGACACCCTGTGTGATCCGGACCGTCCCGAGGCCTTGCCGCCGCTGACCGTGGACGAGCCCACCGTCAGCATGACCTTCCAGGTCAACACCTCCCCCTTCGCCGGCAGGGAAGGCAAGTTCCTGACCTCCCGGCATCTGCGTGAGCGCCTGTTCCGGGAACTGCAGCACAACGTCGCCCTGCGGGTGGAGGAGACCGAGGATCCGGACAAGTTCCGGGTTTCCGGCCGCGGCGCCCTGCACCTGTCGATATTGATCGAAACCATGCGTCGGGAAGGCTACGAACTGGCGGTTTCCCGACCCGAGGTCATTCTCCGGGAGATCGACGGCCGGTTGTGCGAACCGTGGGAGCGGGTGACCATCGAAGTGGACGAGGAACACCAGGGGGCGGTGATGGAGCGGCTGGGGGCCCGTAAGGGGGAGCTTGCCGACATGGCCGCCGACGGGCAGGGGCGGGTCCGCCTGGAGTACCGTATTCCGTCGAGGGGGTTGATCGGCTTCCAGACCGAATTCTTGTCGGCCACCTCCGGTTCCGGCCTGTTCCATCACGTCTTCGACCGTTACGCCCCCGTCAAACCCGGAGACATCGGCCGCCGTGTCAACGGGGTGCTGATTTCCAATTGCGCCGGCAAGGCCCTGGCCTTCGCCCTGTTCAATCTCCAGGATCGGGGCCGGCTGTTCATCGGTCACGGTGACGAGGTCTACGAGGGAATGATCGTCGGTATCCATTCGCGCAGCAACGATCTGGTGGTCAATCCCACCAAGGCCAAGCAGCTCACCAACATCCGCGCCGCCGGCAGCGACGAGAATCTGCTCCTCACGCCACCTGTCCGTTTCAGTCTGGAGCAGGCCCTGGAATTCATCGACGAGGACGAACTGGTCGAGGTCACACCCAAGGCGATCCGGCTGCGGAAAAAACTGCTCACCGAGCAGGCGCGCAGGCGTGCCCTGCGGGCGGCGGGATGAAAAAAGGTCCCCGGGACGACCCGGGGACAGTGCCTGCTTGGTTGGCTTTGACGTCGTCGTCCTGAAAGGATACGTTTCAGGGGTAGCGACGTATGCAAGTATGGCGATTCGTCGAAAGGAAAAAAGCCGATTTTCTTGAAATTCCGGTAAGAAAATTCTGATTTCCGATCGGATTTTGGCCCCCTACCCTCGAGGGGGTATGATAAAAACAGCTTTCTGACCGTATCGATACCATGAAAACGTCCCGTCAGGCTGCGGTGGAGCGCAGCACCCTGGAAACCCGCGTCGCGGTGCGGATCGATCTGGACGGCACCGGGCGCGGGACGTTCGCGACCGGGATTCCCTTCCTGGAGCACATGCTCGATCAGGTGGCTCGCCACGGTGCCATCGATCTGGAGATCCAGGCCGAGGGGGATCTGCACATCGACGCCCATCACACCGTCGAAGACATCGGCATCACCCTGGGGATGGCGGTCGCCGAGGCCGTCGGCGACAAGCAGGGCATCTACCGCTACGGTCATGCCTATGTCCCCTTGGACGAAGCTCTGTCCCGGGTGGTGGTGGACTTCTCCGGCCGGCCGGGCCTGGTCTACGGGGTCGAATTTCCCCGGGCCATGGTCGGCGATTTCGACGTCGATCTGTTCCGGGAGTTTTTCCAGGGATTCGTCAATCATGCCCGGATGACCTTGCACGTCGATTGTCTGCGGGGGCGCAACGCCCATCATATCGCCGAAACCGTTTTCAAGGCCTTCGGCCGGGCCCTGCGCATGGCCTTGACCTTCGACGAACGCGGAGGACGGACCATCCCTTCCACCAAGGGGACGCTGGCATGAAGCGGATCGCTGTCATCGACTACGGCATGGGGAACCTCCATTCCATCGCCAAGGCCCTCCAGCACGTGGGGGATCGTTGCCAGGTGCAGGTTACGGCCGATCCGCAAGCGATCCGCGCCGCCGAGCGGGTGGTGTTTCCCGGGGTCGGTGCCATCGCCGACTGCATGGCCGCCCTCACCCGGCTTGGTCTGGTGGCGGTGATCCGTCAGGTGGCGAGGGATCGCCCCCTGCTGGGGATTTGCCTGGGGCTGCAGGCGTTGCTCGAGGAAAGCGAGGAGGGGGGCAGGGTGCGTTGTCTCGGCGTGTTGCCGGGCCGGGTGGTCCGTTTTCCCGATGCGCTGCACGACGACCGGGGCCGGCGTCTGAAAATTCCCCACATGGGCTGGAACCAGGTGTATCCGACCCGGTCCCATCCGGTATGGGAGGGGATCGATGACGGGACCCGCTTCTACTTCGTCCACAGTTATCATGCCGTCCCGGCCCGGGAACAGGACGTCGCCGCGATCTGCTATTATCCGGATCCCTTCGCCTGCGCCCTGGCGCGGGACAATGTGTTCGCGGTCCAGTTCCATCCGGAAAAAAGCCAGTGGGCGGGTCTCCGGCTGTTGCAAAACTTTCTCCGTTGGACACCTTGAGAGACTGAGGTCATGTTGTTAATTCCCGCGATCGATCTGAAAGAGGGGAAATGCGTGCGCCTGCGTCAGGGGCGTATGGAGGAGGACACCGTGTTTTCCGACGATCCGGTGGCCATGGCGGGTCGTTGGGTGGCGTTGGGGGCGAAGCGTCTCCATCTGGTGGATCTGGACGGCGCCTTCGCCGGGAAACCGAAGAACGCCGGCGTCATCCGCGCCATCACCGAAACCTTTCCCGAGGTGGACGTTCAGGTCGGCGGCGGTATCCGCGACGAGGACACGATCCAGGAATATCTCGATGCCGGGGTGCGTTACGTCATCATCGGCACCCAGGCGGTGACCGCTCCGCATTTCGTCGAGGACGTGGCGATGGAATTTCCCGGTCACATCATCGTCGCCCTGGACGCCAAGGGTGACAAGGTCGCCATCGACGGTTGGTCCAAGCTGTCGCGCCACAACGTCATCGAACTGGCCCAGCGCTTCGAGAGCGACGGCGTGGAGGCCATCCTCTACACCGACATCAGCCGGGACGGCATGCTGGAGGGCGTCAACGTGGAGGCGACGGCGCGCCTCGCCGAGGCCATCCACATTCCCGTCATCGCCTCCGGCGGCATCCGCAACCTGGACGACATCCGGGCCCTCGGCGCCGTGGCCGACAAGGGAATCATGGGGGCCATCACGGGACGGGCCATTTACGAGGGCACGCTGGATTTCGCCGAAGCCCTGAAGCTGGCGGAGTCCTTCTGATGGGCCTGGCCAAGCGCATCATTCCCTGCCTCGACGTCGACCGGGGGCGCGTCGTCAAAGGGGTGCGTTTCGTCGACATCCGCGACGCCGGCGATCCGGTGGAAATCGCCCGCCGTTACGACCGGGAAGGAGCCGACGAGCTGACCTTCCTCGACATCACCGCCAGTCACGAGGACCGGGAAACCATGGTCCACGTGGTCGAGGACGTGGCCGGCTGCGTCTTCATTCCCCTGACCGTGGGCGGCGGAATCCGCACTCTGGACGACATCCGCCGAATGCTGAACGCCGGGGCCGACAAGGTGGCCATCAACACCGCGGCGGTGTTCAATCCCGACTTCGTCCAGGAAGCGGCCCGCCGTTTCGGTTCCCAGTGCATCGTGGTGGCCATCGACGCCAAGCGCGTCGGCGACCGCTGGGAGATCTTCACCCACGGCGGCCGCAAGCCCACCGGTATCGACGCGGTGGAATGGGCCGGGAAGATGGAAGACCTCGGTGCCGGGGAAATCCTGCTGACCAGCATGGACCGGGACGGGACCCGGGAAGGCTTCGACATCCCCCTGACCCGCGCGGTCAGCGAGCGGGTGCGGATCCCGGTGATCGCCTCCGGCGGGGTCGGAAATCTGGACCATCTGGCCGAGGGCATTCTGGAAGGCGGGGCCGATGCCGTGCTGGCGGCCAGCATCTTCCACTTCGGCGAGTACACCATCCGGGAAGCCAAGGAATATCTGGCCTCCCGCGGCATCGAGGTGCGCCTGTGACCGACTGGCTCGATCGGGTGAAATGGAACCGGGAGGGGCTGGTGCCGGCGATCGCCCAGGACGCGTCCACCGGGCAGGTGTTGATGCTGGCCTGGATGAACCGGGAAGCCCTGCGGAAGACCGCCGCCGAGGGGGTTGCGGTCTACTGGTCGCGTTCTCGCAACCGGCTGTGGCGCAAGGGGGAGTCTTCCGGTCATGTCCAGCGGGTTCGGGAGATCCGGCTGGATTGCGACGGCGACGCCGTCCTGCTGCAGGTGGAGCAGGCGGGGGGAATCGCCTGTCATACCGGCCG
>Ga0256841_1000435_pt1 | contig 43460 bp, 34 predicted proteins | sample 356308metaG_FD_185971 | JGI IMG/M metagenome (GOLD analysis project Ga0256841, IMG submission 185971) | Hydrothermal vent microbial communities from Mid Atlantic Ridge, Atlantic Ocean - 356-308 | ecosystem: Environmental > Aquatic > Marine > Hydrothermal vents | place: Atlantic Ocean: Mid...
ACGGGATTGAAGCCGAAGGTTATCTCGGAAAATCTGTAGGTTTCAACTTCCAATTCATGAACAACCGTGAAGAACCAAATATTAGAGACTTTGTTTGGAACCGTTTCTCACCCAAAACCGGCAGAAATGTCAGTCTTTCCGACAGAAGCAGAATCGAATACGGCGAAGTTTATGTGAATATTTCCACCGATTGGGATTGGGGAAGTTTTTCTATCGGTCAAAATCTGAATACGTGGGGTTATGCACAGAACGGTCAAATTGTAACTTCCACCAAACCGCCGGCTTATCCTTCCATCCGGTTGGATATTTATCCTACTGACTGGATTCATTTTAATTACAATCACGGCTGGCTTAATTCCGACGTAATCGATTCAAGTTCTTTTTATGCAACTTTCAGACATGATCCGGTTTTTAATACCGACCGTTTCAATTGGCGGCAAAAATTCATTGCCCAACATTCGGTTACAATTACACCGTTAAAGGGATTGGATTTAAGCCTCGGTGAATCGGTTGTTTACGCCGACCGCTTGGAAATGGCATATCTTATTCCCCTTATGTTCTTCGACCAAGCCGACGAGCATATAAGCCGGGATAAAAATTATGCAGGCTCGAACACCCAATTCTTCCTTGCGGCAAGTTCGCGTAACCATATCCCCAATACACACATTTGGGGAAGTTTTTTCGCCGATGAATTAACACCGGAAGGATTATTCGATCCTGAAAAACAATATTATAAATTCGCCTTTACACTCGGCTCCGTCGTAGTCGATTTTCCTATTGATAATTTATCCTTACGTACAGAATACACAAAAATTTATCCGGGAACGTACCGTCATTTTATTCCCACTTTAACTTACGAAAATTCATCTTACCTTATGGGGCACTGGCTCGGCGATAACGCCGATTTGGTTTATGTCGATTTAACTTACAGGATTTTCCGTGGATTGCAAGTTAAACTTTGGGGACAAATGATTAGAAAAGGCGCCGAGGCTTTGGGTGACCGAGGTTACGATATCCCAATACACCCTTTCTTATTCGGTTTGAGGAGAAACTATACTTATGCCGGTTTCAAAGTTGGATATGAAATGTTACATGATATTAAATTCGATTTTCAAATTAATTACATTAAGGAATCGCGTCAACAAAATGATTTGTCATTCAAGGACAAATATTTCAGACAAATACTTTTAAGGGTTTCCTACGGTTATTAATGTTACAATTTGTAACAAAAACTTTGAAATATGTATCATATTTAACCTACAAATAAACAGTAAGGGCATTATTTCCGTTATTCTATGCGCCCCGTCACATTTCGAATGAATTTTTTCTGCATTATGTACTAAAACGGAACATAAACATAAAAATCATTTTAGGCACGAAGTTTGTTTAAGTACATTAATTGTGACAAGGTTTTCTATTGAATTTTGACAGATAATATTGTTTATTTAAATTTTTATAATTATTAAATTACAATTTGCAAAATTCGCTAACAAATTTCCGGTTTTCTTCGAAAATTATACTATTAATGTAAGTTTAGTTGGAACAAAAATTTAAATTTGTGTTGTAAAAGAGCTCACAAAGAACATAAAGTTTATAGAATAAAATAGAACAAAGAGGGAAAATGAAAAACAATAGACCAATTAGAACGCATCACGTCCAGCATACGCGGACAAATTCCTTCGCCGACTACATAAATTTGATCCGTAACAATTTTGTTTTAATGCTGATTATCAGTCTGGTAATCTTCTCGATATCTTTGGTTTACGCTCTAACTGCACCCGATGTTTACCGGGCATCAACGGTTCTGAAAATTTCCCAACCGCAAGGAAATATTCTGGATAATCCGTTTTCGCTGGAATTCGGTAAATCTTCAAACGATTTGTTTATTGCGAATGAAATTGAAACTATAAAAAACATAACTATCCGTGAGCAAGTTGCAAAAGTAATTATCGATTCTTTTAAGACTATAGCACAGACAGACAAATTTGACTTGATTCTTAACCATAAAAACGATCTTTTCGGAAAAGACGAAGTAAGCGGAATTAAATCCGATCAAGCAATTGCCACGTTGTTAAGCCGAAACGTGGAAATCACCCAGAAAAACGGCTTGAATTTTATGGAAATTGCCGCCGAATCTTCTTCCCCTTACGAAGCGGCACTGATTGCCAACGCTTACGCAAAAGTTTACAAAGATTTTAATCTTGCGGAAAACAGAAAACAATTCACAAAAATCAAAGAATTTTTGAAAAGGCAAAAAGAAGAAAAACTTAACGAGTTAATGATTGCCGAAAACAATATGAAAACTTACCTTTTGCAAGGCGGCGGTATCGAACTCGATCAACAATCAAAATTGCTTGTAAATACATTAGCAAAGTTTCAAGCCGACAGGGATGCGACAAAAATTGAGATGTCATATTTGAAAACCCAACTGGAAGATCTGAAACGGGAATATTACAATAAAGAACCTTCGATGAGCGGCGTGTTCGATCTGCAAACTTCTGAACCTGCCATCAAAATGTTGCAAGAAGAAATTGCAAAATTGGAAACTCAAAAATCAATTGCATTGGCCGGCGGTATTCAGTCGAGCTTAAAGAAAAAACAAATCGCCGAATTCGATGCCAAAATAGCGGACTTGAAACGTCAATTGAATGAAAAACTTGATTCTTATAAATCGAAAATTTTCTCTTCCACACCGGAAGAATTGAAACAACTTTCGCAAAAAATATTCGAAACCGAAATGCGATATCAATCGCTTTTAACCAAATACAATCAACTTAACGGCACTTTGGCTCAATACGAATCGCAAATGAGAAAACTGCCGGAAAAATCACTTGAATTCGCCCGTTTGGAAAGGGAACGTCAATCTCTGGAAAAATTGTATTTGGTACTTGAAGATAAATATCAGGAAGCCCTGTTAAATGAAGAATCTGTTCCCGGTAACGTTTTGATAATGAACGAAGCCCGTCCGCCGGTAGCACCTGAACGACCTAACCGGTTACAAATAATTTTATTCGGACTTGTGTTCGGTTTCGTTGTCGCATTCGGTTTTATCTACATTAAAAATTATTTCGACAGAACAGTTAAAACCCCCGATGACATTGAAAATACCGGACAAAACATACTTGCGTGGATTCCACGATACGAAAAGAAAATTAAACCCGAAAAAGATAAACCTTCGGAGCTTATTGTTGTAACCGGTGAAGAATCTATTGCCGGAGAAGCTTACAGAGCTCTTAGAACAAGAATACAATTTTCCAAAATTACGGACGGTAATAATTCGATACTTATAACTTCTTCCGCTCCGCAAGAGGGTAAAACTACCGTTGCCACTAACTTGGCAGCAAGTTTTGCACAAGTCAATAAAAAAGTCGTTGTATTGGATTGCGATTTAAGAATCCCGCGTGTACACCAAGTATTCAACGGTTTAAGTTCACCCGGGTTTACAAACTATCTTTTCAAACAAGCATCGTTTGAAGATATTTTGCGCAAAACCGAACTTGACACTCTCTTTTACATTGCGGCTGGAACTATTCCCACAAATCCATCTGAAATATTAAGTTCACCGCAAATGAAAAATTTCTTAAACAGATTGAAACAGGATTTCGATATTGTAATTTTGGATGCTCCGCCGGTGATGACCATAACCGACGCGGAAATCCTTTCTCATTTTGTCGATATGAGTATTCTCGTTACTTTTGCAAATCAAACTCATGTAGATTGGATGCTTGAATCGGTTGATATTTTAACACGTAACGGTCAAAAATCTTTCATCGGAGTTGTATTGAACAACTTCGATTACAAAAGCAGTTACAGATCGTACAACAGATACAACCATTCGAAATATTATTCCAGAATGGACAAGCAGAAACAAAAAGAATGGATTGAAAGCAGTTAACCTACTTTATAAATTCCGGGGAGTGAAAAACTTCCCGGATTTTTTCCTCATTAATTCGATTGCAATTTGAAACATTCATCTACTCTAATCGATTTTCATGTACATATTCACGATATTTACAATCCCGAAAAATTTTTTAATTCGGTATTCGATAATTTTATTTATTTTGCTAAAAAAAGCGGCTTGGTCTTCAAAACAGGATTTCTTTTTCTAACCGAAATTACCGGCTATAATTATTTTGAAAAACTATCGAACGGGAAAATCCCGCTTTCTTCCTTCGATATATCTTTCCCGGAAGAAAAAATTTCTTTAACCCTCACAAATAAACTAAACCAAAAAATTTATATTGTTTCGGGAAAACAAGTGGTAACAAAAGAAAAAATTGAAATTCTTGCTTTGGGCACTGCAGAAAATTTTGAAGACGGTAAACCGTTAAAAATTACTTTCGAAGAAATAAAAAATTCGGGTGCTCTTCCGAAATTACCGTGGGGCGTTGGAAAATGGCTTGGTAAACGCAAACAAATTTTAGAGGAATTCATTCAGGAAAATTCGAATGAAAAATTCGTGTTGGGCGATAACAGCGGACGTCCCCTATTTTGGCCTAAACCTAAACTCTTCAAACTTGCCGAAACTAAAAATATTCCGGTGCTACGGGGAACCGATCCGTTAAACATACCCGCCGACGAAAAAAAAGCGGGCAGCTTCGGTAATATTTTGGATTGTGAAATTAACCCGCAATTTCCCGGAAAGTCGGTTTTGGAAACAGTTAAAAATATGGATTCATCCCCTGTTCCGTACGGACATTTGGAAAATCCGCTTGCATTTATCCGCAATCAAATTCAGCTAAGGAATACACATTGAAAATATTGGTAGTTGCACCGCATCCGTTTTATCAGGAAAGGGGTACGCCCATCGCAGTGAAATTACTGGTTGAAACTTTATCCGGATTTGGTCATGAAATTGACGTGCTTACATTCCACGAAGGGGAAAATATTGATGTTAAAAATGTACGGCTTTACAGAATAGCCCAACCTCCCTTCGCGAATAATATTCCTATTGGTTTTTCACCCAAGAAATTAATTGCCGATGTTTATTTAACTTTTTATCTCGCTTATTTGCTTTCAAAAAATAATTATGATGTAATCCATGCAGTTGAAGAATCAGTTTTTCCGGCTGCGTTTTTTAATTTCTTTGCCCGGAAAAAATTAATATACGATATGGATTCGTCAATGGCCGACCAGCTAATTGAAAAGTGGAAAGGATTGGAAAAAATTTCCAAAATATTGAACGGCTTCGAACACTGGGCAATGAAACGTTCCGATGTGGTTTTACCGGTTTGCCGGTATTTGGTTGACAAAGTACGAAGATACGATCCAAATAAAAAAGTTTTTATTCTGGAAGACATTGCATTCGAAAGCAACGACCGCGGCAAGAACGAAGACATCCGCAAAACAATGAACACAAACAAAATCGTAGGCATGTACGTTGGAAATCTTGTACATTACCAAGGAATTGATTTGCTTTTGGAAGGAGTTGCCAAATTAAATTCGGATAATTTTTCATTGGCCATTATCGGCGGGAAACCAGAAGATATAAAAAAGTACAAATCAATGAGTGAACGATTGAAAATCAGTGAAAACGTACATTTTTTAGGTCCGCGCCCGCTCAGCCAACTTCCTTTTTATTTGTCGCAAGCGGATATTTTAATATCACCGAGGATTAAAGGAAAAAACACACCGATGAAAATTTACTCATATCTTGCATCGGGCAAACCCGTTTTGGCAACAAATATATATTCACATACTCAAGTACTCAACAAGGAAAATTCGTTTTTGGTTGAACCCGAACCTGAAAGCCTGGCAAAAGGTTTGGAAAAATTGATAGAAAATGAAGAATTGCGTAATCGAATCGGGGAAACGGGAAAACAGACCGCGATGGAAAATTATTCCCTTGAAAGTTATAAAAGAAAATTACGCAAGGTTTACGATTACGTTAATTCCATTGTATGAGAAGAAACACTGACATATTAAAAAATACCGTTTTCGATGTTCTTATAATCGGCGGTGGTATTCACGGAGCTACAATTGCCCGCGAAGCCACTTTGAGGGGGTACAAAACCGCTTTGGTTGAAAAAGGGGATTTCGGAAGCGCCACCTCTGCCAACAGTCTGAAAGTAATTCACGGAGGTTTAAGATATCTGCAGCATGCCAATTTCCATAGAATCCGCCAATCAATACAATCGCGGAAAATTTTTCAACAAGTTGCACCGCATTTAATCGACAACATCCCTTTTTTGGTTCCAACTTACGGATATGGAATAAAAAGCAAGTTTGTTATGAATGCCGCAATCAAGTTTTACGATGTTATCAGTCTGGATAGAAACAAAAATATTCCACCGGAAAATTATTTACCGGGCGGAAAAACAATATCGAAAAATGAAATCTTGAAAATAATACCAGGCATAAAAACGGAAGGACTAACCGGAGGCGCCGTTTGGTATGAAAGTATTTCAAACGATTCGGAAAGGCTTATCCTGGAATTTATCCTTCAAGCTGCGGAGTACGGGGCGGAAATATTTAATTATATTAAAGTTGAAAAATTATTATTTGAAAATAATAAAATTAAAGGTGCATTGGCAATCGATTTGCTTACCGGCAACAGTTTCGAAATAAAAGCGGATATTACCGTGGTTGCAGCCGGACCGTGGTTAAACAATTTTGTTCACTCCCCTTCTGCCAAGTTCCCTTTAACAAAAGCGGTAAATATTGTTGTAAACAAAAACTTGTTCGGCAATTATGCGGTAGGATTGGAAAGTGCCGGTGAATATGAGGATAAAGACGCAATAATTAAGCGGGGAAAAAGACTCTACTTTTTCGTTCCACTGCACGGCAAAACGATGATTGGAACAACATATAAAAAATATTCCGGCAAACCGGATAACCTGAAAATAACAAAACATGACATCATTGAAATTTTAGATGAAGTCAATAAAATAAATCCGGAAATAAACCTTTCGTTCGATGATGTTTGTTTCTATCATACCGGTTTGCTGCCCATGGAGCCGTTATCAAATCCTGACGATGATATTCAACCCGGAAAACACTCCGTTATATTCGACAGCGAAAACGAAAACGGAACTAAAGGTGGAATCTTTATAAAATCGGTCAAATTTACAACTGCCCCGTCTATTGCAATCGAAACGGTGAACCTAATAGATAAAAAAAGAGGGAAAAGAACCTCCGCCCCTGAACAAAACTATCTTCACAAACCGGAGATAATTGAAAACACAACTAAATCTGCAGCCATACCCGGAGAGTATATTTCCAGAATAATTAAAGTTTATGGTAAAAAAAGAGCTAACAAAATAATCAATATGATAACCGGTAATCCGCAATGGGGTGAAATGATAAGTGAAACTCCTCCGGTTACGGAAGCGGAAATAATTTACAACATAAAATACGAGTATGCACAAAAATTGAAAGATATCGTTTTGCGAAGAACAGGATTGGGTAATTTGAACATTCCTTCTCCGGTAACAATTGAGAAAATAGCCAAAATATTGCAAAGGGAATTTGATCTTACCCAAAATGAGACGGAACACGAAATAACCGGCACACTTGATTATTATTCAATATTAAAAAGTGAAATTGTGAATCATATATGAATAAAGAAATATTATCCGAACGAGCCGATATCGAGACCTCATCCGAAGATTATGCAAAAAGATTTTCGGGTGAAGTGGGAAAATATTTTTTGGATACACAAGCGAAAATCACTTTGGAGCTTATTAAAGATTTGCCTAACGCTTCCGTCTTGGATGTTGGTGGCGGGCATGCCCAACTTGCAGTTCCTCTGGTCCAAAACGGCTATAAAGTAACCGTTGTTGGAAGTGATGATGTTTGCAGGGAAAGATTAGACAAATTTCTACCCAAAGGATCTTTTCGGTACGAAACTTGTAACCTTTTAAATTTACCTTTTGACAACAACAGTTTCGACATTGTAATGGCTTTCAGATTAATTACACATGAAAAAAACTGGAAATTACAAATTGAAGAAATGTGCAGGGTTGCGCGCAAAGTGGTAATTATCGATTATCCCGATTTGAGAAGCTTTAACATATTTTATAAATATTTATTCAAAACGAAAAAATCGTTTGAAAAGAATACAAGAACGTTTCGTTCTTTTCACAGAAAAGAATTATTGGAAGTATTTGCTGAAAACAATTGCGGGAACGCGGTATTCAAGCCCCAATTTTTTTTACCGATGGTGGTTCACAGGGCTTTAAAAAATGTAAAAATTTCAATATTCATGGAAAAACTTTTTTCGGTAACCGGATTAACAAAATTATTCGGGACACCGATAATTCTAAAAGTTATCAAAAACAAATAATAATTGTTAATTTAACATTTATAATAGTAATTTAAGTCATATTTTAAATAAATAATCATTTCTTTTAACGGAGGTAAAAATGAGAGTGCTTGTAACCGGTGGTACTGGATTTACCGGTAAAGCTCTTGTAAGAAGATTGCTCGACGAAGGTTATGAAGTCGTGGCTCTCGATTACAAAGAGCATCTGAAAACGCATGAATTAAGGGAATGGGGAGCAGAAGTTGTAATTGGTAGCGTAACCGATAAAGACGTGGTAAAAAAAGTAATGAAAGGTGTTGATATTGTCCAACACATGGCTGCCGCATTCAGGGAATTGAATGTACCCGAATCTTTTTACTACGACGTTAATGTGAACGGTACACGCAACGTTTTGGAAGCCGCCTACGATGAAGGTGTAAAGAAATTTATTTATACAAGCACTTGCGGTGTACACGGAAATATAGATAACCCTCCCGGTGATGAAACCGCACCTATTCAACCGGCGGATTATTATCAACGGACAAAATACCTGGCCGAACCTTTTGTACATGAGTTCAATGAAAAAGGAATGAAAACCGTTATAATCCGGCCGGCGGCAATTTACGGTCCCGGCGATCCCGAAAGGTTTTTCCTCCTGTTCAAACGAGTGAAAACCGGTAAATTCCCTATGTTCGGCGACGGGAAAACTTATTATCATCCGCTTTACATTGACAATTTACTTGATGCATATATGTTGTCTATGGAAGAAGGAAAAGGTGAAGGCGAAACTTATTTGATTGCTGATGAAGAATATGTTGAAATAGAAGATTTGGTAAAAAGAATTGCCAAAGTAATGAATGTTGATGTGAAAATCCCCCACTATCCCGTAGGTCCACTCTTGATGGCTGCGCACGTCTGCGAAGCGATATGTAAACCGCTTAAAATAGCGCCTCCAATATTCCCAAGACGTGTCGATTGGTTCCGCCAAAACAGGGCTTTTAAAATCGAAAAAGCCAAACGGGAACTGGGCTACAATCCCAAAGTACCTTTGGATGAAGGACTCAAAAGAACATACGAATGGTACAAACAAGAAGGAATGTTATAAAATATGTGTGGAATAACCGGAATAATTGCCCCCAACGGGGATAAAATCATTAAAGATATTACACGCGTACTAACTCATCGAGGTCCGGACGAGGAAGGCTATTTTTCCGACGAATCGATAGCTTTGGGTCAAAGACGGTTGAGCATAAACGACCTAAGCTCCGGCACCCAACCGATATCGAATGAGAACAACACATTGCAGTTGATTTGTAACGGTGAAATTTATAATAGTCCAAAACTCCGTGAGGAACTGATTAAACAAGGGCACAAATTCAAAACCACAACCGATGTGGAAGTGATTCTTCATTTATACGAAGAATACGGAAAAGACTGTGTTAAACATTTACGCGGAATGTTTGCATTCGCAATTTGGGATACTAAAAAGAAAACACTTTTCATAGCGCGCGATCATCTCGGACAAAAACCGGTTTTTTTCTTCCACAACAACGGCAAGTTTGTTTTTGCTTCCGAAGTAAAAGCCATACTGAAATCCGGTTTGGTAAAACCTGAAATCGATTTGGACGGCTTGTGGCATTACATCTCACTCCGGTTTATGCCCGATGATTATTCCTTGTTCAAAAATATTCATAAACTCCCCGCCGCATCCTGGCTGTTTTGGGAAAACGGCAAAATTAAAGTGGACAAATATTGGGAATTAAATTTTAAGAATAAATTACCCAACGATGAAAAGGAAATTGAAGAAGGTCTTAATTCTCTTTTACTTGAAACCGTGGATATGCATCTGCTGAGTGATGTACCGGTCGGAACATTCTTAAGCGGTGGAATAGATTCGAGCACTATTACTGCAATGGTTGCGGAAATTACCGGAAAGTCTTTTCCAACTTTTTCAATAGGCGTAAAAGAACAAGGATTCAACGAACTTCCCTATGCGAAAATGGTATCGGACAAATATAATTTGGAGCCGCATAACAAAGTTGTGGAAGCCGATTTGATTCATCTGATTCCATCAATGATATATCACATGGACGAACCGTCCGATCCCTTCGGCGTTGGTGTTTACCTTGTTTCACAAGTAGCAAGCGAATACGTGAAAGTTGTTTTGGGCGGTGACGGCGGTGATGAAAATTTTGCCGGCTACGACCGGTTCGCAGGAAATAAAATCGTCGATTATTACCGGATACTACCTTCCTGGTTCAGAAAATCAATTGTAAAAAAAATCACCGATAAAATTCCGGAAAGTTTCGGTTATAAAAGCCTTGCCCAAAAAGCCGCATGGCTTAATGAAATGTCTCTTTACGAAAGCGGGGAAAGGTACGCACAAAGTATGAGCTTTTTACGCTTTACACAAGAAGCCAAAGAAAAATTATTCACCTCGCCGGCAAAAGAGAAAATTAATGATTTCGATTCGGTGCAAAAAATATTGAAATTTTTTGATTCCAACAATGCGGACGAATTGGTAGATAAAATGCTTTACACCGATTTGATGACAAGAATGCCAGACCATTTGTTGATGATAGTCGATAGAATGTCGATGGCTCATTCGCTCGAAAGCCGCTCACCGCTTATCGATTACAAGGTTGTGGAATATGCCGCATCAATTCCGGGCGATTTAAAACTTAAAGGTAAAAACTTAAAATATATACTTAAAAAAGTTGCATCGCGTTACCTTCCGAAAGAATTAATTTACCGGGAAAAACAAGGATTCGGATTCCCTATTGCACTTTGGATGCGCTCGGAATTAGCCGGGTTCCTCAAAAATTTATTCAAACAATCACGCTTTATCGAATTGGGAATATTCGACGAAAACTATGTTCATAATTTGCTCGATGAACATCTGAGCGGAAAAAAAGATCACAATTTCAGAATTTGGATTTTATTAAATCTTGAAATTTGGTACAGGCTTTATTTCGAAAACGAAACCATTGAATCGACAAAAGAATTCATCGACTCGTTAATGTCTCTTAAGAAATCCGCTTAGTAATCTTTCAACTCTTCCGGTGAATTAAATTATTAATTTTTCATCCCACCATCAAATAGTTTGAAATTTGAGTGACGAAATAAACTGATAGATTTATTTTTCTTTTAATTATTTATTTTTTGTATAACTTTATTTAAATTTTAGATAGCAAATTTTTTTGTTCTGTTACTTTTCCCGTGCTCCGGTTTGCTCTTTTATTTTTAACAAAAAGAGCCAGGAGGCCCGAAATGAGAATTGGTATAATGCTTCGTCACTTAAACCCACACGGTACGGAAATGGGAACCCGAATTTACACGGAGAACATCGTAAACGGAATTCTTGAAACCGACCATCAGAACGAATACCTGTTGATTTACAAGGATGAAAACTTGCTCGGCACATTCCCCACAAAAGAAAACGTTACCGAAACAGTGCTTAAAATTCCCACAAAATTGTTATGGGATCAAATCGGAATTCCGTTACTTGCCCGGCGAGAAAAACTCGATCTTATTTTTAATCCGAAATTTTCCGTCCCCCTTCTTACAAAAAGAAAAACCGTTTTTGTTATGCACGGAATGGAATGGTTTGTATATCCCGAGGTGTACAAATGGTTCGATGTTCATTACGTGAAACTCGCCATGCCTTTGTATTGTAAAAAAGCCGATAAAATTATTGCGGTTTCTCATTTAGTTGAAACCGATATGATTAAATATATGAAAGTCAATAAAGATAAAATTAAAGTAATTTACGAAGGATACAACAAAATTTTTAAGCCGGTAAATTCCAACGAATTTTTAAACATTATTAGAAACAAGTATAAATTACCCGGTGAATTTATCCTTTATGTTGGCGATATTTTCCCCTCAAAAAATTTTGGTCGCCTGGTAACCGCATTTAACAATCTACAGAGAAAAATCAACATTCCTTTGGTAGTGGCCGGAAGAAAAAGGTGGAAATATGAAGACGACATGAACTTAATTGAAAAATTTAATTTAAAAAATAAAATATTATTCGTAGGAAGAGTTCCTCAAAAAGATTTGGTTGGGTTTTACAATTTAGCAAAAATGTTGGTTTTCCCTTCACTTGATGAAGGATTCGGTTTGCCGGTTATAGAAGCTTTCGCCTGCGGTTGCCCGGTTATCGCATCCGGAACAGGTGCCTTGCCTGAAGTGGGAGGACATGCCGCATACTACATCGATCCGTATAATGTTTATGAAATTGAAAAGGCCATGTTTGAGGTTTTAACAAACAAAAGTTTGAGACAATCTCTCATTGAAAACGGATTTGAGCAAGCAAAAAAATTCAGTTGGGAAAACAATGTAAATCAAACTTTAAAATTATTTAATGATATGGCTTTGGAAAAACCCCATACTTTACATTTAAAACATGGATACAGTTAAAATGCTTAATTTCTTAATGGTGATTGTTCTGTTATGAAAATTGCTCTGATGCTCCGCAACCTCAATGAAAAGGGCGGAATAAAAGTTTACACTGTAAATTTAATTGAACAATTTTTAAAACTGGATAAAGAGGATGAATTTCTCTTTATATATAACGACAAAAAACTTTTGGGCCGTTATGCAAATTACCCCCATGTAAAAGAAATCGCTGTTGAAGCGCCTTCCAAACTGCTTTGGGATCAAATAGTGGTTCCAAAAATAATAAAGCAGGAGAAAGCGGACTTGGTATTCAATCCCAAACTATCCATCCCGATTTTTACAAAGGCACGCAAAGTTTTAATGATACACGGAGCCGAACAATTTGCAGTTAAATCAGCATTTAAATGGTACGACAGAATTTATGTGCAAATAATGATGCCTTTGTATGCAAGAGCGGCCGATAAAGTTCTGACAACCACAGAATTGGGAATCAAAGATTTATCAAAATATTTAAAACTGCCGGAAGAGAAATTCATGTTTGCTCATGAGGGGGTTCATGAAAGATTCAAAGTGTTGGAAGAAAAAGAACTTAAGCGGGTTAAAGATAAATATAACTTACCGGACAGATTTATTCTTTTTGTTGGCGGATTGACACCACTTAAAAATTTCAAGCGGGTTGTACAAGCTTTCGATATACTCACCGAAACAGTTCAAGAAAAATTGGTAGTGGTTGGATTTAAACGATTTAAGTTCGAAGCAGCACTTAAAATTGCACAACGCCCCGAAAAAAAAGATAAAATAATTTTTCCGGGTTTCATTCCCGATGAGGATTTACCTGCATTTTACAATTTGGCCGAACTGTTTATCTTCCCTTCTCTTTATGAAGGGTTCGGACTACCGGTGTTGGAAGCTTTTGCCTGCGGATGCCCCGTCATTACTTCAAAAACCGGATGCACCAAAGAAGTTACGGCAGATGCGGCTCTACTGGTAGATCCGTACGACATACATGACATTGCAGATAAAATGAAAAGTGTTTTGTTGGATACCGAATTAAAAAACGAATTAATCCAAAAAGGGTTCAAGCGCGTTAAACAATTCAGCTGGGAAAAAACCGCCCGTGAAACATTAAGACTTTTTAAAGAAGTTGTGCAATAACCCTACAACAACTTACCTTAATTTTAAAATGCAAAAAAATAAAAAGAAACTTTCCTCAGTACGGTTAATTGTAGGATTAGTCATTCTGTTTTTCCTCTTTTATTGGATTGATTTTTCGGAAGTCTGGAAAATACTCACCCAAACAGAATGGCATATAATATTTATTTTGTTTGCCGTTTTCATAACCGACCGGCTTTTCATGGCTTTTAAATGGGGAATCCTTCTTAAAAAATTTGTGCCTACAGTAAAATTTTTTACTCTTGCAAAAGCTTACCTTTATTCCGCATTTGTCGGTCAGTTCATTCCGGTTAGCGTTAGTGGAGACATTATACGCTACTTTAAAATCAAAAGAGAAGCCGTTCCGGGAAGTGATATTTTCACTTCAATAATAATTGAGAAACTCTTCGGTACTTTGGCGCTTCTCAGTGTTGTATTTTTTTCCATGTTATTAATCCGGAACGGCGTGATAAAATTTCCGGGTTTCAAATCATTGGTGGAAATTACAACGGTATTGCTAATACTGTTTCTGTTCTTTTTGGCCTTTGCAATAAAACGTAATTTACATCTAAATATTTCGAAATTTCTGCCGGTCAAACTTTCCGAAAAAGTGAACAAAGTAACTAAAGCGTTCAATAATTACTTAAGCAATAAAGAAATACTCGTACTATTTTTTATTCTATGCCTTTTAGAACAAATTTTTCCTATTTTTGCAGACTATCTTTTCGCACGTTCTTTGAAAATAGACATATCGTTTCTTCAAATGAGCTTTGTTGTGAGCACAACCCTGCTTTTTGCAAGACTGCCGATTTCTCCCAGCTCAATCGGATTTCAAGAAGGTGTCCTTGTGGGATTATTCATGCTGCTTGGTTTTACCAAAGAGGAGGGCCTTGCCGTTGGTATAGGAACCCGCATTTTGGGTATGATTTTCACCCTACCCATTCCGGTAATTTTTTTTAACGATATATTTTCATCGATAAGCGGTGCAAAAAAAGAGTTAAAAAGTAACAAAAACTCAAAATTTACTATCTGAATAAAATTTTATTGACAAAAATAAATCAATATAATTATTCATTCCCGCTTGGCAAAAATAGTAAACTTTTTAGTTTATTGAATTACAGAAAGGTTATTGATATTATGCGTATTACCAAAAAAAAGAGTTAGGGGCTCATCCAGAATGAAAACTTTGGTGACGGGAGCAGCGGGATTTACAGGAAGTTCATTAGTAAAGAAATTGTACAAAAGTGGAGATGAACTGAAAGTAATTGTTCGCGATAAAAATAAATTTTACAAAAAATTTGGTAAAAAGTATAAAAACATAGAAGTTATAGAAGGAAGCATAAGCGATCCGTTAGCCGTTGACAAAGCTATGAAAGATGTTGACAGGGTTTTTAACATAGCGGCGGTTTATAGAACAGTCGGCTTACCGGAGAGCGCATACTGGGAGACTCATGTAAAAGGAACCAAAACACTTCTAAATTCCGCAGAAGCACATGGCGTAAAAAAATTCGTTCATTGCAGTACCGTTGGTGTACACGGTCATATCGAAGCACCACCGGCAGATGAAGAATATCCGTTTAACCCGGGCGATATTTACCAAAAAACAAAACTTGAGGGCGAAAATTTGGCTCTCGATTTTTACAACAAAACAAAATTACCTATTGTGGTTATCAGACCAACAGCTATTTACGGTCCGGGCGATTTGAGATTGCTGAAGTTGTTTAAATTGGCAGCTCAAAAGTTAACACTTGTTTTAGGTAAAGGAAACATTTATTACCATATGGTTCACATAGATGATTTGGTTGACGCATTTATTCTTGCTTCCGAGAATGAAGACGCTGTAGGTCACCAATTTATTATTGGAAGCAAGGAAGTTCTTACCCTTAATGAAATACTTGAAATGATTGCGGATATTTTAAATAAACCGCTCTCCAAACTACATTTGCCCATTGAACCGTTCGTTTATTTAAGTCGTGCATGTGAAAAAATTTGCAATACCATAAATGTGGAACCGATTATCCACGAACGGCGGATTCACTTTTTCAGCAAAAGCAGGGCTTTTGATATTTCCAAAGCTCAAACCCTGTTAAAATTCAAACCGAAGAAAAATTTAAGGGTTGGATTTACCGAAACAATAAATTGGTACAGAACGGAAGGATTGCTGGCATAATTTTGGTGGTTGGTTAGATTAAAAATACAGAATTTTGTAGTTCTGAAATTAATCTAACAAAATAAGGTTATTAAAATATCCCTTTGAAAAAGATAAATCCGAAAATTTTTTTCATAATTAAAATTTTTATTTCCGGGTTACTTCTCTATTATATCATACGGGATGTAAATTTTACGGAAATACTGAAATCCATTGAAAACTCGAACTTTCCAATTTTGCTTTTAGCATTTTCACTCCACGGTGTAGGTTTATACGTCAGCGCTGTAAGATGGAAAATTTTGTTAAAAACACAAAACGTGGAAACCAAAGTCTGGTATCTATTCAAATCATATCTCGTTGCTACTTTTTTTAATCATTTTTTACCTTCAACCGTTGGCGGGGATTCCGTAAGGGCATACGATTCGTACCGCTTGGGTGAAGATAAGGCGAACGCTTTTGCAGTCGTAGTAGTCGATAGGTTCATGGGTTTGTTGACCCTTCTTATTTTCGTGATTTTTTCAATGTTCTTTTCGAAACACATTACCGATAAAATACCAGATTTGGGTTTGTGGGTTTCTTTAATGATTGCCGGATTTCTTGCCATTATTTGGTTTGTATTTACGCCCGATATAAAACTTTTCGAAAAAATTAAAAACTCCCATAACAAAATTATTGCAAAAGCAGGATCATTACTTTACAAATTGGCAAATGCTTTTTGGCAATTCAGCAAACACAGGCAGACGTTAATTGAAGCATTATTTTTGTCGATAATACTACAAGCTAATGTTGTTACTTATTATTATTTAATTGCGGTTGGACTTGATTTACCAATTGATTATTTGGATTTTTATTTAATTGTACCGTTAACTATTTTTATTATGATGCTGCCAATCTCGGTTAACGGTATAGGCTTGCGGGAAAACGCTTTTTACTTTTTCTTTACTTTTTATGGAATTGTAAAATCGCATGCAATCGCATTTGCCTGGATAGAATTTGCCATGCTCTTGGTGTTGGGAATTATAGGGGGAATAACTTATGCATTGCGAAAACATTAATTAATCCGGAATTTACAGTAAATGAAAAACAAAGATTTTAAAATTCAAGATACCGTAACAGGTAAAAAGAAATCGAAAATTCAACGATACCAGGAATTGGTTATCGGCTCTACCAAACTGTCCGATTTGATTAAGTATGAATTAATCATGCTTTTTACAAGCAGAATTCCAGGCGCTTTGGGCGTTTTTTTAAGAAGTAAACTTTATCCCAAACTTTTGGGAAGTTGCGGCAAAGGTGTGGTTTTCGGTACAAACGTTACATTAAGGCATCCGCATAAAATCAAAATGGCTAATAATGTGATTATTGACGATAATGTACTACTCGATGCCAAAGGTGTAAATAACGAGGGTATTTATTTGGGCAACGATGTTTTTATCGGTAGAAACTCCATTTTATCATGCAAAGGCGGTGATATTTATTTGGATGACAGAACTAATCTGGGATTTTATTGTTACGTTTTTTCTTCAAATAAAGTTAAACTTGGCAAAGATACATTGGTTGCGGCATATACCTATTTTGTTGGCGGCGGTAATTACAAATTGGATAGAAAAGATATCCCGATTAATCAACAATACGATTTTGAAGGTAAAGGTGGTGTGGAAACAGATGAAGACGTATGGATCGGTGCACATTGTATGTTGTTGGACGGAGTAAAAATCGGAAAAGGCTCGGTTATTGCTGCCGGTGCCGTGGTAACCAAACCGATGCCTGAATACTCAATAAGTGCCGGGATTCCGGCTAAAGTACTAAAAATGCGTGAGTAACAGTTAAATGTTGTTTTGCTTTTAAAACTTAAAAATTTTAAGGTGAGTGCAGTGAGATTTCTAAAAAAAATATTTGCCGTATTATTTTTAACATCAATAGCAATTATAGGTCAAAGCCGCCAAATTAAAGTAATTTCGCCAAACGGCGGTGAAAATTTACATGTTAACCTCTGGTACGGTGTTGCGTGGGTAACAAAAAACGTTGACAGAATTAATATTTATTACTCGACCCAGAACAATTCATCATGGAAATTAATAGCAAAAAATATAGATGGAAAACTTGGAACTTACAGTTGGAAAGTTCCTCCCCTGCCGGGTGCAAAAATTAAAATTAAAATAGAATCATCTGTAAATTCTTTGGTATTTGATGAATCGGATAACTTTGCATCTGTTGTAAAAAATAATTTATCCAACATCAGAAAAAACAATTCCGGAATCTCATCGCAAACACTTAGAATAATGCCTTTGGGTAATTCAATTACATACGACAACAGGGTAAACGATTCGCGCCCGACAGAGGACAGATTCGGTTACCGTTTACAATTGTACAATGATTTATCGAGTTATGGGTACAATTTTGATTTCGTGGGAAGCGAACACGCAGGCAGCAACTATTTACCTGCAGGTTACGACGATAATGCCGGTTTTCCTGGTATTAGAGATAACGAACTGTATGTATTGCTAAAAACCGGCAGGCGCTATCAACCGCTCAGTGGAATAGATACAGTAATAACCAACGGACCTTATTTGGATTATTATCCGGCGGATATAATTTTACTGCACATCGGAACAAACGGAAACAATGAACCCGGGGGAACGAGTCCGGACGACGTTGAAGACATTTTAAATGAAATTGACCGTTACGAAGATTCCACCGGAACTCATATAAAAGTATTTTTAGCTTTAATTATTAACCGTTCACCCAACGAGCAATTTGTTACCGATTTTAACAATAATGTTAAAGCAATGGCATTGGATAGAATGAACAATGCTTCAAACCCGGCTTATCCGGACGATATTGTAATAGTTGATATGGAACATATTCCCGGCTTCGATTACACAATAGATGCATGGGGAACCGTTGGTAACGGTGTACCCGGCGATATGAATGATCTATACCATCCGAACGACAAAGGTTACGCAAAAATGGCCGATACCTGGTTCGATGCCATAAAGTCAACAATCGGTATTCCACCGGTCATTATTAGTCAACCTGTATCAAAAGGATTGTTCGTCGGTGATACCGCAACATTTTCGATAAGTTTAACCGACACTGTTGCCATAACTTATCAATGGTACAAAAACGATGCAATAATTCCAGGAGCAACCGGCTCAACCTTAACCGTCCCAAATGTTCAATTATCCGATGATGGTAATGTTTACAGATGCGTCGCACAAAATCTTGCCGGTACAGTTACGAGCAATTATGCTACTCTTTATGTAACTACGGATTATGAAAAAGTGGTCGGTGGAAATATCGTACATTACAATTTTAATGAAGGAAGCGGTACCGTTATAAATGATGTATCGGGTTTCGGTTCCCCGCTTGATTTATCAATCAACAATTCTTCATCTGTTGAGTGGGTTCCGTACGGACTAAAAATAAAATCCGCAACATCAATTTTTTCAAGCACCGCCGCTACCAAAATATATAATGAATGTACAAACACCAATGAAATAACAATTGAAGCATGGGTTGAACCGCAATCCACCTCACAAACCGGCCCTGCACGAATCGTAACATTTTCAGCAAACAGTTCGGAAAGAAATTTTACATTGGGTCAAGACGGAAACGCGTATCAAGTCCGTTTAAGAACAACGGAAACTAATAACAACGGTATTCCCGCATTGAACACCAACTATAACACAACAACAAACCTTACTCACATAGTTTATACGCGGGATAAATCCGGAAATGTAAAAATTTACGTCAATGGTGCTGAAGATGCTTCATTTACATTAAATGGGGATTTTTCAAATTGGAATTCATCATACAAATTGGGCGTAGGAAACGAATTTGTTGATGCCCGTCCTTGGTTGGGAACGGTATACGATTTGACAATTTTCGGTAGAACATTATCCCCTGAAGAAATATCCCATAATTACAATTTCGGGGTTGAAGGTTTAACCAACTTGAATGCACCGGTTAATTTACAAATAGTTAACAACCAAATCGGAACAATATCGTTAAGTTGGGAAGACCGTTCCGGTGCCGAAGACGGTTTTATTATTCAACGCGCCGAAGATGACATAAATACATTTTCCCTTTTAACCATGGTTTCGTCAAATACGGAATCGTATATCGATAATTCGGTTGAAGAAGGTCGTTACTATTATTACCGGGTTAAAGCATACAACCAGCAAATAGAATCGGCGTACAGCAATGTTGTAACCGTTACTTCCGCTTCAAACCCAATAAATTCACCAACCGTCTTAACTGCCGATACTTCCGGTAACAATGTAATTTTAACTTGGGATGACAACTCGGCAAATGAAAAAGGATTTATCATCGAACGGCAAAATACATCGGTGGAAAATAATTTCAATGCCCTCGATACCGTAGGAGCAAACGTTACAACCTATACGGACACGAGTCTTGGTACCAGTGGACAGTATAAATACAGAGTATTCGCATATAATTTGGCTGAACAATCAAATTACTCCCCCGTTGCAACGGTTGATGTCGTCGTGTCGGTTAACGATGATAAAATTCTTCCAGAAGAATTTATGCTGATGCAAAATTACCCTAATCCCTTCAACCCTACAACCACAATTAAATTTGCCGTACCGGTAGAGAGCAATGTGAGTTTAATCCTTTACAATTCGCTCGGGGAAAAAATAGCCGATTTGCTACAGGGAACTTTAAACGCCGGTTACTATTCGGTTGTTGTTAATGGTGCCGGTCTTTCCTCAGGAGTTTATTATTATACATTTTCCGCCAATTCGGTTGGAAAAAATTTACAGTTCAATCAAGTAAAAAAATTGCTCCTCTTAAAGTAATCATACTCTTTACTCTAAATTTTTCAGAGGAGGTGTAAAATTAATTTACACTTCCTCCATATCTTTTACATCCCGCAAACCGCCTGCATTACGTAATTATCAAAACTTTTCCATTCAATTCCTTTACAGATTGACGGTAAATGTTTCATGTTAAAACCCACCCGGATAAATCACTTTAAGTAATTTAACATAACCTATTTTATTATAATTATTTAGTTGACGTTTACAGTTTTTTTTTATTAATTTATAATTATAAGTTCCTCATTTTATTAAATTTTTAATTTGAGCTAAATTATTCAATATTTCTTTCGACTATTAAATGAATAATTATGCTTTTCCGTTAAAAAATCCGGTTGCGGCACATAGGCACGATTTATGTTCGATTTGAAATAATGATTTAAATCACAAAAGCTAATTTTATGGATATATCGATAGTAATTCCATTCTATAACGAAGAAGAATCGATAAAACCTCTTTATGAAGCGGTTGTTAAAGCTATGTCCAAACTTCCATATTCATACGAGCTGGTAATAGTAGACGACGGAAGTTCGGATAAAACGCTGGACAATGCCATGGAACTGGCTCAAAATGATGCACGAGTCAAAATAGTGAAATTGAAAAGAAATTACGGACAAACAACCGGGCTGCACGCAGGCTTTAAGCATGCCGTTGGAAAATACATCGTTACAATGGATGGAGATTTACAAAACGATCCGGAAGACATTGGCAACATGGTTGCAAAATTAAAAGAAGGATATGATATTGTTCTGGGTTGGAGATATAACAGAAAAGATAAACTTATCTCACGGAAATTGCCGTCAAAAATAGCAAACTGGCTTGTAAGAACCGTAACGGGAATTCCGGTGAAAGACAATGGATGTGCAATTCGCGCTTACAGAGCCGAAATAATTAAACATTTCCCTATGTATTCGGAAATGCACAGATTACTGCCGGTAATTACTGCGCTTGCCGGTGCAAGATTCACACAAATAAAAGTTAAGCACCACCCGCGTAAATTCGGTTCTTCCAAATACGGGCTTTCCAGAATTTATAAAGTAATTCTGGACTTGCTTGCTCTTAAAACCGTTTTCTCTTCGTTTTCCCGGCCGTTATTCGGATTCGGGTTTGTAGCTTTGGTGTTTGGACTTTTATTTTTCATTTCACTGGCAATTTCCTTAATCCAGTTGGTACATTTCCAATATTCAACCATAGTTGTTACGCTTGGGGTTACAGCACTACTTGGTATTTTAAGTTTAACCTTAATCTTTTTCGGAATTATAAGTCACTTGATTTATCAAAGCGGTAATCTGAAAATTGAAAACCTCTACAAATTCAAATACAAAAATCAGTTGGCAAATTCGGAGCTAATTAATGACAGATAAAGCACAATTATCGGCAATTGTAGTTTATTACGAAAAATATTATTACGATGACGTTGAAGAGCTTTTCCATGCTTATAAAAACGGACTGGACAAAACCAATTTGGATTATGAAATAATTTACGTTATCGATGGTGAATTGCCTAACGTGATTGATAAGCTAACCGGATTAAGCGCCGCTCATCCCAATATCAAAATTATAAAATTGGGAAGATGGTTTGGTGATGCTACCGCATTGGAAGCAGGTTTCGATAATGCCACCGGTGATATTATTATAACCTTACCATCCTATCAACAAGTTGACGCCAATGATATTCCGAAACTTATAGACGGACTAAAAGACAAAGACATGACAATCGGTTGGAGATATCCGAGATTAGACGGATTCTTGAATAATATTCAACAACGGTTCTTTAACTTCCTAATCAAATTGTTTGTGGGAACACATTTTCACGATTTGAAATGCAACGTGCGTGCATTCAAACGCGACGTATTAAACCATATTTATATGTACGGAGATCAAGACAGATTTTTGCCTCTTTGGGCTTGGCGTTACGGCTATAAAGTAGAGGAAATAAAAGTCCGGCAATTCAAAAAAGATTTCAGACAAGCTTTTTATCCATTAAGAAATTATATCAGCCGTTTGCTCGAATTGATTTCACTCTTTTTCTTAATAAAATTCACTAAAAAACCGATACGTTTTTTCGGAAGCTCGGGATTAATTGTTTTCTCTTTGGGGGCATTACTTGGAATATACCTTTTTATTCAACGGGTTTTTATGGGTGTACCGCTTGCAGACCGCCCGATTGTATTGGTAAGCATTCTACTTTTGGTATTCGGTGTGCTCTCGTTTTCCATTGGTCTGATTGGAGAACTGATAATTTTTACTCACGCAAAAGATTTGAAAGATTACGTAATTGAAAAAGTTATTCAATACAAAAACAACAAAGCAAGTTAATTTAAATTTATCAATCAATAAAGGAGTTCATTAATGAAAAAAAGTAAAACATTATCATTAATCCTCGTATATTTGTTGGTTGCGGGATTCTTTACCGCAGCGTTTGCACAACCAACAATAACAAAACAACCCATAAGTCAGGGTGTTCTGGTAGGAGAAACAGCAACCTTTACGGTTGAAGCAACCGGTACCGGTACATTAACTTATCAATGGAAAAAGAACGGTGTGGATATTGCCGGTGCTACATCAAACTCATATACGACACCGCCTACAGTACTAAGTGATAGCAACAGTGTATTTACTTGTGCCGTAACGGATGATAACGGCTCCGTTACTTCATCAAGTGCATACTTGTATGTAACCGGTTCCGGTAACAGAATCAATCACAATTTGCAAGCCTGGTACACTTTTAACGAAGGAGATGGTATTTACATCTCCGATAAATCGGGAGTTGGCAGCCCGTTAACACTAAGGATCCGTACTCCGCAAGTTACCGCTTGGACTCAATACGGATTAAAGGTTACAGGTTCTGCAGATATATTAAGTAATTCTGCCGCTACAAAAATAATAAGCGCATGCCAATCGACTAATGAAATTACGATTGAAGCATGGGTACGACCCGATGAGAACAACGTTAGCGGTATGAGAAATATCGTGACAAACTCAAGCGGCTTGACTAGTAGAAACTTCTCAATGGGACCGCTCAACGCGGACCTGTACGAAGTAAGATTACGAACCACCAATTCGGATGACAACGGTCAACCTGCCGTAGGTTCAACATCCGGAACGGTCGGCACCGACTTGGTTCATATCGTTTACACAAGAAACGCTTACGGCGAATGGCAAATATATCTGAACGGTAGTTTGAACAATTCAGGAACCGCTACGGGAGATTTTTCAAATTGGGATAACCAATTTTATTTGGTTCTCGCAAACGAAAAAGCAAGAAATTTACCCTGGTTAGGTACCTATTACGATTTGGCTATATACAATTTACATCTGAGTGCTTCCGAGGTACAACAAAATTATAACATAGGTGTTAATTACGACACAGCTCCGTACATTGCAAAACAACCTATGGACCAATATTTATTCCTGGGTGAAACAGCTACTTTCGAAGTTGTAGCCGCAGGTGAAAATCCATTAAGTTATCAATGGCAGAAAGATGGTGTGGACATTCCCGGTGAAACGAATCCAACATTTACGATTACCGGTGTTGATTACACAGATCAAGGTAGTTATACTTGTGTAGTTACAAATTCCTACGGTTCGACTACTACAAATCCGGCTGAATTAGCCGTTGCATCACCTGATGAAAGAGTTACAACAGGTACAGTAGCTGTATACAATTTTGACGAAGGTAGCGGAACGGTAATCAACGATGTTTCGGGAAACGGCACCCCGTTAAATCTCGATATTACAACATCTTCAGCTGTCAGTTGGCAACAATACGGACTTGATGTAAACTCCGAAGCCTCAATTTTATCCAGCTCGGCAGCAAGCAAAATTTACAATGCCGTTACAGCATCAAATACATTGAGCGTTGAAGCATGGGTAAAACCTGCATCAACTTCCACCTCAAGTGATGCAAGAATTTTAACAATTTCGCAAGACGGTAATTTCAGAAACATGTCTTTATTCCAAACCGGTGATAAATACGTATTCAGATTGAGAACAACGCAAACCAATGATAACGGCGTTCCGTATGTAGAATCACCAGCCGGAACAGTTACGGGTGATTTGCAACATATAGTTTACGTATTCGATTCCAACGGCGACGGAGTTTTATATGTGGACGGTTCGGAAGTTGCAAGAGTCTCATTGGGTGGCGACCTTTCGAATTGGAGTAATTCTTACAGAATTGCTTTTGCTAACGAATTCATAGACACCAACCCATGGTTGGGAAGTTATAACTACGTTGCAATATTCGATAGAGCTCTTTCAGACAGTGAAGTAATGCACAATTATAATTTCGGTCCCGACGGTATAGAATCGATAGCCGCACCTTCGGCATTAACAGCTAATGTTGCTGCCGGACAAATAACTATATCGTGGACAGATAATTCGAATAATGAAGACAATTTTGTTGTTGAACGAAGTAATGCCGACTCGCTGAACTTCTCCGAAGTTGGTACCACAGCTGCAAACGCTACGAGCTTTACAGATGCTACCGTTGCAGAAGGTGCCGCTTACGTTTACAGAGTGAAAGCATTCAATAGCTACGCAAACCGTTCGTCGGATTACAGTGATTCTCTATCGGTAGCCGCTATGCTTATGGCTCCCACCAATCTGGTGGCACAAGCTCCGGCAGTTGGAGAAATTTCACTTACATGGGAAGACAATTCTTCCGCAGAGTTGGGTTACATAATTGAACGTGGTGAAGGCAGTCCGGCTACATTCACAGTACTCGATACAGTTGCTGCAAACTCTACATCTTATTCAGATTTCACGGTTGGTGAAGAAGTAACTTATACCTACCGGGTAAAAGCATTCAATGCAAATACCGAATCGGATTACAGCAACGAACAAACCATTACTTCATTGTTCTCCGATATCCTTGCACCTACCGATTTAAGTCTTGTTGCAAATGAAATCGGAAGCGTTACAATTAGTTGGACGGATAATTCCGATAACGAAGATGGTTTTATAATCGAAAGAGGCAGCGGTTCACCAATAGCATACTCCGTGGTCGATTCCGTTGGTGCAAATGCAACCTCTTATCAAGATACAACAATTGCGGATAATACTGAGTACACTTACAGGGTAAAAGCATATAATGTTCATACTACTTCAGTATATTCCAATTTGTTAACTGTAAAAACCAAAATCACTCCCATACCTGCGCCAAGTGATTTGCAAATTTCACTCCACGCTACACGCGGTGTGCCGGAACTGACATGGACAGACAACTCTTCGAACGAGGAAGGATTTGTTATTGAACGTAAGGAAGCTGTTGTAGGTGCAGACTTTGCAGTTGTCGATTCCGTCGGTGCAAACGAAACATATTTTATGGATGTAACGGTAAAAGATTCTACAGTCTATCTGTACAGAGTCTATGCGTTCAATAAAGATACGGTTTCCGATTATTCCAGTGAAAAATCCATTGAAGTATTTACAGACATAAAAGACGAAGAAGCTTTACCGACAGAATTCACAATTAAACAAAACTACCCGAACCCGTTTAATCCGAGCACTACCATTAAATTCGGATTACCGGAACAAGCGGAGGTCACAATATCGATTTATAATCTGTTAGGTCAAGAAGTTGCCCGGCTGGCAGATGATAATTTCCCCGCCGGTTGGCATACAATCAATTTCGATGCATCGGATTTGACCAGCGGAATTTATTTGTACGCAATTCATGCTACCGGTGCAAACGGAAAGAAATTTGTGGAAACCCGCAAAATGGTTCTTCTCAAATAATCATGATTGACTCCCATGATTACAGCCGGTCTGACCATAGTCAGACCGGCTTTTTTATTTGAAACCCGCTATTAAAATTAAATGTTAAATAAACAAGTTTCATTTTGGAACATGTTCTTTTTCGCGTGTATCAATACTATAACCGGCATCATTAGAAACAGGTGAGATGGTTAATTATTTGTGATTTGGAACAAAAATTTTTTTCGAATTATCTTCAAATTCTCAAAATGAGATGTAACAAAATTCGGCACAAAGTTTGCAAAAATATTGACAAATAATTACTGAAACTCTTGTTCTAAATTATTAAATTTGATACTGGAAAAAGAAAGGTAACATGAACAACATACCGAAATACAAAATATACTTCGCCCTTGCAGATCTTATCCTTTTATCACTTTCTTTCGTATTAGCCGCCTATTACGTAAGATATGATAAAAGTTTGAGATTATTTCAGTTTATTGAAATAGCCTTGCCGGTTTTATTTCTTTTTTTAGTGGCTACATTATTGTTTATCGTAATTTTTCAGATAAACGGATTATATAAAATAAATATAATTTTCAGTCGCTCCGCTCATCTGACCGCAATCATAAAATCACTTTATTACGGCACATTAAATATTGTTGTGATTTCACATATTTTGAAATCTTCCGAAGTTCTGGATTCAAGATTAATTATTTTCGTTTTCATAGTTATAGTAACACCGTTACTCTATTTATTGAGAGTTGAACTTTTTAGAGGTTTATTACTCCGTTACAAACAACAATTTAATAGCAACATAGTGATTGTAGGAGACGGAAACGCCGGTAAATTACTTGCAACCAAATTACTTTTCGAAAATCCGGAAGGTTTGAATATCCTCGGTTTTATAGTAGATAAAGATCACGACGGCGAAGAAATAATCTCCGGAATTAAAATACTCGGCAAGATAGACGATTTACAAGAAATTGCCAAAATTTATAAAATTGATGAAATACTGATTGCAATAGATAATATTAATTACGATAGATTGCTCGAAATCCTGGATAAATGCAATCAGCTGAACGTAAGTGTGAAATTAAGCTCCGAACTGTTTGATATAGTAACCAAAAAAGTTTCCACTGAAAAATATGCGGGTATTCCGGTATTAGGTGTTTCCCCGCATTATAATAGTAATTTTACACTCGGTATCAAAAGATTTTTCGATACTTCGATTTCCCTTGCGGCACTGATTTTGCTTTCGCCCATAATGTTAATTATAGCCATCTTAATTAAACTTTCTTCCAAAGGTCCCGTTTTGTATAAACAAATCAGAATCGGTAAAAACGGAAAACCTTTTGAATTTTATAAATTCAGGTCCATGAAAGTTGTTGATGATGACGATGAAGAACGAAAGAAAAAAATGATAGAATTTATGAAAAAAAGTGCTCCTAAAGCCGAAGGAACAAAAATTATTAATGAAGACAGAGTAACTTGGATAGGAAAAATAATCAGAAAAACCTCATTGGATGAATTACCCCAGTTGTTTAACGTTCTTAAAGGTGATATGAGTTTGGTCGGTCCCAGACCTTCATTACCTTATGAATATGAAAATTACGATACATGGCAAAAAAGAAGAGTTAACGTATTACCGGGCTGCACCGGAGTGTGGCAAGTTTGGGGTAGAAGCTCCGTATCGTTTATCGATTCGGTAGTATTGGATTTATATTACATCAACAACATGTCACCATGGTTGGATCTGCAACTGATTCTTAAAACAATTCCCGTTATGTTGTTTTCAAAAGGCGGGAAATAGAAATTCTATCAATAATTAAATCATTAAATTTTTCTTTTCAATTTTCAAATAAATTGAATAAGTTTGGGAGTAAAGTATATACTTTGAGGACTCACAAATGACAAAACACTCATTCTTATATCTCGTTCTGTTTTCCATGTTTTTTATTACCGGAACCGCTTATTCCCAAGTCGGCAATGTAGAATTGGGAAAAACTTACACTGGAATTTACCAGCGGCAAGGCGGGTATTACGATTATTCCGATCCCGAAGCGGTTAACATGAAAGTTTCCGTATGGGGTTTTATCAAATATCCAGGAAGGTATTTGGTGCCCGACTATACAACAATTATAGATTTGTTATCCTATGCCGGAGGACCTACGGATGATTCGCATCTGGATGACTTGAGACTATACAGAGTATTGCCCGATTCCACGGAACAAATGTTCAAATTCAATTTTGAAGATCTATTATGGGAAAACCAAATTGAAGTTGAAAACAGAACTACACCAAAATTGATTGCACGGGATATCCTCATTGTACCCGGATCACCGAAACTTTATTTCAAAGATTGGTTCAGAGTAGGAATACAAATTTTTACTGCGATGATATCGCTAACCTTGCTTATTATTAGAATTAACGCTTCCAAGTAACAAAATAACCAAATGCTCATCTTCTCATAGTTGAGCGTTTGGCTATTTTGAGACATTTCACGGAATATATTTTCTTCAAAAATTAATCATGGAATTCGTTTTTAAGTTGGCATTCAAATTGTGATATTAATCACACAAGAATAAATTTATATGTGACTAAATTTTTCAAAAAATTATCCGAATATATTATTTCAAACTCCAAAAATTATGGGAGATCGATAAATGAAACACAATACTACCGAACATGCTATAAATATAAACGACTGGGATCCATCTCAAGGTGATTTCATAAAAAAGAATGCTATTGAAGATGAACTTATTTTCAGAAGAAGTGTAAATAGAGATATAATGATTAAAATCGGTTTAACTTCTCTTTACTTCTTTCTTCTTCTGTTTTCATTTATTTACCTTTCGTAAAAAATTTAAATTACCCGGCTTATATTTATGCCTGAACAATTTGTTTCAGGCATAAATTTATTCATTTCAGGCAAATCGAAATTTATCACATCCGAATTAGAACCGAAAAAATACATTTTTTTATTTGGCACAATTCTCGATATTTTGAAAGTTGTATTAACAATATATTTTGTTGAATAAAAATGCGAGACAATTCCCAAGTAAAGAAAATATCGTTCCCATTAGATAAAGGAAATTTGAAAATGCTGTTCCAATATTTTGTTTTGAATCCCCTTTTCAGCGGTATTGTCGGTTTTTCGTTTTTATTTACTTTTTTAATTCTTGCCAAAATATTCACAACAATCTTTTATCCTACCTACATCTTAACTGTAACCGCAAATGATATGTTCATATCCTTTCTCGGATTTTTAGCTGCGTTTTTAATTAAGTTGCTATTAAATTTGAGGAAACTGAAATTCGAGCACAAATAAGTGGGTGTTATGCAGGATAATTTTGTACCCCGGAGAGGATTCGAACCTCCGACCCGCAGTTTAGGAAACTGCTGCTCTATCCAGCTGAGCTACCGGGGCAATTGTAATAATTTAGAATGAAATAATAATAAATGAACAACACAAAACAAAATTTATAATTACTTCCGACCACTTTCCTAAATATTATTTACACAATTTTTATCTTCATACTCCTTTCCAATTGCTATTACCTCTCTTTTTTTATAAGTTTTCAATTACTTAAAATTATTAAACAGGAGCATTAAAAATGACCACAATTGTAGATATTATAGGCAGGGAAATTTTGGATTCCCGCGGTAATCCGACAGTTGAAGTGGAAGTATTATTGGAATCCGGGGTTATCGGCCGGGCTTCGGTACCCAGCGGTGCATCAACCGGTACGAAGGAAGCAATGGAGTTACGCGACGGTGATAAATCCAGATACATGGGAAAAGGCGTTACAAAAGCTGTTGATAACATTAATAACAAGATTGCCGATGAATTAATCGATTTTGATGCAGCCGATCAAGTTGCAATAGACAACATATTAATACAGTTAGACGGTACACCCAATAAATCCGAATTGGGAGCAAACGCTATTTTGGGGGTTTCGCTTGCATGTGCAAAAGCTGCAGCTCAAACACTCGGTTTACCGTTGTATAAATATATAGGCGGGACCAACGCAAAAGTTTTACCGGTTCCTATGATGAATATAATAAACGGCGGAAAGCATGCCGATAACAACGTGGATTTTCAAGAATTTATGATTATGCCTCATAATGCCGTAAGCTTTGCCGAATCCCTCAGAATGGGTGTGGAAACATTTCATTCACTTAAATCCGTTTTAAAATCTAAAAATTACAATACAGCCGTAGGTGATGAAGGAGGTTTTGCACCAAATCTTAAATCGAACGAAGAAGCAATAGAAATAATTCTCGAAGCAATAACCAAAGCAGGTTACAAACCGGGCGAAGACATTGCACTGGCATTGGATGTTGCCGCCAGCGAAATGTTCGATATTGATGCGGAGAAATACGTCTTCTTCAAATCGGATAAATCCCAAAAATCTTCCGACGAAATGATTAAAATTTACGAGAACCTTGTAAACCAATATCCGATAATTTCACTTGAAGACGGCTTAAGTGAAACTGATTGGAGCGGTTGGGAAAATTTGACAAGCGCACTCGGAAATAAAATTCAATTGGTTGGTGACGATATCTTCGTTACAAATACTGAAATTCTTGCACAAGGAATTGAAAAAGGAATTGCAAATTCAATTTTGATAAAAGTCAATCAAATTGGTACTCTAACCGAAACCCTCGATGCCATCGAAATGGCTAAAATTGCCGGTTACACTTCGGTAATCAGTCACCGCTCCGGTGAAACGGAAGACACAACCATTGCCGATATTGCCGTTGCAATGAATGTAGGACAAATAAAAACCGGCTCGGCCAGCAGAACCGACAGGATTGCAAAATACAATCAATTATTAAGGATTGAAGAAGAACTCGACGCTACTGCTGTTTTCCCGGGTATCAACGCAATTAATTGTTCTTTTTAATTATTTAAGCCGGCTTGAATTTTTTCAGGCCGGCTCAGTTTTTACCGGAGTAGAAAGGTCGCTTTCCCCCCGGTTTTACAAAATTGAACTTACATCATTCTTATTTTGTTACTTTCAAAATGAGATTTTCTTCCCCTCGGTTGACCGGTATCACAACTATTTGTTTTTTTTTCTGTTCATTGTAACTAAAAATTCCGGTCATTAGGGCTAAAAATTAATTTCGAATAGGAGTAGTTATGAAAGATTCCCCAAAAAATACCGTATTACTTGTTGCCATTATTTTTGCAGTTGGTCTTTTATCGTTTTTAAGTTATAAATTGGGGTATAAAATGAGGGATATAGAATATCAGGATTTTTCAATGATGCTTTGGCTCGACGGAGATCAAGTCCGGACCGGTGTTTATAACTTTTTACCTAATAACCAACATAAAATTTTACAATACAATTTCGAAAACGAAGGCGCGGATGTTCCCGAAATAAAAATAGTAGGTGAAATAAAGTTTTTCCAAGTCGGCGATACTATTTACGATATTAATGATGAAAACGTTTGGAAATATCTCACTAACGAACAATTATTCGATAACGGCAACAAAAAATTCCAGAAAAAAAAGAACAGAAATCCTAAAAAGAAAAAAGTAAAACCATCTTATTTTGTAATGAGAGACAATTCCGCAGTGGAGAAAAATTTATAAATAAGTTAACCCATTATAATTACTCCCCTTGTTTGCCCTATTTGAGATGGTTCAAATAGGGTTTTTTATTTATCTTCTTCTAAAATCTTTTGGTAAACATTAAAATCATAATCACTGAACAACACGAAAAAAACATTGTCTATTTCTTCATGGTTTTTTAAAAAGTCTTTTACGGTGCCGTATGCAATTTTTGCCGCCCGTTCGATGGGAAAGCGGTAAGCTCCGGTACTTATTGAAGGGAATGCTATTGTTTTGATTCCGTTTTCAACCGCCACTTCCAACGATCTGCGGTAGCAACTTGCAAGCAATTCATCTTCACCGTACTTCCCGCCGCGCCAAACGGGTCCGACTGTATGAATAACATATTTTGCAGGCAGGTTATACCCTTTGGTAATTTTGGCATCGCCGGTTGCACAGCCGTTTAAGGTTTTACACTCTTCCAGCAATTGCGGACCCGCTGCACGGTGAATGGCACCGTCCACTCCCCCGCCGCCAAGCAGTGAATTGTTTGCGGCATTCACAATGGCATCCACCGCTAATTTTGTAATATCCCCTTTTACCAATTCGATTTTATTTTTCATGTTAGCTCCGGATTAATCAATATCGATTAAAATGTAATTTAAAATAAAAAAAGAAGCAACCGGATAAATCTCAATTGCTTCTTAAAAAAGTCCGGATATAATTTTAGTTAACCGAATCGAGGTATGGAGTAATTGCTTGCATTAAATACTCTTTGGGAACCGCCCCGATTACGGAATTGACCATTTTACCGTTCTTAAAAATTCCGAGTGTCGGAATACTCATTATGCCGTACCTTTGTGCTATTGCCGGATTCACATCAGTATTAACTTTTACAACTTTAAGTTTTCCTTGCAAGTCGTTTGCTATTTCTTCAACGACTGGCGCAACAATTCTGCACGGTGCACACCAAGGAGCCCAGAAATCTACAAGTACAGGCAGTTCCGAAGCCAAAACTTCCGTATCAAAATTTACATCCGTTCCTTCAATTATATTATTTACTACATTCATTTTTCACACCTCCTAAACATTGTGATTTTATCAGGTGCTTGTACAAACAATTTATTCCTGAGTTCCTGTAAATTTTACAAATATCATTTCAGTTCAGAAGTTTAATTACTTCGGGATGAATTAACGGGGAAGCCGCAATCACACTATTGCTTTTCATTACGTCGCCGCCTTGAAAATCCGTAATAACGCCGCCTGCACCTTTAATCACGGGAATTAATGCCATGGTATCCCATACGGACATAATAGGGTCGGTCATAATATCCGCATATCCCGTAGCCACCAAATAATATCCGAAACAATTTCCCCAAGTTCTGTATAAGTTCACTTTTTTAATTAAAGTATCAAATTTTTGTTTATTCCGATACTTTTCAACATTTAAGTGATCCGTTGTCAGCAATAGCGCATCTTCCAATTTTTCAACAGTGCGTATTTTAACTTTTATGCCGTTCAGTTCCGTTGAATTGTTATCGCCAATTAAAAATTCATTTAACACGGGCTGATTGATTACACCCAAAAGCGGTTTGCCGTTTTTCGTAAGTGCAATCAACGTTCCGAAAGTAATCATACCGTGAATAAAACTTTTAGTTCCGTCAATCGGATCGATAATCCATTTATATTCGGCGTCGGGATTTTCATCGCCAAATTCTTCACCTAAGATTCCGTGACCGGGGAATTCTTTTGCAATCATGTTTCTGATTATCTCTTCTGCTTTTTTATCGGCAATAGTAACCGGGGAAGAATCGGCTTTCAATTCAACATTAATACCGGAACGAAAATATTTTTTTATTACTTTTCCGCTTTCAACCGCAAGCGCTTTACAAAAGGTTTTTAATTCCGATAACCCGCTCATAAGAACTCCTGGAATTTGTAATAAACAAAATGTTAATTAAGTTTGAAAAACCAATTTATAAAATTATGGAATTACTGGAAGCCACACCTGAGAATATAAAAAAAGCAGCCGGATTGCTTAAAAAAGGCAAGCTGGTTGCATTCCCTACCGAAACGGTTTACGGTCTCGGTGCAAACGGTCTGAACCCTCTGGCAGTTACAAAAATTTTCGAGGCTAAAAACCGTCCTTCATTCAACCCGTTAATTCTGCATATTGCCGGAAAGAGTGATTTAACCAAGCTGACTTCAACAACAGATGAAATTATCGAAAAACTTACCGGCAAATTTTGGCCGGGACCATTAACTCTTGTTTTACCAAAGAAAAATATTGTTCCGGATATTGTAACTGCAGGCAATCCGACGGTTGCAGTACGCATGCCCGGTCACCCCGTTGCGTTGAAACTGATTGAACTTTCCGGGACGCCTATTGCCGCACCGAGTGCCAATCTTTTCGGGCAATTGAGCCCTACAACAGCCGGACATGTTGTGAAACAGCTGGGCAACAAAGTCGATTTGATTCTGGACGGCGGAAAGTGCAAAGTGGGCGTTGAATCAACTATTATAGGTTTTGTTGACGGGGAAATTGTTCTTTTACGTCCCGGTGGCATTCCGGTTGAAGAAATTGAAAAAATTACCGGCAAAATAAAAAAGTTCAGCCCGGAAGATACTGACTCAAACCCATTATCCCCCGGCAGATTGCCATTTCATTATTCCCCCGCAATTCCTATTCGTTTTTTCGATGAAAAAATTGAAAAGGAGATTACGGGAAAAAAAGTTGGTGCATTGCTGTTCAAAAAATCACATACCGGTACGAACTTTAACAAAGTAATTTATCTTTCGGAAAACGGTGATTTGCACGAAGCTGCAGCAAATTTGTTTTATGCTTTGCACGAACTTGAAACAGCGGATTTGGATTTAATTTATGTGGAACCCGTGCCGGAGAAGGGTTTGGGAATTGCAATTATGGACAGACTGAAAAAAGCCGTTAAAAAATATACATAGTCTGTAACTATTCAGCCACAACCAAATGAGCCATATTTGGTAACCGTTTTATTTCTTTAACCATTCTCAAACCGGCTCGCTCCAATAGATGATACAAACCACCCCGTTTAACATAATCTTTAAAATTCGAATTGTGATCGCTACCTGCTAAAAATTCGACGACACGTGTCAAATAACCGTAGAACGAATTGGGTACCGGGACAATATAATCGCCTATGATTATTTTGTTTGCAAGTCTTTGCATGGTTTTAAGCATTACAATTCTTTCTTCCGGCGGCATTTCATGAAGTACGTATGTAATTACCGCATAATCGAATTTTGCATCGTAAGTAAATTTGGTAGCATCACCGTGAAAGAATTCGACATTGTTAAAATTACCGTTCCGTTTTTTATTGTTTGCCAAATCAATATTTTTGGATGAGAAATCAATTCCTACAACTTTGCTACAATGGGAAGATAAATAAAAGGGCAGCCTACCGGTTCCACATCCGATATCGATAACGGTACTTCCCGGTTCAATTAACTTTTTAATTAATCCGAACAATTTATCCTGATTAGGTGCAATAAACTTATCGTAAAATAACCCGTCGTACCAATGAATTTTATCGTCCATTTTTATTCTCTACAAAATATTTAAAAGTTTGAATGACATAATTATAATTGCTATAATTAAAATTATTTTAATTATTCCCTCACCTTTTTTCACCGAAAGTTTCGCCGACCACCAAGCGCCGGCGGAATTTCCCAAAGCCAAACTTAACCCCCATTTCCAATTTACCTGGTTGTTCAAAATAAATATAAATAAAGCGGGAACGGTATAGATTAAAACAATGATTACTTTGTGCATGTTCACATAAACGAGATTAATTTTCAGTATATAATGTAATGCGGCAATCAACAAAAAACCTACACCGAGTTGAATAAATCCGCCGTAAAATCCTATCAAAACCATAACCGGGTAAATAGTCCAAGGAATACGAAGAATTTTGTTTTTGTATCCGGATTTATATTTACGCGGAATAACCATCGTTACAACAACAGCAATCATTATTATTCCCAAAATTTGTTTAAATAAATGATTGCTGATACTTGTGGCAACAAACGCGCCGATTATTGCCCCGGGTAAAGTAAGAAAGGCAAGTAGCAAACTTACTTTTAATTGACTTACATCTTCCCGATTGAATGAAATTGCCGCAGATAAGTTTTGAAAAAACAGTGCAATTCTGTTCGTTCCGTTTGCAACGTTCGGGTCGAGCCCCAGAAAAATCAATGCCGGCAATGTAACGGATGAACCGCCTCCGGCCATAACGTTGATAAATCCCGCCACCGCGCCCAAACAAAACAGAACCAATATTGAAAAGAAATCGGTCAATCCTTGCCCGTGTTTTATAGTTTAAAAATAATCTCCACCCGATTGATTATGCAAAGATATAAATTATCAAAACAAACACAGCTTTTATTTATTTTTGACATCTTAAAAAAACGGAGTTATGAAATGAATGTTTTTGAAGCAATCGGTTACACCGGTTCTTTTTTAATTGCGGTCTCACTCTCAATGAAAAACATTTGGTGGTTACGAAGAATTAACTTGTTGGGAGCATCATCGTTTGCCTTGTACGGTTTATTAATAAAAGCATATCCCGTGCTCGTGTTGAACAGTTATATAGCTTTAATAGATATTTTTTATTTGATCCAGATGTACAAAAAGGAAGAATACTTTTCACTGGTACTTTTGGAACCGCACAAGTGTAACATGTTAAAGAAATTTTATGATTTATATTTTGAAGATATAAAAACATTTTTCCCGGGAATAACCAAAGAGAAAATCGGCGAAGGAAAATTGTATTTTATTCTGAGAAACATATTCCCCGTTGGATTGATTAGTTATAAGCAAATTTCCCCGGATGAAGCGGAAATAATAGTTGATTATGCAATACCGGATTACCGCGATTTGAAAAATGCACGATTTGTTTATTTTGCCGAAGACGGCTTGTTCAAGAAAGAAGGAATTAAAAAATTAATTGCACATGCCGGAGTTGAAGCGCATAAAAAATATTTGCTGAAATTGGGCTTTGTCCAGCACAATGAACAAACCGGTCTTTATTACAAAAACATTGAATAATTAAATCTTACGTTAATTCTTCAACCGGGAAGAGCTCCGAAATTGCACCACGCAAAAAATTAGGCAATACGGTGTTACGGGTTAATGTAATATTATCGGGGTTTTCCAAATGCTCCACCATTTCCCTTAATTTTTTCTCACCGTATTCCTTAATCACTTCGGCTTGTTTTTCCGGCTTTTTGAAATGGTAGTACATACTTTCCGGATCAGCTTCGGGATGAAATTGCGTTCCTACAATTTCGTTTGAGATTCTTACCGCCATAAGTGCCCGCTCCAAAGGCACGTGTGGTCTGATTTTTTCGAGACATAAAATTTTTGCACCCAATTCATCCATAACTATTTTATCGGGCTGCACAACTTGCCACGACCTGAAATCGGCACCGTAAAAAATATCGGGTAATCCCATTAGTAAAGGATCTTTTTTCCCTTCTCCGGTTTTGTGAATCGGTACAATACCGAACGAGCGCGATTTACGCTTTATAACTTGTCCGAATTTAAAATACCTTGCCATAATTTGAAAAGAATGGCAAATAAAGAAAATATATTTTTTCCTTTCGTGATTATTATTGTGCGCCCAAATTTTATCCAATAATCCGAAGTAATCTTTCTCCCATTGAGTGCCTTCACCGTCGAACGGGCTTCCGGGTCCGCCGGAGGACAGATAAATATCATATCCTGAACCGGGCACATCGCCTTTATATCTCGTTTCGTAAATGTCGTAAACGACTCTAACACCGTTTATTTTTCCATCGGTTTCTTTCAAAATATCCTGCAAACATCTCATACCTTGATTCGGTTCATTGTTATACAAATCGATAATTGCAACTTTAACAGTTTTGTTTTCCATCGATATTTCCCTTATTTTACCAACCAGTTACATAAATAAAGATACGAAATATACATAAACAGGATATTTTGTGCTAATTTACAAATCCACAAATCACATAAAAATTTGCCCTTGTAAAAGCGGTATTTTGTCCTTATCCTGTTATTTAAAATATAACGTTATAGAATTGTAAAATGTATAAATATTACCGAAAAAATTTACCTTTCTTAATGTTGTTTGTCATGGGAATAACCGCATTCGTATTAATACGCAATTCGCAAAAACAAAACGCTTATCATACCGGTAATATTTTGCAAGCGGAAATTGCCAATGATACGGTTAAGGGAACGCTTTGGGAACCGATGGAATGGCCGGTAACCAATCCGGATTACTCCGGAAATCCATTTGACATTATATCCGTAGTAACGTTTCTTCATAAAAACAGTGGAAAGATTATACGCACGGAAATGTTCTATGACGGCGACGATACATGGAAATTCAGGTTTACCCCGGTTAAAACCGGCATTTGGGAATTTTCATCCAACAGTGAAACATTGGGATTGAACGGGGTAAAGGGAACAATAAAAGTTACGGAAAATCCCGATTCAACCGCCTATGGATTTTTGACGCACATCGGCAACAAGTATGCGTTACAAACCGGCGAAGATTCATATAAAGGTTTCTTATTGAATATATACATGAATAAAACAAAACCTGAATATTCATTTCGTGAAGGAAACGAAGCCGATTTTACCGGTTATGCCCGGGAAGCCAAAAATAACGGTTGCACTGCAATCTATACTCAAGTTGTGGCAAATTCATGGTTCAAGTTTCCAACATTAAGCTACGACGAACACAACAGTAAAAATCCGGATCCTGAAACATTCAGGGCAATCGAAAAAATGCTGCATGCTGCAAGGAAGGAAAAAGTACATCTGCACATTTGGGCATGGGGCGACGAAAGCAGAAAACAAACACCTATTGGAGTTGGCGAAGGAATCAACGGGCAAGAAGACCGGCGATTAATGCGTTACATTGCTGCCCGGCTCGGTCCGCTTCCCGGATGGAGCATGGGTTACGGTTTCGATTTACACGAGTGGGTAGCAAACAAAGGACCTGATAAAGTCCGGACTTGGGCGGGATTTTTATCTTCGCACTTCGGATGGCAACATCTTCTTTCGGCAAGAGGTCAAAATCTTTTACTGCCAAACGGAATAAATTCTTACGACGGGTTCGGGCGGAATAATGTCGAATTGTTCACAACTCCGTACGGACCGCAAAACTTTGCCGAGGTTTTTGAAGATATGAAATCGGATACCAATCACGTACAACTATATGAAGAACGGCACACATACAACCGGCAAGACGATCCTTCTTACGGAACAAACGGTGAATGGAATCTCGATATGAACAAAACACGCCGCCTTATGTGGTGGGAAACAATGAGTGGCGGAATGGGTGGTTGGTTCGGATTTTACGAAACATGGTCACCTGCTTACGGTGGACACCCTTATCCGGCTCCCGAACAGTTAAGAACACATAGAAAATTTTGGACTGAAAAATCAAGGTTCTTAATCGATTTCTTTCCTGATACCAATTTCACTAGCGGCTACGGTTTAAGAACGGAAGATTTCCGGAACATTGTAGTTTATCAGGAAAATACCGATTCTATTAAAATTAATCTCCTTGGCATGACCGGACAGCAGAAAGCAATTGCCGTCGATACGAAAAAAGAATATCAAGAAATTGATGCCGGATCAATTAATCCATCCGTTTATGTATGGCACGCTCCTTATAAATCCGATTGGGCAATAGCCATAGGCAGCTTCGATAATCCGTATTACCACAAACAAGATAGCAGTATTTCCACCAACGATATAGAGCTTTACTCTTTCACTGCGGAGTATTCAGATGAAATTGTTATTTTGAAATGGGTAACAAAAAAAGAATTGAATGTAAGCGGCTTCGAGATTTTAAAAAAGAAGAAAAGAACCGGAACTTGGGATGCAACCGGCATCATTCAAGCAGAAGGTTTCAGTTTAACCGACAAGGAATATTCGTTCTTCGATGACACCAAAGCGGGCGATTCGTTACTTTACTACGCATTGAAAGTTATATACAACAATAACGGTTCGAAAATTATCGACAGTTTGAAAATAACTGTAAACGGGTCCGGTTCGTATGAAGGAGTTCCACAAAACTATGTGCTGCTTCAAAATTTTCCGAATCCGTTCAATGCCGGAACGGTAATAAAATTCGGCTTACCGAGAAAAACCAAAGTAAGGCTTACCGTATTCAACAATCTCGGTGAAAAAATTGCAATACTTGTAGATGACGTTTTAAATGAAGGTTTTCACAGTTTTAATTTCTTACCTGGAAACACTTCGAGCGGGGTTTACTATTATTTGCTTGAAGCGGAATATTTTGTAACGGCAAAGAAGATGATTATTTTAAAATAAACCGATATTCAAATTATTACTTCAAAAGCTCGAACGCTCTTTTTATATTGGAAAGTAAATTTTAACAAATGGAGTTTTCAAATGTCGAAACAAATGATTCTGGAAAAACAACAACAAGCCGTAGAAATATTAAACGAGAAAAACATCGACATGTGGCTTACCTTCGTACGGGAAACCGGGAACATTAAAGACCCGATGATGGATATGATAGTTGGAACCGGTGCAACTTGGCATTCCGCTTTCATAATTACCAAAACCGGCGAAACGATTGCAATAATCGGATCTCTTGAAGAAGCCAACATGAAAACCGTTGGCACATTCAAAAAAATCATTCCTTATTTGAAATCGGTTAAACAAGATTTAATTAAAACTTTAGAAGAATTTGATCCGGAAAAAATTGCAATTAATTACTCAAGGAATTCAAGTCTTGCCGACGGACTGACCCACGGTGTTTATTTGGAACTCATTGATATTTTGGAAGAAACACCATACAAGTTCCGGTTAATTTCATCTGAAGATATTGTGGCTGCTTTGCGAGGAAGGAAATCCCAAACAGAAGTGGATTTAATTAAAAAAGCGATTGATGAAACTTTAATTATTTTTGATAAAGTAACCGGATTTCTTGCACCGGGCAAAAGTGAAAAAGATGTGGCGGAATTCGTAAGAAATATCGTACGTGAAAAAGGATTTGAATTTGCGTGGGACGAAGAACACTGTCCGGCGGTATTTACTGGTCCGGATACAGCCGGAGCGCATTCGGGTCCTACCGACAGAAAAATCCAACGCGGGCATGTGATTAACATGGATTTCGGAATTAAGTATAACGGGTATTGCTCCGATTTACAGCGCACGTGGTACGTGTTACGCGAAGGTGAAGAAACCCCTCCGGAAGAAGTATTGAAAGGATTTAATGTTATAAAGGAATCAATTCAAATGGCTGCTGCTGCCATTAAGCCCGGTAAAGCCGGTTGGGAAATTGACAAGATAGCGCGAGATTACATTGTTGAAAACGGTTACGATGAATATCCGCACGGACTGGGTCATCAAGTTGGAAGAGTTGCACATGACGGCGGCGCCTTGCTTGGACCGCGCTGGGAACGTTACGGAAACCTGCCTTACATTCCGATTGAAGCCGGAAACGTTTTTACTATTGAACCCCGTCTCACCATTCCCGGTTACGGTATTGCTACAATCGAAGAAATAGTGTGGGTAAAAGATGACGGTGTGGAATTTTTATCCCCGCCGCAGACTGAGATTTATTTAATCAAATAAGTTATTTGCGGGACACATGCTCCCATTTGAGCGGTGTCCCTTTTTTTATATCTTCAACGGCTCTTTTACCTAAAATTTCACTAAAATATTTTGGATGTAAACCTGCTCCCGGGCGAATTGACCGGATATTTTCTTCAGTGAATAATTCACCCTTTTTAATATCTTTCACAACAAATAAAGAGCGTGCATTTTTTCTTGCTTTGCTCATTTTATCCGTAAATAAATATCCTTCTTCTCCCAGAGCCTTTTCAACATTCCGGACCGCATCAACCATTTGCTTGAATTCCGTTGGATCGAGTGAGAAGGCTTTATCGGGCGTATCCAGTTTTTTATCCAGAATAAAATGCTTCTCAATTATTACAGCTCCCAATGCAACGGCAGCAACCGGAATTTCAATTCCCATTGTATGATCGGATAAACCTACCGGCAACCCGAATTTTTCTTTCAAGAATGGAATCGATTTTAAATTCATTTCTTCATACGGCGCCGGATAAGACGAAGTACATTTCAGAAGAGCAATATCATTGTTGTCCGCTTTCCTGCACGTATCAATTGCGAGTTCAATATCTTCCAAGGTTGCAACGCCGGTGGACATAATTACCGGCTTGCCTTTCGATGCAACGTATTCAATCAACGGTATATCAACAATCTCGAAGGATGCAATTTTATATGCCGGAACATCCATTTCCTCGAGAAAATCGACTGCCGTTTTATCGAATGGTGAGGAAAAACAAACCATACCCAATTTTTCAGCCAATTCCTTCAACTCAGGTTGCCACTCCCACGGTGTGTATGCTTTTTGATATAACTCATACAAACTTTGCCCTTTCCACAAACCGTCTTTTTTCATAAACAATTCGTTTCTACTGTTGATGGTTATTGTATCGGGCGTATATGTTTGAAGCTTCACTGCATCGGCGCCTGCTTCTTTCATTGCGTGAATAGTTTCAACCGCCAGTTGAAAACTTTGATTGTGGTTTGCGGAAAGTTCGGCTATAATAAACACCGGTTTGCCTTTCCCAATATTTACATCTTTAATTTTAATCAATTTAAGTTTTCCTCACTTCTTAATTGCGAAAAGTGAAGCGGCTCCCTTCTACCGGAGCGAATTACTTCAAGAGCTTTGTCATAACCTTCATTAAAAATCAAATCGATTACGGACATATAAGGTAAAAAATCTCCGTATAACTGATTATATTGAGGATGCTCATAATTATGATAATAAAGCTCAATACCACTGCTTGCAAAAGCCCCGCCCGGATTTGATTTTTCGATATATGCGGCGCTGCCTCTTGCGGACAAGTAATAACCGGCATTTATGGCTTTACAGATCGAGACCAATCTCTCATCTTTTTTTCCTGTTATGTCTTTCAATTCCGATGAACGTAAAAATTCCGTTTTAATATTTAACAAACCCGTCAATTCTTTTATTATCGAAATATTTAATTCCGCAACGGAAATGTATTCCTTCATCAACAATTTTTCCAAAACCGGGAAGAATAAATTGAAATATTTTGCTTTTGAGTATGACCTTTTAATTGACTCCAGATGTTTCCGGTTCCAATTTTCGGAATAATTAATTTCAGCACCGGCATACTTTGTTTCCTTCAATGATTTTGTTTTTTTTACCGGTACGGTCAACATAAGCTCGCCGTTATGCGATTTTATTCTGTTCCGCACGCCCCAACTCCTTTTAACTAATTGCACATCGTCAAAGAATACGAACACATCAACTTGATCGATCATATCGAAATAACCTAACCAAGGCAAGTATGTAG